>UEXM01000096.1_pt1 | contig 98438 bp, 114 predicted proteins | sample 1796661 | NCBI WGS metagenome assembly UEXM01 (sample SAMEA4772469, study PRJEB27181) | metagenome | reverse complement strand
ATTTTATTCATTCTTGATTAAATTCAGCATTTAGAATGCATAACAGAAAACAAATAGAAAAAAAAATTTGAAAAGCAAAGCCATATGGTTGTGAACTTTGAGATAACCCCAAGTGGGACGAATCCCGATTATTCATATTCTCCTGTTTATTCATATCTGTCCTTTTCTGCGTGTAGTGCTGCCCTAAATCTATCATGCTTGAAATTCTCGTTTGTCTCTGATAGTCTGATAATCATCCATTCTTCCTGAACCTTATTCAAGTCAAGTTCAACCATTAGGTCAATCATCCAGTTGAAGTGTCTCCTCTGAAACATAATCAGTTCTCCCCCTTTTCATACTGTTTATGCTCACTCTCAAGGTCTTGACAGACAAGGCCACATTCCTCACCATCAAACCCACATACCTCACAGTATGCATCCTGAATCAAACCGAGGTAGGCCCCAGTTATCTCCACTATTTTGCCACAACATTCGCATTCCATATCGTAATACATCAACTAAGGCCGGTTTCAATATCTTATATGGTGCGTTTACAAAGTTTACTTACCATATGGTAGGAAGACTTTGGCAGACTACCTAGCATCCCTGAAGGAACGTTAGGAGACAGCGGCAGCAAGCATACCGTTTCATACATGGAGGGACAGGCATTACAGCGTGGAGTGTTTATCTAGAATTCTCCGCGTCTTACACCACTGTTGTCGCAAGTTTTTGATAAATCGCGTTTTACGAGGCTTTACCCCCTTTGGCTACTTTATCTCCGTCAGTTCCTTAAGGAATGTGAATAGAACGTCAGGGGAGAGGACATCATCGTTGAAGTCTAGGTAAGGGAGTTCATTCAAGACCTCAACCTTCAACCAAGCGCACTTCTAGTGTCTTGACACCCATCAGTTCCGTGGGGAATGTGAGTGGTAGTCGGGAGTTATGTGTACCCGAATAGTGTTCCTTCACCTACATTAAGTAAATTTACGACACCAGCCAGTATCAGATGCGTTACCATCCTTTCCAACGACTCCTATCTCTAGGTGTGATTGCCCCACGACAGGGGATACTGCACGTTACCCCGGTGGGGGGTATTCCGTCACTACCGTGTCAGTCCGTCAACTGACAATAAGGGGGCGTTGTTATGACTTATGAGGTGCGCATACAAAGTTTGCTTACCATATGGTTGTGCTTTGCAGAACCCCCATTGGAACCAGCCCCGAATGATATTCAGTGCGCCCATGCCCCCGGCACTTTCTGTTTGACACGTATGCCAACACCGAGTTACCGGGGAGGGTGCGATTCACCTATCATCGGGGCTTGAGTTCACTAAGAGTACCTATCTCCGCCTTCAATGTCGTAACCATCAAACCACATGCCACGCTTCTTCAAGTCTGAGCAGGTACTACCGGATGTCTCCGGGTCTTTGCAATGCTCTTGAGCCTCTTCAAGGGTTAATCCCCTCTTGATGGTTCTATTCCTGCCTTCAAACCTAAAGCGGATAATCTTGTATGTCGGCATTATTCTTCCTCCATTTCTTTGTATTCATGCTAGGGTGTCATACCCACATCTCTTAAGGTAGTCTCTACAAAGTTGCACTACCATATGGTGGGGACACTTTGGGGGACCACCTTGAGAAGTGAGAAGAATTACTCTTCCTCACGACTCTTTGCGTGTTTCCTCTCAAAATCTCTCAATTTTGTTTCCTCCAAACGAACCAACCAGTTCTTGAACTCGTTGTTGAACTTCCTCTTATCCCAATTGGTTGTATTACAAGACCAATCAGCCTCAGCCAATCTCTCACAGAACTCAAGAGTCATAACATCATAGAAGTCACCCATGTCGAATATCTCATTGGCTAGGTTGACCATGAGCATTCTTCGCCTGAACTCAGCAGGGGTCATTTTTGTCCCGTACCTATCACCAATGTGACCAACACCCGCTTGGGTCGCCAGTATACCAAAGCCGAACCCGTTGACTAGTGATATTTCTCGACTTGTGAAGCCTTTGTCAGGTCCGTTGACGATTCCAACGATTAGAGGCATTAAAGGTTCATCTCCCTGAATGCGACTAGTGCGGCTTTCAACTCTGCGAGTGATTCCGCTAGGTCATCACCGCGAACTCTAAGGCTCTTGATGATGATTACGTGGTCTGAACCAGACTTGGAGTGTCCAACTTCTAGTTCGTACTTGAATGGCTTTATCATTTCCTTTGCTTCTGTTATCATTCTTCTTCATCTCCTGTTAAAATCATGTCTTTCTTGTATTCCGCTAGTGTGACCCACTCGGTCTTGGTGACTAACCACCTTTGCCTCATGCTTCCATAGACCTTTTCGGCAAATTCACCGAGGCTTTCCCAGTAATCTATCAGTTCTTCATCACTGTCAAAGTAGACCATCGTTTTTCTCTCAATCAAGCCACCATTTTTGATATATGACTCGTATTCAATCTCAGTTCTCATACCCAACAGATTTTTTCAGCCTTATGAGGGTACGCCGACAAAGTGTCTTACCATATGGTAGTATAACTTTGTAAATGCTACCTCATAAGAGTTGTTTCAGCCTCTTAGATGTCGGGAAAGACACAACCAACAAAGGAGAGAAAGAAATATGGCACAAATGGAAAATTGGAATGAATTTAAGACCACCGTGAACAGTTTCCTAAAGGGAGGTTCAGTCGATGAAATGACTGCATCAACCTGTAAGGTACTAATCGGTAAGGGAGACAACAACGTAACGACACAGACGAAGGTAACCTCAGCAATCAAGACCATGCTAGAGGACTTCGATGGCGCACCAGTGGGCAGGGCATCCGCTCTATCCGGTGAGGCATTGACGACCTTCACTCAGGCAAGTGAGGCAATCAAGGCGGTTTCAACCGTCTTCGATTCGCACCCGGCTATTGCTGGGCTTGTCCTACCAAACGGAAGGAGCAAGATATCGCACTTCCGTGATGGGGATGCTTGGGCAGACTTCATGATTGGAGTCATGCGCAGAAACGCAATCTCAGCCAGCAAAGCAGGTTGGGACGGCTCTGCCGACAGCCTAGTTAGTTTTCAGGAGGCTAACTAAGTCGGTGATGTTGTCTTCCCGGCACACATTAGGGTGAACACAAAGTTTCCCACCATATGGTAGCAACTTTTAATCTCAGAAATAAACTTGGAAAAGGTACAGATGAGCGCGGGGTCCGTTTAAAGGGGTTTTAGCCAAACCCTTAGTGAGAATCCTGAGTCGCTTCTATCTGCGACTTATTCCTAATCTATACTTAACCGACTCTACTCTTTTGTTAAAAAATATCGCTACCAGTATAGGGAGACATTTCTCTCCCTCTCTATGCTGGTATGCATATTAATACAATATAATATATGTAATATGAAATGGTATAATAGTATAGAATATGTAATATGAATTGCTTTCTCACGTTTCTCAATGTTTATCATTGGGATGAGAAACTTCTTTTGGGGGGTAGCCCTAAGAGAATTGATAGTATTCTAGTATTATTATCATTTATCATTATTATCATCATCTCTCTCTCTCTCTCTCTCTCTCTCTCTCTTGCTAGGGGGGCATGATAAACGTGAGAAATGAGAAACGTTGGTTGAGAATCGATTGACTGAGAGGCAAAAAGCGATAGAATAATATTTATCATTCGATGAGAAAGGTGTGAGAAACGTGGCATGGAAGAAGAAAACTGAAAGTGAAAGTGAAAATGAAATAGATGAGATGGTTGCAAACTTCAAGCAGGAGTATAAGCCAACTCTAGGACCGAAGGCACAGGTGACAACCCAGCCTTTCAACGGTATGCAGCATATGCAACCAGCACCAGATGGAAAGTGGAAGGAAGTGAAGAACATGACAGAAAGTGATAGTCAGAAAAGAATAGAAGAAGTAATTGAGGAAGTGAAGAAGATGCTCTTGGCAAAGAACGAGCAGTATGGGGATTCGGCATTGAGTCCGAACCGCATATTCTCCAAGGCATCCACGGATGAGCAAATCAAGGTCAGGATTGACGACAAGTTGAATCGCCTAATGCTAGGCAATGATTCAATGGAAAGCGATGAGGATGTTATCAAGGATTTGATAGGATATCTCGTATTACTCCTAGTGTCCCAAAAGGACGCTTGAAGTGAAAACCAAGGTAGAGTGGTGTCTCCTTGGGAATAAAACAGAGTTTGTAAAAATAAAAAGTAGAAAGTGATAGGGTATGTTGCCGTATCTGATTTTCCATTAATAGGAACATTATACCGGAACGCATTGGCTTGATATCACCGATTAAGTCGTAGCGAATCAGACCGCGATAAATACGCATATGTTGACAACAGTAAAACGTGTAAAGCAAAGTAAATCACGTTTGGATATTGAGATGTGGAAACCATCTCTACCCACTAGTAAGGCAAGAGAGTCGAGAGACTTTCAATGCACGAAATGGCTGTAGAGTCCACTAGTTCCCACCCGAAGACTTCGGCATAGAACGACTACTTCTCTGTAACAATTAGACTCCAACTGTCAGAGCGGAATGTTTACATTTCACATCCGATGGTAGAGAAACGGGGTTTGTTGCGAATAAAAAGGACAGTTCTGTTTAACGTTTTGGCTTGCCATTAGTTCCGTACTGTAGCAACGAGGGTGGTTCCTCTGTCCTTCCCCACAACAAAATAACAGGTGAATGAAAATGAATATATTTGTATTAAGCGAATGCCCAACAGAGAGTGCGAAGATGATGGTGGATAAACACGTAGTCAAGATGCCGACCGAGAGTATGCAGATGATGTGTACCATTGCGAATCTACATGACTACCAAACTCCATTTGCTCCCGTGATGCTGAATCACCCTTGCACGATTTGGGCTAGACAATCAAGGCAGAACTTCAATTGGTTGCGAGAGCATACCCTTGCGCTTTGCAAGGAGTACACTCGCAGGTATGGTAAGCGCCACAAGGTAGAATGGTGTCTCACTGAGTATGATGCCACATGGATTACCTTGGAGTCCGAACTACCAGACATCGGATTAACTCCATTTGCAGTTGCAATATCTGACGATATGAACTGTAGAAAACTAGACGACTTTGACGAAATGTCAGTTGTCGATAAATACCGTGCGTATTACATGCACGACAAAAACCACTTTGCTTCTTGGAAGACCGAGAGGCCAAGTTGGTTCACAGCATAACACTCGCAAGAGCAGGGTTTACCAAGTAAAAACGGGAAAGGTTTCTAATCATTGGAATAGTGTTCAATTTCTTTCTCTCTTCTGTAGCACGAATCCGTTTTCCCTGCTTCAAGGGGTCACCCGTGACCTACCTATGTTTCCAGATGACTTCTGTTACACTGGAAAATAAAACAAATGAAATCTAGAGAGATAAAAGGTGAATGAAATGAATGGAATAATAATTAAAACAATAGCAAGTGGAATAACATCCACATTACTGACATCGATGGTTGCAACATGGTATCTAATCCAAGAGTTCCTTGGTGATGACATGGCAATCCAATTGATGATACCAGCGTATGCATGGTCATTGCTCACATTATGGGGTGATGAGATAAAGGATGTGATGCGTGGTAACAAGACAGTCGAGGAAGTTGTAGAGGACAACGTAGAGTTGGAGGCCTCTTGGGATTTTATCTCAAGGCAACTACCAAGATATAACAAGGAGGAATAAGAATGGCAGAAATGACAGATGAAAGATGGAATGCAATAAAAACGAAGATAGACCTATGGTTCTCCAACCATGAGGATTGGGAGTCGGAACATATCGAACTGATATCGGTTCCCAACCTAGTTCAGGCAGGTGACAACAAGCCCGCGAAGAGAGTCGCGCTTTACAGTGCAATCAGGACTTGTTTCTCGGATATCGCCGACAAGCCCTTCACAACAGGGAAGAAGAGTGCGATGCCTGATGAGATTCAATCGTTCAGAGATGGACAGTTGGAGTTGTTGAAGAAGGCACTAGCAGAAGCATGGGAGAAGTCCCCGCAAATGCAACAGTTGCTTGTCAGGAACAAGCGAAGTGGTGGAGGGTTCTTCACAACCGCAGAGGATTACGCACAGTCGATAGTAGACTCAACGAGACTACGAATGAACACAGCGTACAATGCGTACCTGAGAAGTGACGAGAAGGCCGATTACATATGGAACGGCAATGACAACATGGATTGTCAGATAAGTAAGGAATGAGAATATGAATGAAAGGAAATCATGGAAAGAAGAGAGAGAAGATGAATGGAATGAATAAGAAATTGGAGGAATGAAAATGAGAAATGAAACAAATGTAGAATTTAGGTTGGTCAACGATGAGGAGATGCCACCTATTGTGATAACGATGAATGACAACGACAGCCCGAAGGTTGTGTTGAATGCCGACCACCAGATATGGCTTGCGTTACATCGCAAGACCATAGGTGGTTGTGCAGAGGCTCTGTATGAGAAGATAGAAGAGTTGCTCACAGCACACCTACAGGAGCAACGCGCATACGAGAGGATGGACTGAATGAGTGATGTGAAGTACAAGAGAGAACTAGGTGATGGTCGCTGGGACAGGAAACTGAAGGAGAACATGGTTACACTGTCCAAGGCTGAAGACTACGATGAAGCCAAGCATGAGTGGATTGCCACTGGTGATGTTTGGTGGAGGGGTCTGAGAATACCCCAACCTAGTTGGGTTGACAGGGAGGGCTATTGCCTGTGCGGTCACCATATCGTGTATCATTATGAGATACACAACACGGAGACTAACGCAAGGATGGCCGTTGGTTCAGACCATATCAACTCGTACCTAATTATGAGAGCAATCCGTGAGGAGACTGGTCTGAAAGATGGCGAGATTACTGACTCCATGATTGATGAGTGGGTGACAGTGAGAGTCGATGCTCTCATCAAGACTGCTTGGTGGAACACTCATGGTGATGACTTCACTGAGATGTTCGATGACATCAAGGAACTTGACTTGAGATTGAACGTCAGGCAGACTGGTAAGAGAATCTACAATCAGGAGTTGCAGTATTACGAGGACATCTCTGCCATTCGTAAGGTATCGAGTGGTAAGTTCGGTGACCCCGACTACGAGATGTCATCCATCGTATGGAGATGGAATCATCCCGACAACCCAAGAGCGCAAGTTAACACAAGGGGTTATCCAAATGACAAACTGTGGAAGGACTTGACTATGTTTTGGGCTTTCATCGAGCAACACAAGGAGAAGGTTGCTCTAATGGATAAGAAGGTCGCTCTGAGAATCGAAGAGATGGAGAACCATCAGCAAGAGGTTCTTGCACGTAGGGAGAGGAGAATGGAACAGTATGCTATTGCCGAATCCGCAAGGAAAGAGAAGGAGCATGAGAGGTTCAAGATATCCTGTGACTACTACGGTTGGAGGGCCTTCGATAAGACTGATGGAACCAACGATTGGGAGAGAAGATTCCTGATTGACATGAAGAACAGAATCCTACAAAACCATGAGCCTACCGAAAGACAGGCTGAACAACTAAATAAGATAATAAATCGCAACGATAGGCCAGCGAGTGTTAAGCAACTGGCGTATGTTGTAGCATTAGGATACGAAGAAGACACATCAGAGATGACGAGTAGGCAAGTATCCATAATAATAGACAAACTGAAAGGTGAAAAAAATGAGTGATAAGAAAACAACAAAGAAAGCAACAACGAAGAAAGACGAGGAAGAGGCTCAGGCGGCTCTTGCTGAATTGCAACAGAACGCACTGAACCTACAAGGAACTGCACAGAACCTTGCTAATCAACTGTCTCAGTACATGCAACTATGCAAGCACTACGAGCAGACGATTAACATCCTCACAGGTAGGCTCCAAGAACAGCAGAGGTTGGTGGAGCAACTACAGCAACAGCAGAACGCACCGGAGTCTTCATAGACTCTGACTTAGTGGAACGATTAAGGAGGAATCTGAATGAAATTAAGAATAATGAATGACACAGGACACACTGTATTAGAAGACGTAACTGTTTCAGATGTCATCGACCAAATCAACGACCACCCCACACACTGGGTTTTCGTTGAGGGTGAGATGGTATCGAGACAGGAAATCCCGAACATCAGTTGGGACGAGGTTGATACTGTCAACCTAATTCCGGCAATGGTCGGAGGCTCACTCTGAGCCTAACTCGTTCTCAACTGAGCAATGCTTAAGTGCAACTCTGCATTTTTTGCCTAAGCATTATAGGTCTGCTGAATAACGCAAAAAACCCCAGCAACGGGTAGGATTGTTGCCAATCGGGTGAGAAGCCCGACAACCAAATTTTCGGAGAGAGAAGAATGGAATTACAACAAGAAATATTGTCAGAAATAACAACGAACATGAAGTATGCAAAATACTTGCCTCTTGAATTCAGGAGGGAATCTTGGACAGAGATTGTAGGAAGAAACAAGGAAATGCATAAGAGGAAATTCACACACATTCAAGGGTTTGACGAGAAGATAGATTATGTCTATGACAACTTCGTTCTAACCAAGAAAGTGCTACCATCCATGCGCTCCATGCAATTTGCAGGGAAGCCGATTGACTTGTCTCCGAACAGAATATACAACTGTGCGTACATGGCTATTGATTCTACAATAGCGTTTTCAGAAGCCATGTTCCTGTTGCTGGGCGGCACAGGAGTTGGGTATTCTGTTCAGAGACACCACGTATCACAATTGGATAGTATACAGAAGCCTAATCCTGAGAGGACTTACAGGCATCTGGTTGCTGATTCGATAGAAGGATGGGCAGATGCAGTCAAGGTATTATTTAACGCATACACAGGAGATAGGAGAACAACACCAAGGTTCGACTACTCAGACATTAGACCAAAGGGAAGCCCGTTGAAGACTAGCGGTGGTAAAGCACCCGGCCCTGCCCCATTGAAGAAGTGCATAGTTACCATAGAGAACATGCTACTGAACATGGAGGATGGTCATCACATTACACCAATCGAAGCACATGATATGATGTGCCACATCGCAGATGCCGTCCTTGCTGGTGGTATCAGAAGAGCGGCTATGATTAGTCTGTTCAATGCAGACGACAACGAGATGATTAACTCAAAGAACGGTCTTTATTGGGAGACTAACCCACAAAGAGCAAGAGCGAACAACTCAGCAGTTCTCATCAGAGAGAAGTGTGAGAAGGAGTTCTTCGATGACCTCTGGAACAGGACGAGGGCCAACAAGACTGGCGAGCCGGGGATATTCTTCTCCAATGACAAGAATTGGGGAACAAACCCATGTGCGGAGATTTCCTTGAAGAACCATCAGTTCTGCAATCTCTGTGAAATTAACGTATCCACTGTTTCCAGTCAGAAGGACTTGGAAGAGAGAGTGGAAGCCGCTACCATCATAGGAACGATGCAAGCATGCTACACGGACTTCCATTATCTACGACAAACGTGGAAGACCACAACAGAGAGGGAAGCACTTGTCGGAATATCAATGACTGGTATAGCAAGCAATGCTCTAAAGGACTTGAACCTTGAAAGAGCGTCTGATTGTGCAGTCATCGTCAACAAGGCATATGCTGACAAATTCGGGATAAACTCAGCCGCAAGAGTGACTTGTGTGAAACCCGCCGGTACTACCAGTTTGGTACTAGGCACTTCTTCTGGAATACATGCTTGGTACTCCGAGTATTACATAAGAAGAATCAGGGTTATGAAGAATGAATCAATGTATCTGTATCTCAATGAGATGCTGCCTGAGTTAGTAGAAGATGATGAGTGGGACGACAATCAAGCAATACTTGCCATACCACAGAAAGCACCTAGAGGTGACATCATCACAAGGGAGGAGTCTGCTCTTTCCATGTTGAAGAGATTGAAGCAGTATTCAATCGAGTGGGTACGAAGGGGACATGTGAGTGGAGTCAACTCACACAATGTCTCTGCTACAGTCAACGTCAGAGATGACGAGTGGGATGTAGTGAAAGAATGGATGTGGGATAACAGAGAACACTACAATGGCATCTCTGTTCTACCATTCGATAACGGTGTTTACACACAAGCACCGTTTGAGGCTATCGAGAAAGAACAATATGAGGACATGTTCGCTAAATTACAATCGATTGACCTAACACAGGTCAAGGAATACAATGATAATACCAATCTGCAAGGCGAAGTTGCTTGTGCAGGTGGTGCTTGTGAAATATAATCCGAAGGCATGGTTATCGATAGAGGAAGAAATAGTAGACTCAATGACAAATGCGGGCGCTAAGGAAAGCGTTCGTACTTGGTATTGGAGATACAAGGGTAGTGAAGATGCCTTGGCTCCATCCCCAATCTCATTAGGAGAATTGAGACATGGGATATTGAGACTTGTGAAGCAAGGGTATTCGGCTTTACAGGACATGGATGACATACAAGAACTGTATGATAGAAAGGAATACTACAGAGTGAATAAAGAAGAATATGGTGATTATTATGAAAATACGATTTACAATACCGAGAACAGGTGATGGTTCAGAAAGCGATAAGACTACTTTTCTCATGCGCGTCAATGGCGTTCGTTGGAAGGTGGGAACGACTCCGACCCGTATAGGTGAGAGAAGGGTTAGAGTCCCCCCGTTGGATATTACGAGCAGGTTCACCAAGACGCTTGAACCGATGACGGAGAACATTGCCTACACTATCAGACATCACGTGTTACCAAACACACATGGAAGAAGAAGCAGGTACTATAATTATGACAACAGTGCATATGAGAAGTGGACTACTATCATCACTTTCAAGAGAGATGATGGAGATGCCATGATATGGATACAGAAGAACAACACCGTGTATTCCATGAACAGTCAGAGGATGTCATTGAATGACATATCATTGGCCTTGGCTAAGATATTCTACAGGAGCGTTATGGATAGAAGCGCAATCAGTCTTGAGGAGTATATCGATAGGGTGCTTGATACACCACCACATGTGATGTACGCTCTAGAGAACAGAACCCCCTATGTCTTTTGGGACGGAGGGATTAGGCGTGAAGTCAGAATCAACACGAAGATGGTTGGTAAGAAGGATATCGCACTTGAGATATCAGAGGGAATATGGGGTTCGATGACCATCTCAGAACTAAACACATTCGTAAACACATTCGGTCTGAACTCAAGCCGTTCCAAGAAGTGGTATCGCATATCACCTACGAGACTGTGGACTGCACTCATGGGTGAGGAACCATCTGAGAGTCAGAAGAAACTGATGATAGCATGGTTACTACAGAACAGAACGCAGAAAATGGTAGAGGAAAGAGCGTTTGAGTTAGTCTATGAACTAGCCGATGAGTTCGATAACATCCAAGTGGTTATGCATGAGGGATACATGGCTCTGTTCGTTAGAGGTATTCATGCTGACTGGATTGTCGCAGATGCCAACAAGGGATGGAAGCGTGGACACCAGAACGTCAACACGTTCTATTGGAATGGCGAAAAGTGGGAGGGACCGATATGCATCGACAACCTACACCACAACTCTAGCATTGGTGACCAACTATCATCAAGGGCGATGATGCTGATGAATGACAAGGGTGCAGGTGAGATGATATACACACTCAGACAACTATCACCTATGGTAGAGGAGTGGTTCGGTAAGAATAGATTCAATGATTTTCTCATCCCTTACGATAAGAGAAAGGATGCAAGATACAAGAAGTACAACATAGGGGCGATGAACAAATGAATCCTATGACAGTCAGTGAATCATGCAAAGAGTGCGGTAGCACGGCTTTCACTTACATCGATAGATTGGGTGAGAAGACTTGTGATGAGTGTGGTCTTGTTCTTGTGGTGAATCCCTTTGAGGAGACTACACACATGATTTCAATATCCGATGAGGATAAAAGAAGCAAGACCATTGGTAGTTTGGGTTCCTTCATTAGGAAGTCAGATGCCTATGGTAACAAGGATAGGTTCGCTCTCTACAGGGAGCAAGTGAGAACCCAGCCTGAAACCGAAGCAGACAAAACAGCAAGACTCCTCATCAACAGCACACTCTCGTACTACAATGTATCAAGCGACTTGAAGAGAAGAACGCAGAAATACTATGATATGATGAAGAGAGAATTGTTTCGCGGTTTGGACGTTGAGAGAAGATGCGCCTCTCTTACGTTCTATGTTCTCAAAGAAGCAGACATTGTATGTAACATACAGGAACATTCTAGAAGAACGCGGGTCAAACCAAATGACATCTCAAAGTTCGCTAGAAGAATAGCGAGACATCAGAGAAACTCTGGTGTGTTCATTACTAGGAACCATGAGCAGAGAGCGCAAACTCTGATGTCAAGAATGGAAGTGGATATAGATGATTATTTCAGGGCAAATGCATTGAGAGTAGTCGAGTATGTGGCAAGACACATCGAATCATTGGATATGAGATTCGCAGATACGATGTTAGCGGCTTGCATATGGATGTCGGGTCAGATGATGTCGAGGTATGACATAACACAATCTGCCATCTGTAAACACTGGAACTCTTCACATGTTGGCCTGAGAGGAGCAGTGGTGACATTGAGTGAGATATTCCAAATAGAGAGGAAGACATTATCTGATATGCAAGTCGAGGACTTTGTATCGGGTGTGCGCTATTGAAAGGAGAGGATTATTGCAAGTGTGGTAGGAAGAAGTACAGACGTTCCTACATCATATGCGATAGATGCTACTTGAAACAAAAGAGAGCAGAAAGACGGAGAACTTGAGATGGGACTGGTCAAGCAGTTGTATTTTGAGATGAAGGAAAGAGGACTAAACTTGACACTAGAACAATATATGGAGATGAAAAACAATGAGAAAGATAATGATAATAGGAGCAGGTGGAATAGGTAGTTACCTTATTCACAACCTGAATAGAATAAACCAGAGATGTAGAACAGACACCCCCGGTGTGCATCTATACAACATCACAGTGTTCGATGATGACACGGTTGAGAAGAGCAATCTTGGAAACCAGATGTATAGCGAACACGATGTTGGTGAATTGAAGGTAGACACATGGTCAGGCAGTTGTACTGTGCATCCCTATCAAGTCCTACTTGACAAGCAACTCAAGGGATATGACTTGGTAATCTGTTGTGCAGATAACCTTGCAGTACGCCGTCTTCTATACCGACAGGGGTATGGAGACTCTGCCAAGATTAAGTGGCTAGATTTACGCGCACAGGGTAGGAATGCGGCACTCATCTCATACAAGGTGGATGAGGATTTGGTCGATGCCCTGCTTAGTGGACCCGATGGTTCCTTCTCCTGTCAAGGAGAGGGATGGGAAGGCGCGGCTGACACGATGAACACTATGCATATGGCGATTGCTGGCATTGCCACACAATGGATTCAGAGATGGTGGAACAATCATGATGATGTTATTGACAAGATAATTATGAATGTGTGATAGTATGCCCAAAGGACAAGTAATAAATTTCAACCACAAGAAAGTGAAGGAAGTCCTTGCGGAGTTCTTTGATTATCTGAATGTGGGTGACATGTGTACGATGCGTGAGGTATTGGAATACCTGACGACTGTGCCATTGACTAGATTGAAAGACGTACATCCGAGGCATAGGTCACAAAATCGCAAAGTAGGTTTGAAGCAACTGTATACATCTAAGGATTACTTTGCTAGGGCAATTGGTCGATTACCAAACATTGTGAGAGGAACTCTCTACTCGCGTGGTAGCAAGTACATGGTTCCCTTGACTTTGTTAGTGAAGAGCAATGAGAATAGAGATACCGTTTGCTTCAACTGCGAAGAGTACCTAGTTGGAGGTGCTAAGGATTATGTTCCTTTTAGAAGTAGCGGGAAGATGCCAGTAATTGCTAGACACATCATGTGCAGGGAATGCTACATACATGAGGTGAAGATGTTCAATCCGCATGATACCGGGTATTTTGAACACTATGATGAACAATATGAGAACTGGGAAAAGAAAAGAGAATGGAGTGAAGAAGAATGAGTAAAGAAGATAGTAATATAGACGATTTAACAGATGATGACTTAGATAAAATAATGGATATAATATCCACGGATGGGTATTATCTGCAAGCAGAGATAGTGAAGGTAACATGTCCTGTTTGTGGAGAGGAGTTCTTGGGAACGAAGAGACATGCTGGTGGTTTCATAGCGGGACACCAAGCATATCATGAGTTCCAGAACAGCCAAGATTCACTGATGGTGCAAATGGGAGGACAATAAAATGGAAGAAATAATGAATAAGAATTGGAAGCAAAATATAAGAGAAGCATATGAGCAGATGAACGATGATATAGTCTGGTTGTATCCTAACAATACGACTGAGACTTTCCTAAGTGTGATTTGGAATGCATCAAAGAAGGCATTCGACATACCGAGGGAAGTACAAGTGATGATTGATGCGAATGAGAACCTGTACATCAGTTACGGGACACCCGGTTTCGTATCCTTTGAGGGACACGAAGACGAGTTAATCAATGGCTCACCGATGAAGTTACCAATCAAATGTTGGATACACACGCATCCATTTGGCACTGCCTTTTGGAGCATGACTGATTGGAAATCTTTGAAAACGTGGCAGCCTGTCCTAGAGTCGGCGATTGTGCTGGGCGACAACGAGTATCTTGCTTATGACTTGAAGACAAAGATTGGCAAGAAGGTGTTGTTCGGACTAATGGAACCACCGGAGACAGTGATAGACTACAAGACAGAGGAAGAGGAACTGTCTGTAATAGAAATAGATGAACAAATAAAAAAGGAGGAGGAATGAAAATGAGAAAAATAACCGGAGAAAACACAAGACAAACAACGCTGGAAGAATACGGGTTTACCTTTACGAAGAAATCCGATGAGGAGGAATAGATATGAGGAGTTTGGTAATACTACTTCTCGTATCATCCTCTCTCGCTGGATGTGCAGAGATGATACCCGACCCACCAGTTGAGGGAAATGACCCCATCTGGACTACGGAGTATCACAACTTCACATACGAGGATACCAACAATAGCACATTACCTGTGATTACATTCGGAGATAACTCCACTCTTGTAGAGATACACTCAGCAAGTGTGACCATGTATAACGAGACTGTCAATCTAACAGTTGAGATGAAACCCTACTTCATAGTAAGGGATGTAATGTTCAAGCAACAACATGCACCTGCAATGGGTGAAGTCACAATGGATTTGATGGAGATGAAGGGCTATGACTACAACTGTACGATTGTGTATAGGTTGTGGAAACTGTGAAACGCGCAGTGACTGTTAGGTTCCCCGCACCACTACCTGCTGAGATTCCCTGCCCCATATGTGAGGGAAACAAATGTAGGGTATGTGAAATGAGGGGAAGAATAGAAGTCACTGTTGATGCTAAGGTTCCTATTCAGAGACACCTGATTGTTCAGTATGTTGCTGAGAATCTAAATTCCATATCCTTTGAACTAACCAAGCATTTTGGTTTGATGCCTAATGTGGAGACAGAGGATATGTTTCAAGTTGGGGAGAAGACATATGAACTAGTGAAGATTAGTAGTCTGGGTGGTGTTGTATGGGTAGCACACAGAGTAGATGAATTGGAGTCTCCTAGATACTTCAAGTCATTAGTACAACTACAGGAATTCAAAGGAGGAATACAAGATGGACAATGATGATTGGAAGATAATAGCAAGAATACAAAGAGACTCAAACAACGAAGTTATTGTGAAGAGCGGTAAGTATTGGAAGTTGGATGTAGTTGACCTGAGATGGTTCAACAACGGAAAACCCACCAAGAAAGGACTGAGAGTGAACATGGAAGAAGCAGTGCTACTCTCAAAGGCTCTCAATAAGATAGTGGATGATATAGATGACGCTGAGTAAGTTCAGTAGACTATGTGAAGTATTAGAGAAGCAGAAGCCAACGAAGAAGAGACAGACTCTATCCGAGAACCTGTCTTCCTTCTCTGATGGTGAGTTGTTTGTTCGTATACTATGCGAGGAGTATGAATCTAATAACATCGGAGAGAAGACTGCGAGGAAATGGATAGCAACATCGTTTGGTATCTTCGATGAAGAAGTAGAAAACGCGGAAAGAACGTGGTCTGATATCGGAGAGGGAATGAATCAGTTCATTGGTTTGGACAAGGAGGATTCTGACATCTCATTGAAGACACTGATGAATCTCTTGACAATGGATTGCGCAAGAAGTGATGGGCAATCCTATCATTTGTTCAAGGAGTCAGTTAACAACATGTCAGGTATTGAACTCAAGTGGTTCTTGCGGTACTGGTTGAGAACGCCGAGGAACGGTGTATCAGTATCTACAGTAGAGAAGGCACTAGCAGATTACTTCTCTGGTAAAGATGTCCTACTCTATGGTAAGTTCCACAAGGCTTCGATTGTCTACAGGTATCTCGTTAATGAACAAACCCCACCATGTACAGTTTTACATGGGGGGTTCATACCTTGCGTTTTGGCAAAGCCCTTCAATGGTAAAATTCCAGAACACTATCACGTTGATGTGAAGTATGACGGCAACAGATACCAGATACACAGAATGGATGATAGTGTCATCATATTCAATAGGAAGGGCAATGTTGTTACTGAGCAGTATCCTGATGTAGTTGACATCGTGAAGCAATTCAATGCTCATCAGTTTATTGTTGATACTGAGATATATCCCATTGATACCAGAGGTAGACCTGCTGAACATAAGTTACTTGCGAAAAGAGTACATTCCAAAGACAAGGCTATGGCAGTTCGTGAGTGTCCTGTTAATCTCGCTATCTTCGATGTGTTGTATTACATGGAAGAGTCGATGATAGACAAACCATACTCCACCAGACTAAGCCATGTTCAGGACTTTCCTAGTGAATACAGGGCAATATCATGGGATAACAACCACTCAATCGAAGCCGCTTACAATATAGCGATAAGTTTGGGTTATGAGGGTGTGATGATAAAGGACACGACAATGGCATATGATGTAGGCAAGAGGTCTAAGACCATACTGAAACACAAGCCAGCGAGAATAGAACTTGACGTTGTTATCACATCTGCTAAGTACGGTCAGGGCAAGAGGTCAGATGTATTCGGTTCGTTTGGTGTATCGGTAAACGATGGTCATGGGCAATTTACAGAGATAGGCTCCGTGGGCAGTGGATTCTCTGACACTGATTTGATGGTGTTAACCACCGAATTGAAGAGAATAGTGGATGTATATGACAACAACACCTTCCACTTTCTTCCAAGAGTGGTCATTGAGATAACAGCCGATTTGATAACGAGGGATGTTGACGGTAAATACTCAGTCAGGTTTCCAAGGGTAAAGAGAATCAGAAGAGACAAATATGTTTCGGACATCAACAAGATGGAAGACGTTGTAGCAATGGCATAAAATATTAATACCAATTTGCAGACGATGGCCTGTGTTTAACAGACACCAACTGCAAGGTATAATGCTGGCATCAAGCAAACCAGAGGTTATTGTTGCAAAGGACAATGGTGTGAGACTAGGGTATCGTGTGAGACTACGAATATCATTGAGGGGACATGGTGTGTTTCTTTCAGCGATACAGCGCTCCCTCTTACAACATGAGATAGACGCCACATACAAGCAAAAGGAGAGTAAGGCTAGACCAAGGCCGATACTACTAATCAATGGATTGGAAAACGTAGACAAGGTTTGTGGGCAATTGATACCCGACTTACCCTGTAATCCATTTTGGCATGTCTTCCGAGACATATTGGAGATGTGTCAGAATGGCGAACACCTGACACAAAAGGGACTTGACAAGATATTGGAGATGAAGGGTTCCATATGAAGAGATGCCCGCGCTGTAATCTTCGCCCCTCTTCAGTGGGGGAACTCTGTGGTGCTTGTCATGTGACTGTCACCCTGAACAAAACAAAGGCGAATATGGTCACAGATGCGGAGATAATAGAACACCACATCTTTGAGAGAGTCAAGCGCGGTTGTGTGGAGTGTGGTAACAATGACTTCGGTTATCAGGCTGGTGTGAAGGAAGAGAACAATTTGAAGTGGTTTATACTTCAAGTCCACTGTGATAAATGCGAAGCGAAGTACGAAGAGATAATGGAAGTGAGGGTTATAGATGAGCCTAAAGAAAACGATGAATCAGAATAGAGCAATAATAGTAGTAGGGAAGACAGACACAGAGAAGATGAAGAAGGCAATGACCTTCGTTTCCGATGACCCGATAGTTGTATATGCCAATGAGTATGACATAACTGACAACTATTCGATGCCACCTGAACGTGGTATCATAATAGATGAGGTGCATTACAGAGCGAACATCGATTTGATACGCAAGACGATATTGGAATACAGAGGACAGGTAGTCCTGTTATCTGACAACCAGAAGGATGTATCCAAGAAACTGTTGAGCATCTGCCAGTTGAAGAGGGCTACGAAGAAGACGATGCTTGAGGAGATTAAGGAGATAGCACCAAGGTCAGACGAACCAGTGAACTTCGATGTGGATATCTTCTCGTTGATACGTGAGTACCTTCGTAATACTGACAGGGAGGAGGTGAAGGACATGTTGATGGTGAGCAAACCACCAGACATACAACTACTGTCTTGGATAGCACCGAACATACACCCCAACAAACTAGGATTCATTGACTTCTATGTGAAAAGAAGGTGGTCTAACGAATACTTCTACGAGATGTTAGCATACTCTCATGATGGCAGGATGCAGAGAAAGATGGTAATGCCCAAGAGAAGGGCGTATTCCACCATACCAAAGATATGCTATAAGTTGAGACTCAGGAGAGCAGATGCTCATCTATTGAAGGACTTGTTGAAGGACGAGCAATTCAAGGAATATGCTAAAACCAAACTAGACAACACTGAATGTAGGATGTTGAAGTTAGGTGAGAAGAAGAGGAAGAAGCGATATGCTCCAATCATTCCACAGGGAACCCTTGAGGAGTGGTTGTGATGGCTGGGCCAATTAAGCACAAATACAAGAAAAGAGCAATGGTAAAGTTCGGTAAGATGAAGAAAAGAGAACCGTTCTACCTTTCGGAAATGAGACATTATATGAATAACTACATCGGAGTTAGTGGAAGAATAAGCCAACAAGCGGCTACTACTGCCATACAACTAACTAGTCTGATAAGAATACACCCCGACTTTCGGTTCCACCCGTCAGTCACAGAACAAACAGGACAATGGCAGTACATTGGAGAACTAGAGGAGGAATAAACATGAATGGAAATCATAATGAACATCTAAATGAAATAATAGAGAAGGTAAGCAATGCGGTAGGGTATCCTGCACAGATTGCTATGGAAGCAATGGACATCATTAGATGGCACAATAAGAAAGCAAACGAACTAACCCTACAGATGCTAGAATTTAGGCAACAGTCTGAGGACGAAATAAATCGTTTCATGGACAGGACTAATCTGCTACTTGCAGAGATGAGGAGTGATGAGTAATGCTATGGACAGAGAAATACAGACCAACCAAACTAATGCATGTCGTAGGACAATCTAACTTTGTGCTAGATGCAGAGCATTGGGTGACTAATCAAGAGATGCCAAACGTCCTGTTGTATGGTATAGCGGGTGTAGGAAAGACTGCCGCAGGTCTATCCCTAGCGAATGATATGCTAGGTGATGATGTCAAGGCTAACTTCTTTGAAATCAATGCATCAGATGACAGGAAGTTGGAGACAGTCAGAACCCGAATCAAGGAGATTGCTTCAACGAGCAAGATAGGTGAAGCACCATTCAAGATTATACTCCTTGATGAGATGGACGGTATGACTAGAGATGCGCAGAATGCGCTCAAGAGAATAATGGAAAGGTATGCTGACAACTGTAGGTTCATCATAACTTGCAATGACAGGCACAAGATTATCCACCCTCTCATATCGAGATGCGCTAACTATTCATTCAAGAGACTGAATAACGATGCCATTAGGAATGTAATATTCGATGTACTGGAAAAGGAAAGAGTCACTCACATCAGCGAGGATGACTTGGAAATCTTCATAGGCTCCCTACATGGAGACTTGAGGAGAGGGCTGACAGAGTTACAAGCGGCTGTTTCAAGCAAGTCCAGTCTGCTAAACATGATAGACAAACAGTTGATGCCCTACACTGAATTATTAGAATTAGTAAATAACAATGAATATACGAATGCGGTGGAGAAAGTGCATAACCTACTATACGACTCTGTTGAGATGAAGGCTGTATGCGTTGGATTGCATGATACCATCATCAAGACGGATATGACACCCAATGAAAAATTCAAATTACTACGTGTTGTCGGAGAAGCAGAGTGGCGGAGTAATAGCATGACCCCAAAGGTACTTGCTTCTTGGATGATAGGACAGATGATATGACTGGAATAGAGGTCTTCTTTGCATTCGTAATAATGAGAGGGCTATACAAAATAATATTTGATAATGATAGAAGATGGAATTAAAATGGTAAGAAATATATTAGATTTTAACAAAGACGGAAAGACGGACATAGAAGACATCAAACACTTGATGCTACGCTATGAGATAATATTGGTTGGGGGTGTACTCCTAATCATATTGCCCATGCTAAAACTAGCAGGGGTATGGACATTAGATTCCGATTGGTTCTGGATATTGGCAGGTGTTGTCATAAGTGCAGAAGCCATATTGGAAATCTTACAAACAAGAAAGAAGGTGAATAAAAATGAATGATGAAATAATGAATGAGATAAAGAAAGCCGCCGAACTACTCGGCATGAGTGAAGAGGAAGCGTTGGCTAAGTTCAACGACATCTGCGCTCAGAACAATTTGAATGCTACAGATGAACCTCTGTTAGCCAAGGGACTGTGGAGACAGTATTTTAGCAGTGCAAGACTAGCACAGCAAAGACCAGCATCATCAACAGGTGACAATGACCTATTGAAGACTGCTTTTGGTTTCTTCATATCCGTTGACGAAGCAAGGGACATGATGGCAATACAGAGGGATAGGATTCTAGCAGATTACCACAGGGACGCAGACACTACGTTTGACATGGGTAAGGTTGCTATCTTCACACCCATGAATGATGGAAAGTATGATGGCTCAATGGTAAAGGATGGGGAGGTCGTGAACCGAGTATTCCCCAAACTACCTGAGAACCACGTTGAGTTGGACAGTGGAGAGTTCCTAGTCCCTCTTGATGCGACTGAGAAGTACGGCACGTATGTCAACAAGAACTACGGCAAGCCACTACCGAAGTCAGAATTCAGGAGAGGAGGAGTGTTCATTGGAGAGGTTGCTGGCAATCTAGGCAAATACTTCTTCAACTACAAGGGTCCACACTCGGTCAACTTCAATCCGAAGACGTTTGAGTTCGTGCAGTTCACATGCATCGTCAACTCAAGCAGGGCAGAGAGGATACACGGTGTCACAGACACAACTGCTTCTTCGCTGGTCTACAACAGTGACCTACCTGATGCAATGGATGTATCTGACATATCGATACAGGACTCCCTCATGGAACAGTCAGAAGGCAACTTCAGCCCGCTGATTGACTTGGAGAGGTTCCACAGCACAGTCGGACAGAAGGAATACAACGACAGGTTCGTTTTCACTGATGGCAGTGTTACGAGCATCAACATGACTCCTACCAAGAACGGTAACAGGATTCTGACGCTTGATGACCTGAACACCGACTTCGACTTTGACAGTGATGGTTGGAGCGGAACCACATGTTGGATACCACCACACATGGAGATTGAGTTCGGTATAGGTTCAAACGTGGTTGTAGTAGGTAGAACCTCACAGTCAACAGACATGGAAGGCAACCTACAGAACGTAACGATAAACGTGACAGGACTTCATGTTCTCAAGTCAAGAGGCGGTAGCCCTGACGCTATTGAGTTCAACGAGGAAGAAGAAACGGATTGGTTTTTCTCATGAGCAAGGGATATTACAAGTCGTATCACATCAGCAACTATCGAGATGATGACCATGTGATACATGGGGGTAGTTACGCTATCCCCGCTAGTAACGTGGACTTCGTTACTTGGAAGAAGAACCATGAGACAGGCGAGTTTTGGGTTAAACTCCACACAATGTCTGGTAAGGAAGTGAGATTGAAGGTTTCATACGAAGACCTCAACAGGATACTAACAACCTGTGGAAATAGTATGGTACATTATGATGAGAATGGTGATGAGAATGGCATGGAGTACAAGTAAGACAGAAGCAATAACAACGACTGAAAAAGAGAAGGGTTCCTTTGCATTGGGAAGGGAAGCGTATCTCGCTAAGAGACAGGAAGCGCAGGAGAGGAACAAGAACTTCCTTTGTGTTGGTATTTGGGGCGAGGCTAAATCAGCCAAGTCCGGAATAGCCGCAGATATCCTCACGGAAGAGGATATAGCGAATGATATGCATGTCTTCGTATGGGACTATGACAATAGGTTCATTGACGTAAAGAGGAATCATTACGCCAACATCGAGAACCTCGTTGTGTTCAATCCCATTGAGAGACATCCTGACACATTGGTAGACATCGATGCCACCAAGCACAATGCGCAGATGCATTACGAGGAGGCTATGTCATACCTGAAAGATGGCAAACTGAAAGCAGTGATAGTCGATGGGGCCGACAAGTTCCTGACTGATGTGTGTGAGACATACATGCGAGTCAAGCACAACCTAGATGCTGACACTGTAATCAAGCAGATGCCTTTCGTATGGGGAGATAGGAACACGCCATACAAGAACTTCTTGCACAAGAAGATACTAGAGATGGACTGTCACAGAGTCGTGATAGCACATTCAAAGGAGAAGTACGTGGATGCCAACCCCGTTGGTGTAGTCGCCAATTGGCATGACTCCACAGAGGACATCTTCACATCTACAATCAGAATGGAGCGCAAGATAAAGAAGAACGGGCCTACCACATATGTCGCATTGATTGAGGCAAGTGCTAGTAGACCCGAACTGATTGGTACTAGACATACTGTTCTCTCTATCGAGAACGGCAAGGTTGATTGGTCTGGTCTTCCCTTCCTCAAGGAAGGAGAACTATGAGAGAGTACACATATCAGTTCTTGCCTGAGAACTATGATAATCCCGAAGCCCCGGTTTTGAAGATAACGAAATCGTCTTTCGGTTCCTATCAGTGGTGTCCCAAGAAGTACGAGTTCAGTTATATCGAGAGGTTGCCCCAAGACCAGACTGAGGCAATGGCAAAGGGAACTATCGTTCACAATGCTAGAGAGGACTTCTTCAATGCCTTCGACATAAAGAAGGCGGAGAACCTCTCCTACTCGGAACTCGTAAACTACAACATGAGCCTACATCCCATAGATGACTACAGTGAGATGTACGAGACAATATCCATCTTTGAGGCCAATAGGTTTCTAGAGTCTAAGGATGAAGGAACGTTGGATAACTTCGTGCCTGTCGTCAATGAGATTATGTTTGACGCAGAGATAACGATAGATGCAGACACGACAGACAAGTATCCCCTCTCTAGAGACTACGTGGTTCATCTACAGGGAATAGTAGACCGCATGTTCTACGAAGAGGGGTCTTATATTCCAATGGAATTGAAGACTGGTCTTTGGAAGGACTACAAGAGAACAATGATGAGGAAGGAGATGGCATTCTATCAGTTGTTGTTTGAGAACTGCCCAAGAGAACTATTGGAAACTCACGGTCTTGACGGTGATGTGCCAATCACACACTGGGGTTGGTTCTATCCTGCATCAAACTACGTGTATGTGGAACCAGCGAAGAAAGGCAGTTACACATCAGTCATCAAGGGTATCGCACAGATGCTACACTCGTATGAGCAAGGCATCTTCCCTACGAAATACTTCGCAAGAACGTGCGCGAGTTGCAGTTTCTACGGAATCTGTGATGCGGCTAACGAGGAGAGTTGGTTATGAAAATAGAAATAGAAGCAAAAAAATTGAAGAATTACTTAGAAGACGTATACCTAAAGGGTAAGTATTACGATGGTACATCATCGAAGAACAGCATACTTTCTGATTATGCAATGATGTCAGTAGAGGATACAGGTGAATTGAGGATTGCGAATGCAAGTCCGTCTGTTGCCTGTAGAATAGACCACCACTTTACGGATGAGCAGGATGTTAGTCAAGGAGCATGTATCATTGACATCGACAACGTTCTCAAACATCTAAAGGTGTTCAGTGGTGATATGACCTTCACCTGCAATGACCACATAATAATGACTGATAGTACCAAGAAGGCATCATTGTCCAAGGCACTGACACATCCACACATGGATATGATAAACAGGATATTGGACTACGACCTTGACCCACTATCGAGGTCACAGAGAGCGGGTCAGTTGGGTACAGTGCAGTTTGGTAAGACATTGTTTGACAGTGTGGTTACCCTGCTTGAGGATGATGTAGTCGATGCGGCAAAGGCATGTGATGTGCTTAACTTGGCTAGATACAAGTTTGACTTCACATCTGGTGATGTGTTACCAAACTCAAACACAAGGGATACCAAACTCACGATATCTTCTAAGAAGACCGAGGTTGATAGAGTCGAGGTGACAGTGGATATGGTACATGCCGATGGTGTTGATTCAACCGTTGAGTTCACCGGGCCATTCAGTGGTTTCGTCAATGGGCTTGTAAGTGTGTTCCTAAAGGATGATAGTCCTGTTATGTTCTACTCACCAAACAGGTTGCTCATCAAAGCACCCTATCTATCGAGGTGATGACATGAAGTGCGTAATTTGCAACATAGAGATAGAAGAGGAGGACTATGGATGGAAACATGGTCACAATGCATCTCCTGTCAAGGAAGGAAGATGTTGTAGTCAGTGCAATTATAGCGTTGTGCTACCAATGAGAATGAGGATGATAAACAATGATAATAGACAAAGTGAAAGAAGGAATAGGACTTAGATGGAGAAACCCCGAGACTCTTGAAAGAGAGAGCAAGGAGGTTTCCTTCCATGAGTTTCCACCACACTTCTTCGTGAAGAAGAGTCCTGAGTATGAAGACGGCCAAGAAAGCACAATTCAGTTCAAGGACAAGTGGGGACACTTCAAGTTGAAAGCGAAATACGAAGAAGGCGATTACGAGAGCCTAGAAGGAGATGAACTAGTAAAGGTGACTTGGAGTCCATCAAGACCATCATACTCATATCGTCTGAGGAATCATTTCCCTGAGACATACGAAGCAGATGTTTCACACCACTACAGGTACGCTGTTGATTGCATCGATGAGATGCCTGAGTACAAGATGCGTAAGTGGTATTGGGACATGGAGTGGATGCAAGGCGGTGAGCATGATGGTGCTATCACATGTATCGCCATGTATGATAACTATGATAGGAAGTATCGTACTTACTTTTGGCAACCAGACATGGAGTCATTCTTGGAGCAAGGGTATGATGTTCCAACTAGCCATCTGTTCGACTCTGAGGAGAAGATGTTGATATGCTTCCTATCTGATATGATAGACAAAGACCCCGACATGCTCATCTCTTGGTTCGGTTGGAAGTTCGACTTACCGAAGTTGATTGAGAGAATGGTGTATCATGGAGTGGACCCGAAACTAATGTCACCGTGGAATGAAGTTATTGGTGTCTCTTGGAACAAGAGTAAGCCAACAATGGATGAAGGAACAGTTACTTCGTACTCTCCCATATCGCAACCAATCAAGGGTAGAATTTGTGTTCCGCTTGACTTGGCATTTGAGAGACAATGGAACGATGCACAGAGAGGAACACTTGCATCAATGGCTCTTGATTACATTTCTGAAACTGTTCTAGGACAGAAGAAGTTAGTCAGTGAAAAGTTTCCCGATAAGAACGAGTTCTTTGCTAGAGGATGGCTTGAGGACACTCAGAGATATATTGAGTATGCTAAAGTAGACGTTGAACTATTAGTCCGAATAGATGAAATGCAACACACAACAGAAGCAATCGTATCACTCCAAAGGCTTCTCAAGGCTCCCTTCGATGCTTGTTTCTACGCAAGCAACATGGGTGGGATATACTTCATGCGTAACGCCCCTTGGAAGGCTCCTACGGGCGTGAAAGGGCAGCGGGTGTCCTATGATGGTGCGATGGTGTATGACCCTCTCAGTGAGTCTACAAATGGACTCCATTTAGGTGTCGCTGCATTCGACTACGCACAACTGTATCCATCTATGATAATCGCTAGGAATATAAGTTGGGAAACCGTATCGGAAGAACCTACTGCGTTTGCAGTCAATATCAGAACCCCAAAAGATTTCAGCGATGTAAAGGAATACGATATGAAATATTTCAAGGTGGATGATTTGGGCCTACTACCAAAGGCAGTTCTAGAGTTGAAACAACTGAGAAACGAATACAAATCCTTGGCGAGGAATGCTGAGTCCCAAAGTGATTACAACAAGTGGAATAATAACCAACTTGCAGTCAAGAGGCTCATGGCATCTTTCTATGGTATCATCGCGTATCAAGGATTCGGATGGGCTAATGTCGAACTTGCCGCTTGCATCACTGCTAGTGCGAGAGAAGCAATACGTCTAGCCGCTTTCAAAGTCAAGGAGATGAGTTAAGTGAAATGGCTGAAGAAACTTTGGGCTTGGTTGACCTTTGATGAAGGCATGACATGGGAACGATACCAACGTAATATGGAAAAGAGGGATAAAAAATGAAATGTGTAATTTGTAATAGAGTAGGTGGTAATGATGTTAAAGGTGTAATAACCCTACAAAGCACTACACACGGCATGGTATGTCCTAGATGCATCAATCAATTAGTTGGTGATGTCATCAAGATGAGAAACCCTTGGACCGAAGAAGATTTGAAGAGTTGGGGCTACATTAGAGACTGGATAGATAATGTCGCACTTGGGGGTGAGGAAGAATGACCCGTAGAGCAAGAAGCGTAGCCCATGTGGAATATGAGATACTAGAATGGGTTGGACGTAGAGCATGGTTAGATGGTCTGATGGCTGATATGGTTCCAGAAGGAGACAAGGTTGCCGAGAAGAGATTCAGAAAGGGCGCAACTAACATCAGTGGATATCTACGAAACATGATGGATAGGAGGCAACATAAGTTGCCGAAAGAACATCCAGAGTATATGGAGAGAGAAGAATGAATTCTGGTATGTACTGGTCTATGATGCATAGACTGAACCAAGGTAAGATGAACGTGAAGCAACTGCGAAAGCAATTAGGAGATGAGGAAGAATGAAGGTGGTTTATGGACATACAGATTCGATATACTGTACTGTCGATTCAGTAGAGCAAGCAGAAGGAGTGCTTGAGGAACTGAATGAACATGTCAGAAAGTTCTTTCCCAACTTACTAGAGTTAGATGAACATCCAGTCGCCATAGAGTTTGAGAAATACTTTGAGAGTCTAGGTGTTGGAGCAACGAAGAACAGGAATGCTGGTTTGATTACTTGGAAGGATGGTAAGTTCTTGGATGAGAAAGAGTTCGTGATGACAGGGTTTACTGCTAAGAGATTATCAGAAACCAAACTTGCGAAAGAAACTCAGTTGGCTGTACTCAACATGTGGGTTGAGAATAATACTGAACAAGAAATAGCGGATTTTTTGAGAGATAGATATAATCAAGTTTTATCAGGACAGATTCCGATTAGTGAGGTATTGAAGCGTAGTCGATATAGAGAGGCTAGGTTTTCAGTTAAGTGTTCTAATTGCAAGAGGAAGAAGACTCTGAATGAGTTGACCAAGGGACCATGTTGTAACAACTTGAACCTTCAAACCCTTGAGGGTAAGAGGCCAACAGTTGGTGCTGGTGTCGAGGGAGTTGTTTACTACAACACTATGAATGATATTCCTATTGAGGACTCGTATCTCTTTCTCAGAGTCAAAGAGAGGCACATCAAGTATTGGCATCCAATTAAGCAGGATTATGTCACACCTAACTATGTGGCAGGTTTGACTGAGGCTGACTTTGATGTGTATGACCCGGATTGGGCGCACTATGCTGATTCAGTTGTTAAGAAGGCAGAGCCGGTTTTCAGAGCGATGGGTTGGGACACAATGCAGATAAAGAGGGATTTGAGCCAAAGCACGTTGGGGGAGTGGTTCTGAACGGAGATGACATAGAACATTGGGGGCAAGACCATTTCGCTACGATGGCCTTGTTTAGGACTTTAGCGGCAGGGGTGAACATATTCCTGTCGTTAGTATTGATAGCGAAAGTATTTGAGTTGATATAAATGGAAAAAATAGAAAATAGAGTTAAAGAATTGTTGAACGAAAAGGAGTGGACTTTTGCAGACTTGCAGAACATGGAAGGCATTGTGAAGGAGTTTGCCGATATCCTAGAGAAGGAACTGGACTACGGTTTCATCACTAGATTATGTGAAGGAGAACCCATCGTAGAAACGATGAAGGAAACAACAGGTGATGGTATGCCTTTGTATCAGACCTTTGGCGATTTGTTTTGGGTTGTAAGACAGAACACATTGAAGGCTTGGGTAGCGCAATACCTGAAAGAAGAACTAATGAATGCGAATGTAAATTTTAATGGAGGAGATAAGAATGAGGTTCCCAAGGGAAGTGTGGGCAGGAAGTCACCTAAGAAACGCACCACAAATGAAAAGAAGAATAGTGAAGAGTAAGCAGGAATTCGTTGATTGGGTTAACACCTACAACGGTAGGATGAACTGCTATACGACAGTGTATGACTATGCTGATTTCACTGACAATGCGAAGGTGGATTCATCTGTCGTAATAGATAGAATGTTTCTAGATTTCGATGCTCATGATGAGCCTCTTAAGAATGCGTATGAGGATTTCAGGGCAGTCCACGAATACTTCCGTAGTAACAATATCAAGCATGACACTATATTTTCGGGGAAAGGATTTCACATCATCGCTTACGGTGAGTTGGCTGATGATATCCGAAGCGTTCAACGGTATTATTCCGAGATGGCTAAGGATTACCCTACGCTTGATAGAACTGGCATACAAACCAATAGACTTCGTAGGATTCCTAATACGATGAATCTTAGCACAGATGGTCTATATTGTATGCCCGTCAATCCTAGAGATTGGCATATAGATATGGGTCGAAACGGACACCCACTTAGCCGCTTCCAGTTTGGTGACAAACTAATACGATGGCCGAAAGTAAAGCCAGTCGCAATATCAGAAGTAGAGATAGAAGTGCCTGAGTCATTAGGTACTCTACCGATACTTCCCTGTTTGCACAATGCTATCACTGTAGAGAACCCTAGTCACTATGCTAGGGTGTATCTGGTTCAGTGGTATCGTGACTTGTTGAGCCTTGGTGTGCGTGATGTGGACATGGATTCAAGGAAGCAAATTACTAGTAGAATAATGAATGAACTGACAACCATTGCCAGTAATGATGAGATATGGTTGGATTGGGATGAGGCTAAAACGAAGAGCCATGTGGATTTTATCGTCAACCGTGGGTATCATGCTCCCGGTTGCAAGAACGTATTGATACCACAGGGATATTGTGTAGGCAAGTGTTGGAGGTATCACGATGAGTAAGTTAGTTATTGATAGTAGGGAAGACTCTGATTTGACTGCTTATGTTATCGACAAGGCTACGAAGATGAACATCCCATACGAGAAGGTATGGTTGGACATTGGTGACTATGTTTTCAATGACGTTTGTTTTGAAGCCAAATCTTCGTTTGATTTCCTACAGTCCGTGATGAACAAGAGACTGTGGAACCAACTAGACAACATGGATAGAGCATTCGACAACAACGTGGTGATTGTGCATGGTGACTTCAAGTCAGCATTCGATTCCTACAAGGCATATGGTCAAGGACACTTCAACACGGTATCCAATAAGTTTCATGGGGCTATGGGTAAGATAATACTTGATTTGGACTCAAGCATCCTATGGGTCAAAGATGCGAAGACTGCGGCTCACATGATTTGTGTGGTCTGCAAGATGCAACCAATCGCTAGGGATGTGTACAATCCTAGACTGATTAAACAAAAGAGAATCAGTACCACTGATTTGAGATTAGATGTACTCACAACCATACCGGGAATAAGTGAGAAGAAAGCCAAACTACTCATTGATGAGTTTGGTTCTGTTATGGAAATAGGAGAAACGCCACCATCGGAGATTGCTATGCTAGATGGGTTCGGCAAGGTGTTAGCAGAAAGAATTCATGGGTTGTTAAACTCAGAAGATAAACAGGTGATATAAATGGAAATATATGATAATGATGAAGATGACAGACTGTATTTTGAACAACAGGAGAACAAAGCATCCTTTGCTCAGATACAGAGAAGAACGCAACAGTCGGTTCTACCGAAGGTAGTAGAGGCATACATGAGAAGTGCATCGGAGGTATCTCTGCACAATCCGGTTCCCTCTGCCATGTCTTTCTATGTCCTACTAGGGCAGTTATGCAAGGACATGGTTGCAATACCACACGGTAGGAGAGTAGACGACACTAGGATACAGTTCCTATGGATGCAGACATCCGGCACTGGTAAGTCCACATTGTACGATTTCTTTGGGCCTGTGTCCAGATTGACGTTTGACCTAATCAATCAGAAGCATCGCACGCAGTTTGACATATTCTCAGTGAAGGATACTACCGATGCGGCACTAGTTGGTTCTATGGGAAGTGACTTTGAAGAGGAAGAGGATGATAACGGCAATACAGTCAGAAGACAGGTTTCCGTTCAAATCGATGGAGCATTGGAAGGTGAAGGATTAGCGGCGTATGACGAGTTTGAGTATTCTGGTGTGTTCAAGCAATCACAGCACAAAGAGAATGTAGTGATGTATCTTAACACATTTATGAATTCTTTACATGGTGAGAATTGGATTATTACAAAGAAACTCAAGGAAGGAGATACTATTGAGTGCAGATGTAGAAGGTCGTTGTTCGCTACGACATACATCCCCAAGTCACTAACTGGTGTTATTGCTGAAAAGGGTGTGATTCAGAGATGTGCTATCTACATCCGTGAAGTTCCTCAGACGATTCAGGATGAACTTCGTGATGCTATATTGGAAGAGGTAGGCACAATTAGAAACAGAGACTTGCCCATCACTAAGTTCGCCAACAACTTCGTGAAGATGTATGAGGTATTGAAGGAACACTACGAGGAGGGCGGGGAAGACCCGTTGTCCACAGTGAAGTTCGGCGATGGTGTCATAGATGCCTTGAAGAACGAATCATGGAAGATGCGTAATTACGTTACCAACAGTAGACCCGAAGTATTTGAGATTGCAAGCAACTTCATCACTAGGTTGAATGGTACTCTAATCAGGATGGCAGTTCTCTCTGCAATAGCAGAAGCACCGAGCATCAAAGACAAATCAAAGAGATTCATAGTTACTGAGAGAAACGTAAGACAGGCTTCGTTCCTAGTAAGACAGTGCTATCAATCATTGGTTTCTTGGTTGGATATGGCTCTTAAGGTTCAGGCGAATGGATTGAGGGACAGGGCAAACCTAGCAGTATTCAAGAAAACATACAAGCAACTACGCAAAGGAAACGATGATTGGGTGAATAAAACAGCGATGTTAGACTCCGTTAGAAAGGAAAGTCGTAAGGGACAAGCCACTGTTTATCGATGGTTCAATGACTTAGGCGACAATTTTGAGACAAAGATGATAGGGCGAAGGGCTTATGTGCGGTTCAAGGAGGCAGAGGGCAATGAGTAGGATAGTTGAGAACAAATATGTTGTCTTTAACACCAGTGATGGACCCAAAGTTATTCTAGAATCCCTGAATACTGACGGCGCTGAAGGTTGGGAATTGGCTACGATGGTTACTATCAACGATGGTGAATACATCGTTGCTTGGATGAAAAAGGCTACAATGCTAGAGGCTCCCGACCCTGAACAAACTAAGCAAAGTAAGATTGCAGAGTTATGGTCTGGTGATGAGGGCAAGAAATGAGCGTTTTAGCAATAGACTTGGAAACAAAGAACATGTCTCACGACATAGGCGGCTGGGGTAATACCCATATGTTTCAAGTGTCAACGGTATGCACATGGGATGGAGATAAGGGAACCATTTACATCGACAAAGCAGTAGATGACTTGAAGAAAAGCAACATAGAAGTCAAGCCTCTTTCACAATTGAAGTTTGATTTGGATGACCACCTTGAGAAAGGAGGCACATTGCTTGGTCACAATATCGCTGGCTTCGACTTGCCTGTATTGAAGAACGCAATGGATATCTATTGCATTAAGAAGTATCTGGATAACAGAGCATATATCGACACTAGTAGAATACTTAACAAAGAATACGGAGAAAGATACTCGCTATCGAACTTGGTACAACATACCCTTGGTACTGACAAGATGATGGAGAGTGCAATGGCTCCCGAAGTATGGAAGGCCGGAGGGTACTCAGAGGTAGCAGATTACTGTCTAAAAGACTGTCAATTAGTGTATGACCTTTGGCAATACGGCCAAAACAATCAAATGGTAAAGGGGTTCTCCATAGACCAAGAGGAAGTCCTCGATTTAGGAGTTGATTGGTAATGGCAACAGCATTAGAGTGGGTAGCATGGACAGTATTTGTGATGATAATTAGTTTACTTTTCTTTGCCGCGTTTGGTGGTTCTAAGTATTCAGAGACTAATATAGAAGAGTACATGGACAAGTTAATTTCTGAGGAGATGGAACGTGGCTCTCAAGGAAACATGTAGGTTCTGTGGTAAGACAACCATACCCATTCGCATACAGGGACAGATAGTAGGCTCTCCTGCCAAGATGAAGATTTGGCAGTGTAGAGAATGTAAGGGGCTTTGGTCGGATTAATTTTCGGCCAAGGCTCTGCTTTTTTTATCGCAAAAATTGTGGCTTTTACTAGTCGAATCCTCACGAATTCGTTCTGCATTAGGAATAAATGTTTTTTCTGTGTAACTACCCGTTCTATCCGCATATAAACCTCGGAAATGTGTGATTTTTCACACTAGAAACCTGTCGCGGTTCTATCGAAACTCTGCATTAAACATGAAAAACCTTCACATCTAATAAAAAAGTAAAATAACTAGTGGTGTAAATTCTACACTACATGGATGTCGGGAGGAAAACCGAGTGGCTAATGAGAAAGATAGGCATATTGATTCGATGAAGAAAAAACATCCAGATTGGAATTGGGATTATTGGGTGGCACAGGTCAGATGATTTTCACTACAGACATAAATTTCAAAATATTATACAATCAAGGAGAGATATATCGTGCGTCAGTGGATAATTAAGAAACTACTTTCCATCATGGGTAACACCTATGTTTGGTTAGATAGGAAACTAGTCCATGAGACAGGTCCGGTATTAGGTCTAGAGATTGACGAAGATTTTGAAGTGATGTCACGAAGAGAACTTTGCACATACATAGAAGCGCAATTCAAGGTGGATGATGACCACTTTTGGAATTTACATTCGACACAGAAGATTCGCTTCTGTTGTCAGATTGTAAGAAATAACGAACTAGGAGCGTGATAAAATGTTTACAGTAAATGACGTAGCATCGGGTGATTTGGTAGGTTGGGGTGATGTTCGACCTATACTCATTCTGTTGTTCTTCGCCCTGACCCTCGGATTGTTTGCCTTTGGTGCAATGATGCGAGAGTATGCATGGCTGAACCAATGGAATGATGTACCCGAAGACTACGAAGATTTGGATATTGAATATGCGTCTTCGCAATAGGGGGGTAGAACGCTTAACTGCGTTTCATATTTGCAATGGGGTTTCATTTTGAGATTGCTCGATGACGAATACAAATGCGCTAGGTGCGAACGCAGAATGACCAGAAAGTCATTCACATATTGTGCCACTTGTGAGAGATTATATGGAAAAAAAATTGCCGCTAAAAAAAGTTAAACTGACTAAATTCCATTGGTGGAATTGCGAGTTAATTTAGCCAAGATGGTTTGGCTGGTAGGTTTGCCATTGCTTCATATGGGTCATCATAGTCACTTGGCAAATCCAGAAGTGCTTGTCTGTATGTAGCCAACTCGTTTTGTTCTGTTTCTGTCAAGGCGTTGTAAAGTAAGACACCCTGATACACATCTACTTTCTTCAAGCGGAAGTTTCTTTTCGCTCTCAGTTCATCCCAAGCAAAACTAATATGTGCATCTCCATCATACTCCGAGTGACCCGGCCCTACGTTGTAATGCACCGTGACATTGCTTGGGTTGCTTGGTGTTTCTTCTTCTTCTATTTCGTCTTCAACCATATTATCACCTATGCGTTATCTACACTGTAATAGATATCCACGAATACATCACCCATATCTACCGCACCCGATTCTCTCCTTACAGACATAACATCACCAGCATCGTAGGATGCACTTAGGCCAGTTACAACATAATTATGTCCTGTTGCATTAGCATTCTCGGAATTCTGCCTTGTGAAGTTGCCAGCGTTAAGAGATATGTTAGTCAACGTTCCTTGCCCTGCATCCCCATTTGCGAATATTCTCCAAACCTGTGCAGTTGTCCCAGACAGAACTACTCCGTTTGTTCTAAAGTGTACGGCTCTTATTGTGATGTCTTTGGGTATGCCAACAGAACCAGTCCCTGCTTCATTGTCATCAATAGTAAAAGAAGTAAGTCCTGAACCACCACCTGCGGCAGTTCCGTAATCCAACTTACCGAATGTTAGTTTCTGGAAAAGATTCCAACCATCATCATTAGTTGATTGTAATTTTCCAACTATGTCTATATTTCCTGACGCATTTATAGTCAAAGCATGAGTCTTTGCTCCCTGACCGTTATAGAATTTAGTTACACCATAAGCATCATGCTCAATATAGAAATTGCTATCTGTTCCCTTTTGGCTTTCAAGATGAAGAGAAGCAATGGATGCGTTATTAGTATCATCAGTATTTGTGACCTTCAAGGAAACGCTATCCCCTGCCGCCCCACTACTTAGATGAAGAAGTTCGCCCGGACTAGTAGTACCTATTCCAACCTTGCCATCATTCTGTACATGCACTCTAGTTGAACCATTACTTATCAAACCAAAATCGTCATTGGTTGTAGTCCCAATAGACCCAAAACTTGCCTGTGCTTGAATACGAATACCTGTACCACTAGCCCTCTCAACAAATAACTCTCCATTGCCACCATCTATTCCCTCTAGGTGTAATAGATAGTCAGGAGCAGTACCTGCATCTCCAACTCCTATCCGTTGAGTATTCGCATTGATGTAGAAGAAATCAGCAGTCGCATCAGAATTGTAACATAGGTCTATGTCATCTTGAGCAGTATTCAACTCAATCTGCCTAGAACCACCACGAAGTCTCATGAACTCCTGTTCTGCCGAACCTGCTTCTGTTAGTTTGAATATTAATTCACCATCTTCACTACCATCAGAAGCATCGCTATACTCCATGACTATTCTACCATATTCGTGTCTGTCTCCATTGTCATTCTTCATTGCCCATACGATAGCACCAGTATCATCACCATCTGCGGGGGAAGGAGTATTACGATAGAACTCCAATATAGGCCCATCAACCGCATCAGCATTCGTATTCTCTAGGATGAGAGTAGAAGTGGCCGATGCGTTGTTCTTTATCGTGACTGATTTGGTCTGAGCGTCCATTGTGATTGTACCATCAGCATTCACTGACATGCTTTGGACTCCTGAGATATCATTCACGCTGAATATATCTCCACTAGAGAGAGTGGGACTCATTGAGAAGACCTGTCCTTCTGCTCCCTCAAAGGACAGTGAATTGTCATCCAATACTCTCAGGTACATGGGAGAGTTATCCTTCCCTACGAACTTGATTTCTGGGTGCGTAGTCGCTACGCTAGTATTGGGCGTTATCGTAATTACCTTGTCACTATCTGCCATCTAATCACAACCCGAATTTCACCCTATGCGCCGCAAAGTTCTGCTTCACCTGATTGGCTGTGAGCGCACTTTTGTATATTTGTACTTTGGCGATTTTGCCAATATAGTTGCTACCAGAAGCCCCACTTGCCGCACCGGAACCTCCGACTATCCAAGTTCCTGTATCTGGTGCATTTCCTGATATATCGCCGGGGGCATATGATTGCCCTAGTTCCCCATTCTTGTATATCGCCAAAAGAGAATCATTTGCCCATGTCATCACTACATGATTCCAAGCATTATCATTCAAAGTAGTCGTTCTTTCCTTGCTAGTTCCACCAGACCTGACCCACGCACTAACTACTCCATTAGTAGGGTGTCGCCATAATCCATGTGAACCTGCATAGGAACCCCTACCGACTAATCTCCCCCTGTATGAATTCGCCCAAGTATTACTACTGTCATGGTAAATCCATATCTCAAGTGAGAAGTCTTGGTCAAATGCAGTAGGATAGGATATATCTCCTGTTTGGAAGTTATTTCCGCTTGCGAAGGTAATCGTATTGTCTCCCAAGAAAGTCACGTTCTCAGTTGCCGTAGCGTCACTAGTAACTAGATTGTGCAATGCATTGCCTCTCACCGATGTTAGATTATACCCACTGGTCGGAGTTTGTTTCCTCGTTAACTGATTTGCAAAGTCTTCTACTGGAACATAAGGAGTGCAAACATCATTCGCCTCTAATTGTGGAGCGCAGAGATATAGTCTCTCTATGTGTGGGTCTGATTGAAGACTATTGTATCTGTGACTGACGCTATCTGAATCACAATCCGAATCAGTGGTAAAGGCATTGTCCCATTCTAATCTAATCCATCCTCTCTCATCTGCTAAGTTCTCGTCTGCACCAGTAAGCAGAACATATGAGGAATTTGTCTCACCTTCGGGTGTGAAATACTTGTATGCTAGAGTCACCCTATCGCTCTCCTGATTGTTTGCGGTGTACATTCTAATATTTGCACCAGTCTTATCTGTCGTCTTCACATATATGGAATATGAATATTGGGTACTGTTAGCCTGTGGTGCATGGTCACCGTAGGAATACCAATAACCATTTCCGGTTCCATCATCGTGAAAAGACACAACAGGAGCAGTAATACCTACTGGCGGGTCAATCATATTCCACTCTATTCCTTCTGTATAACTTTGTGACCATCCAGCATGTAGATTTTGATTCAGCACTACGTTGATAGAAGCCTTGCCCTTCTGTGACTTACTGTTGTATTGGTCGAAGGAGAAACCTAGACTGCTAGGCGTAGCGATATTAGAACCACCTGCTACTCCCATTACAATCCGAACCTCCCTCTAAGTGAATTGAAGTTCTTCAAGACTTCCTTTGGAGTGAGCGCAATATCATATACTCTAGCGATTGCAATATCACTATAACTTGCGTAGGAAGAGTCATTCACGCTATCTATACCAATTGAAATCAGGTTGTCAGAATCGTAGTTTATCGTATCTGCTACGTTGTTAGCATCATAAATCACATCTGTGTTATCATTGGGTGGGTTGGCATAATCGCTCTTATCGACACCATTCAGAAACAGACTGGCCTCTATACCATTACCTGCGTATGAGTAGACTATGTGACACCATTTGTCGTATGCGATGTTAGTGAAATCTGCGGCGGTGCAATCTGTCCCAACCCAATGATGTGCTGAATCCTTGTACATTCCGATAGTCCCTTTGATAATCGTATTGGGACTACTACCGGAAGAGAATAACGCCCAACCACGATAGTTCTGCGTACCATCACTTGCGCCTCTATTGTTTATGAGAAAACCATTACCAGTCTCCTTCACCTTAGCGACTACTTCTAACGTGAACTCCTGAGTGTATTGGAAATCCATACCGGGAATAACCGCACTTGCTTTCAGTCCATCGTTTGAACCATCAAAGGCAAACGCTCCATTGGAGAATGCCGCACCATTGTTCAATGAGAGAGTGGTTCCAGAGATAGAATCAGTTACGGTTGTACCACTACCAGAATAGCACTTAGTATTCTTGGCATCTACATTGAAGAGAATCCTGTGGGGAGAAGCAAGAGTAAGACCATTACCGAAACCCATTACTCTTCCTCCAATGCTATATAGGGATTCAAATGCTCTTCTGCATATTCTTCTTCTACTCTCTTGATTACATCCCTGAATTCCAATCTGCGAAATGTGCTTGTAATGCAATCCTTATTCATACAAACCTACCTCTAGTCGCTTCGTAGGTCTGTATTACTTCTGCTCCTGTCAATCCCACATCGTAATGCCTGAATAGAGCAACATCTCCTTGAAAGTTAGCATCGGTGTTTGAGCCTACAATCTGATTTATCAATATGTCATCAGTCACTACGTTAGCACCATTGTGGAATGACATTATTCCTCCTCCGTAGTGTATAATAATCTAGATTGAATCATAGCCTCTTCAAATGTGAGTGGAATGAAACTACTACCTCCTTCTATCGCAACCAAAGCGGCGTCTTGATACTCCACTATTGGGTTACCCTCTTCATCACAATACTCTGGATTAGTACCAGAGATGATACTCTGTAATTCTTCCTCAGTATAAGATACTCCGTTTATTCTATACTTCATATCCCCACTCTCCCTCTTGTGGCATTAAAGTTCTGCAATACCTCTGCGGCTGATAGTGTCTTAGCGTAGATTCTAGCACAAAGCATACTTCCTTGGAAATTATACCTAGAAGTTCCAGAGGAATAACCAGCCATGATTCTATTCACGGTTGCTTGTGTATCTGCGGCTTGAGTAGTACCACCAAGCAAAGCACCATCTACATAGAACCCGATGTTTCTGCTTGTATCAGCAGTAAACACGACTTGATGCCAGTCATCCGGTCCTGCAACATTGGTGTTAGCACTATCCCTGTAATAATTAGAATTGTTATCTCGATAACGAGGATACCATGTGCTACTTCCCTGTTGCCAAATCATCCAGTTATTCGTTGCCGACCTTCCTGCTAGACTTAGGAAGGTGTGTTCTGAATCAGAATCGGGCTTTGCCCAAAACTCCATTGACCAAGCAGATTCGTCTGCGAATACGAGATTATCGGTCATTACTACTCTATTGTTAAAATTAGAAGGGTCAGCAGGGTCATCATCGCTTCTTCTCCATGTGACTCCTGTGTTGATTGCCTTGGCCGCACCTGTATTAGTCGGGAATGAGATATTCGCTGTTATACCCTCGCCAGCCATGCTCCTATCTGTCCTAGAAGAATGCTCTACTGGCCCAATGTCTCTCATATTAGCCAAATCGTCATCTGCATCTGTGCATTTGTCACTACCTGCATCGAAGCAGAATACGAGACTGTCTACGACTATCTTCGGCCCGTAGTGCATTAGTATTCCACCACCATTTTCTCGACATCCTTTCTCTCTGCCTGTATGAAGTAGAAGCAGTCTATCGGAGTATCAGTCTGAGTTCCGACATACACCTTGTTGTCCTCTATGTGGTCAACGTAAATCTGTTGGAATCCCTTGTTAGGAGTTAGTTGAACTGTGATTGTATCCTCATCAACTAGACCTAGCCAGTAGTCAGGTAGTTCTATTGTGTCTCCTTCTAATCTACCTCTGATGTAGACACCGTGTTCCGGCCCTTCAAGAGAACCGTGATGCAATCTCTTGCCTTCTTTCGTTGGGTGTTCTATATCGAAAGACTTGGTAGTTGCGGCGAATGAACCATTTACCTCTAGTTTATGTGTAGGAGTTGTAGTTCCTATCCCTACGTTCCCTACATTATCTCCACCATTGTCTATGGCTATTCTTGTAGTGCCGTCATTTGTTGCGAATGAAACGTAACTTGAACCTGCGGCCAAATATCCTTTACTGGCATCACCGAAAGCAATACCACTTGTGCTAGTGTTGCTTCCTACGACTGTCACATCTAGTGTGGCAGTTGCGCTTGTACTACCTATTGCAACTTTACCAGCAGATGTAATTCTCATTCTTTCAGATGCGCTTGTAGCGGGGTCGGTTGTTCCTGTATTGCTAGTAGTTCCGGTTAGGAATCTTATTGCGCTATTTGTATTGGCGTTTGATATGATATCTAATTCGTTATCACTCAGTTGAATAGCACCTTCGTTTATGTTGTTATCTGCTCTAAACCAAAGACGAGGCACATCTCCTTCTGCATTGTTATCTGTATCTGCCCCTATGATAACTGTGCAATCTCCCGAAGTTCCTGATGATATATGCAAATTACCATCAGGGCTTGAAGTGCCTATTCCGACATTACCATCTCGATTTATCACCATTATGTTTTGAGTATCATATGCAGATGCCGCGTCATTTAGGGAGTTAAACGATAATGATTCAGAATCATACATTATATCCATGACTCTATCGCCTGAACCCTCACCTACATCTTCAAAGTAAATACGCGGGTTAGCATCATCAGTAATCAATAAGGCGGCATTAGTCCCACCTGTAATTCCGCTTGTTGAACCATCAGAAACGTGTAGAGTTTTACCGGGAGCAGTAGTGCCTATTCCCATTTTAGTATCATACGAACCTTGTGAACCTCCGAAGAAGAAATGACCATTACCAATGTTTACGTCTGCTTCCCCGTTATACGATAGGTGCAAGACAGAAGTACCCGATTCATCATAATGGAACGCTAAATCATTCCCTACAACAATTCTGAAATCATCGTCTTGGAAATTGAGGTAAGTATTACCATCTCCATTATGATAAATTATATTGTCTACACCGATATTACCTGCTACGTCTAATGCATAATCGGGACTCGTAGTGCCTATTCCGACATTACCTGAAGCATCTAACCTTACTGCTTCCGCCCCTGCGGTAGTAAATGCTATTTCATTTGTTGCCGGATGGAACATACCATTATCCACATCGCCACTAAATCCAAATCCGGGTTCACTCGCTGAACCAACTGCGCTGATGAATTTACCACCAATTATACTCAAGTCTGATTCTGTTGTAGTAAAGGTGAACGAAGCACCACTACCTTGTGATGAACCATCTGCGTGATTGAATCTGAACTCGCCCTTCTGTGCATAACTTCCTCCTGCGTGGTCGCTGAATTGGATACCAACATAAGCGGCATTTTGGTCATTTTCCAATACTAATGGATGGTCGCTAGAACTTCTAATGTGCAGGGCTTCAGAAGGACTCGTAGTGCCTATACCGACATTACCTGAGAAGTAATTCTTTGTCTCACCAGTAACATATAATCCCCAAGGATTAGTTACGTTGGCAGCACCTTGCCAATCAAGATACATGAGATAACCATGTGCGGTGGTAACTGAGTCATCGTTGTGGTCTATTGTGTATCTACCACCATATACATATCCTGTTGATATTGAATTGCTATTACCACCTTCAATATCTACTTGGTTATATGAACCATAGATGTTCCCTACATCACTTTCCCTATCATCATTAACTTCAATGTAGTTATATTCAGCATAGGAATTGGTGTTAACTCCATTCTTTTCTATTCTTACATCGCTGTAATGACCATATAGGCTGCTTAAAGTAGCACTAGCATGAGTCATATGAGAATTAACAGAAGTCCTCACAGCAGCCATTGAATGAATAGTTTGTGCAGTTGAAGGTTCATACTCTTGATAACTTTGGAAAGCATATTGTCTGTTAGCATCACCGCTTTGTCTTTGGTCAACGTAAATACCTGCCATCTCTATTTCATCTGAACCTGAACCACCAGCAGTTGATGAGTTATCTTGGTCAATATAAATTGCATAATGCTCATTATCTTGACCGGGAGTATTAGTTCCTGATGAATCATAATCAATGAATATAGCAGCAGAACCCGTTGCATCAGTAGCAGAATCTACATTTCTATCAATATGTATTCTACCTGTTAAATCATATTCTCCCCAATGCGCTAGGATTGAGTCTGAACTAGCATACCCGATATTGACAGCATTACCCGTATTGTATTGTAGATGTATTGCACCACTATCTGTTTCAATTTCATTAGTGCTTCTTAGTTTAATATTACCCATTGTTATTGCAGGTGCAGTTAATACGCTTCCATCGAATGTTAGGTTTGCCTCACCATTCAATGCCGCCGCACCAGTAGCCGTGACTATTCTGTTATCTACACCATTTGCTAGAGTAACTCCATCTCCTGCCGCAGAAGTTACATCGGAAATTAATGCGAGTGTTCCTGTTTCATTTGGCAGAGTAATTGTCCTATCCGCAGTAGGGTCTGTTATTGTAAGAGTAGTCTCATATGCATCAGATGTCGCTCCTTCAAACACAATGGCATTCGCCGCTTCCATCGTCACAGTATTCACTTGAGTAGTGGTTCCTGATACATTCAAATTAGGAACAAGTAGAGTTCCAGTAGAAGGATTGTATCGTAATGCTCCTGTGTCATCATGCAATGCACCACTGGTTTCGTTTGTGAAAACAACAGGGAAGTTGGTGTTAGCACTACTATCTGTAACTAGGTTTATGTTCGCAGAACCATCAAATGATACTCCGCTAATTGTTCGTGCATTTGCCAAAGCAGTTGCAGTAGTTGCAGTAGCGGCATTACCTGTAATATTGCTATCAGTATATGCTAATGTTTTTGGCGTTCCCCAATTAGTACCGGCTTGGTCTGCCGTGTAATGATAAATAGCGGGGGAACTTGCGTTTTTGTTAAAGGCGAGAACGTTTGCATCACCACCGCTTTGTCCTGAATAAGTGTTTAGCACTATTGCATCTACATAATCTGAACCTGCTGAACCCGTAGTTAAACCCGTTTTAGTGCTGAAAAACGTATGCACATATCTACCATAAGTCAAATCTTCGGGGGCTAAATCTCTATCATCATTAGAATAAAGGAACCTTGCGTGACTTGAAGTTGATTGATTACCTGCCGAGTTTACTCCCGGTAAGTTGATGTTTGCAGTTCCATCAAATGATACTCCACCGATGTTTCTTGCATTTGCTAATGCAGTTGCCGTATCAGCATTACCTGTTAAGTCACCAGTAACATTAGCAGTTATCGCATCCGGTAATCCTATTGTAACTGTACCACTACTTTCTGCTACAGTTGTTTCATTACTCGTACCTGCAAAGGTAATCGTTCCACCAAGAGCAGTAGCAGTTGAGTTAGAGCCATCACTTACGGTAATGCTAGAGTTTGCTAGTTTCGCATTAGCAATAGAACCTGCAAGTTGAGCATTAGTGATTGTTCCACTTAGAGATGAAGTAGGATAATTAGTGGCATCTGCCAAATCAAATGCTGGTGTGGCATCTGATTGTCCTAAGTCTAGACTTACTCCACCGAAACTCACGGAGTCATTTGCAAGCATTGTATTAGCAATCGCACCAGCCGCTATCGAGAATGCAATGGTATCACTTGCCGCAGTATTTGCTATTGTGATTCCTGAACCCGCAGTTAGTGTTAGAGTATCAGCAGTGTCATCTGCTACAATGTCATCCTGTCCACTAACTGATATCGTCTTGAATGTGCTGATACCACCAGCACCATTTTGCACAGCGAAGTCTGATAGGTTTGCCAGTGTCATCTTCCTGAAAGCACCGGGGTCATCCTCCCAAACTAGTATCTGGTCAGCAGTTGCCGCAGTCCGAGTAGAACTAGCACCATCGTCTGTCATCTCAGTCAGAGAATTCGGGTCTTTCAAATCAGCAGAGATTGCTAGTGTTCCATCTCCACCAGTTACGGTCATGTCTATTGTGCTAGTATCGCTTCCTGTTGGTATAGCGTTATCGAATACACCAGCAGTAGAGTCGTAGATGAGTAGATGACCTGCTGATAGAGAACCGATGTTCGTGTCATTCAACTCAGCAATCGTATCCTCAGTATCTACTTGAGCATCAACATAAGCCTTGATTGCCTTCGCACTAGCAAGAGAGTCATCATTGGCACTTACAGATGAAAGGTCAGTATCTAATGCACTGATGTCAGATAGGTCAGTTGTTGCTATGGTAATATCAGCAGAGCCATTGAATGACTTACCTGCTATGCTTCTAGCCGTAGCGAGAGTTGTAGCAGTGTCAGCATTACCCGTCACATCACCAGTTAAGTCACCAGTAAATGCTGCAAGGATTGTACCTGCTTTGAAATCCTCAAATGCAGAGCCATGCTTGAGTTCCATCCTATCTGCACTTGCATTATACTGGAACGTAACATCGTCACCAGAGCCTCCCTCTAGAGTCAGACCAGTCGCATCCAGAACCTCAGAGCCGCTGTTACCAGTTCCTAGAACTATGTTCTTGTCCTCGATTGCTAGGTTCGTAGTGTCAAGAGTGGTAGTCGTGCCGTTGACAGTCAAGTTACCAGTGACGACCAATGCTCCTGATGTTGTCACAGTGACATCTGTTGCATCACCAATTGTGACACTCTCAGTAATCTGTGGTAGTCTAGCAGTTAGATTTGATACGTTTACGTTGACATCCGTGTTGGTTACCTTAGCATCATTCAGTGCAGTCCTAGTCTCTAGTTTCTGCATTGCGGCTAGAATCGTATCTCCTGCCGCTATTGCTCCACCAGTCCCACTTCCTAGATTTGTCAGAACCTTTCCAGTTATCGCAGTAGCCGCAGTTGCATTAGTCAATGCAGTCGTAGTTGCGAATGAACTGCTTGAGTTGTCATAGTTTGCAAGGTCATTGTCTACTGTGAAAGTCAGGTCGTATGGGTCAGCATCCGTACCGTTGTCAACATCTGTCCAGTTTATTGTGAGAAGGCTTGAAGCAGGTACAAACTTAATTTCCTTAGAATCAGCAATCGTAAGTTCTGTTCCATCACCGTCTTCTAAGACGAATGACATTCCACCTACGCCACCGGGAATGCTATCCACATAAGCCTTGACTGCCTTTGCAGTAGCAAGCCCTGCATGGTCATCAGTGATACTTGCAAGATTCTGTTCTAATTGGGCAATGTCACTTAAACCAGTAACGGCTAGAGAAGTAAGATATGTATTAGTATCAATGTCATAAGTCTCCGAACCAGTCCTCTTTACGAATCCTGTATCTGAATCAGGGATATCTGTGTGCATTACCGCACCTGCGGCATTTACATTCGTAGTGCCAGTAACATCAGCAGAAGTCGCTATTCCAGATAGTTTGGTTCTCTCAGCAGAACTAATTACAGTTCCACTGCCTAGACTCGTTAACCCACTTATCTTAGAAACGGTAACTGCATTGTCTGCGATGTGAGCCTCATCAATTGACCCATTAGTGTAATGCTCAGAGTTTATTGCATCATCTGCTATCTTAGCACCAGTGATTGCATCTGCGGCAATCTTAGCAGTGGTCACTCCTAGATTCGCCAACATTCCTGTCTCTACTGCGAGGTTTGCTATCGTTAGGACACCATCATTGGCTAGAGTTGCGTCACCCGACATTGCTACGTTGTTGTAGTCAGTCCCATCTGCTACCATTATGTGAGTATCTGTAGCCGCAATTGAGTCATCGATGAAATCAATCTTCGCTCCTGTTACAGCGTCATCCGCAATCTTAGCAGTTGCCACTGCTCCTGTTGCTAATTTACCACTACTGACTGCGTTGCTCGCTATCTTGCCTGTTGTCACTCCTAGATTTGCTATCATACCAGTAGCAATAGTCTGTGAATCTCCTGTTGTGACAACCGTACCAGTGATATCAGGTAGAGAAATTACCCTGTCAGCAGTCGGGTCTATGATACGAAGGATGGTTTCGTGGTCATCAGCAGTCTGCCCCTCAAACTTGATTGCGTCTTGTACGTTAATCTCAGTTTGATTAATTGTGGTGGTCGTCCCGTCTACGAAGAAATTACCCCTGACCCTAACAGTAGTATCATTGCCAGCGTCACCAAGGTAAAGAGTGTCGCTCTCATTAAGAAGTCCAAGAGAAGCCACCACATTTGCTTTATCGGTAACATCTGCTTGGGCTTCTATCGCCGCCAGTTTATCAAACTGGTCGTCAGTCATTAGACCATGAGCATCAGTCGTAGAGTCAGGAACAGTAGCGGTGGTAGTTGTTCCATCATCGTGAGTTAGCGTCAGTAGTCCTTGGTTGAAAGCCGCACTAGCGACTCCTCCCTTTCCTGAATCAGAAATATGTAATCTATCAGAAATCACCGTAGTAGTTATTCTATCTCCACCAGTTACGGCTACAGTAGAACTACCTCCAAACTGGTCTGATATCGTAAGCAGAGGAGTGCTTCCTCCGTCTAGTGTCGCAGATATTGTATATGTTCGGTCCTCTACCTGCTGTTGAGTAATGTAATCCTTAACTGCCTTGGCCGTGGCTAATTGAGTATGTGTGGAGTTAGTGTTGATGCTTGTGCTTAGTGAGTTTATATCGGTTAAATCTGCTACTGCCACTGAAGACAACTTACTGTTTAGTTGAGTCTGTATGGCAGAGGTTACACCGTCAACATATCCCAATTCAGTTGCCGTGAGTGTCGCTGGTATCCCATCCAAGACATTTAACTCAGTGGCAGAAGAGGTGATGCTCAAATCACCTAGATTTTCAATCTTATCGGAAAGGTTGGAAACTAAATTTGCTATTTTGCTTTGTGCTATACTACCATTACTTGCTATTTGTGAATCAGATATACTAGCGGCCTTTATCGATACTGCTCCTGATGTTACATCAAAGTGAGCAGAGGAGAAAGATGCTACACCTTTGTTCGATGTGGTAGCGAGTTCTGCCGCTAGTGTAAGGGTGTTTGAACTATCATTGTAAGTAGTGGTTATTCCCTCTCCATCTGTGATAAGAGTGTTTACTCTGTCATCAACTCTTTCATCAGTATAGAACTTGTTAGTTCCCTCTGCGAAATCATCAGTATCTAATGTTAGAGTCCCACCGAGATTCAATGAGTTGCTATTGATAGTAACTGATGAGTTAGCAAGTTTTGCATTAGCGATACTACCTGCAAGTTGGGAGTTGGCTACAGAAATATTAGACACATTGCTAGACCAGTCAGCACCAGCAGTAGCACCAGCGGCAACTCCATCAAGTTTTGATTTCAGTGTAGCCGTGAAGACCTTGTTAGTCGAACCATCAGCAATCTTGTCTGCGCTTATTGCAGCACTGTTTGAGATGTCTGCATTCACAAGAGCCGTTCCAGTTGCTCTGTATGCAGAACTAATATCAGGAACATCGGAAGCAATCAGTAGCCCAAAGAGGTTAGCAGGATTGATTCTCCTAAGCCCATTGGTAGCATCATCATACATTATGAAATCAGCAGTTCTGTCTATGCCGTTCTCAATCGTCAGTCCATCGATGTCAACCTTCAATGTAGCACTAGTTCTATCTAGTCCATCACCAATGGTTTGACTTGGTTCCTTTCCACTCAGAGCGGATACCAAGCCATCTATCTTGCTTTGTGCTATTGCCGCATTACTAGCGACACTTGCGTTCACAACAGCGTTAGAGGCCAGTTGGTCAGCCCCAACAGCATCATCTGCTATCTTTGCCGATGTTATCGCATCGTCTGCTACCATTGCAGTAGCGACTTGCACTTCTCCGATTGTTCCAGCAGTCGTTGCGCCTAGCACACGGTTGTTAGTCGAAGTATCCTGCATCTTTGCGAATGTAACAGAATCATCGGCTAAGTTTCCTGTGGCAATCGTAGCATCTGCAATCTTAGCACTGGTAACTGCATCGTCAGCAATCTTGGCCGTTGCCACAGCATCATCTGCTAGGGTAGTTGAAAGCGCTACATTACCAGCACCAGTGAATCCAATTGCGCCCGCAGTCACATCACCAGTGATGCTAAAATTCCTAGATGTAGCCAAAGCAGTTGCAGTGGAAGCGTTTCCGGTAACTGCTCCCTCTAGGTTTGCTACAATGGTTCCAGCAGTGCCGGAGAAGACCTCACTTGAGTTTGTTGAATCTGGTATGAATGTGAACTTACCTACACTGTCATCGAACCCGAAGAAACCTACTTTGGGGTTAGCACCATCATGCCATTTGAATTCAATTCCTCTGTCTTTATCATCATTGGTTCCTGCACTATCTCCTCCTAGAGTGAATACAGGGTCATCGATTGTTACGACTGTCGAGTTGATTGTTTGGGTCGCACCATTTACCGTAAGATTCCCACCGACTGTTAGATGACCACTTAATATCGCAGTGTCGTTTGATTGTGTACCAATGGTAAAGTCTCCACCAAAATCTGAGTTTAGTTTGGTTTTTAGGTTAGCAACAGTGACATCAGTGTTTGTATCTGTCTGATGAGCATCAATCATGCTCTTGATATCAGCAGGAGTATACCTCTTGATTGCGGTTGAGTTTCCTGCTGTTCTTTCAGCAGAGGACACTTGTGCCACCTGATTGTGATATGCAGTTTCAATCTCAGCATCGCTCTGGTCAGCAGTAGCACCTGTTTCGATGCCTAGCATCGTTCTCACATTAGCAGGAGTCATTTCCTCGACTATTCCAGCACCAGAACTATCTCTTCCGAGTATCTTGTCTGTGCCTGATACATTCTGCATCTTAGCGTAAGTCACTGCATCATTTGCAATATTTGATGTACCTACACCACCACTTGGTATAAGTCCAGAATTTCCTTCTGATATGGCAGATGTGTATGTTATGTCTGATGTGAGTGCTATCGTTCCTGTTGATGATGGTAGAGTCAGCGTTGCTGAACCTTTGGTCAGTGTCGCATTTGCGTTTATCCTGAGTGTCTCAGAACCACTGTTGAGTATGCTCAGCCCTCTGGTAGAGCCATTGTATCCTAGAAACTGAACAGGCCTGTCTACTGCATCATGGTCTGTTCCTGCTGGATATTTTATGATTGCAACAGGAATGTCGCTCGCCGTTAGAGTAGATACAGACGCAGTAGATACACCACTACCGCCAGTCCTGATTTGTATTACGTTTGAAGAATCTACCACTACTGTAGCATACCAGTCATTGTCTGCTCTTGCTCCTACACCCGGAGCGATATCACTTCTAGCAGATACGCTGACTAATATTCCATCTCTCAGTATCTTTCCAGTCGCAACATCATACTGTGTGTATGTACCACCATCCTCTTGTGTTATGTTGAACCCACTGATGACTGCATTACCGCCAGTTGCAACATTCAGCGCATTGATTATTCCACTGTGGATATTGTCTGTGCCATCTACTATTCTTGTATTTGGAGTAGCGGATAAAGTAGTTAGAAAGCCCGGATTTGAATTAACCATCAGTCTACCTCCACTCTAATTGTAAATGTCACAGTATCCGCTGACGCTACAACCCCGGTGTTTGTGAACGTGACTCGGCTCAATAACGTGTTGGAAGTATCGAATATGCCTAGTTCTGATACTCCTTGTGTCCCTAACTCTGCACCTGTGAATGTTGCAGTCCAAACCAATTGTGACCCTATAACAGAGGGAGTGACAGTTTTCTCTGCCACAAAGGAGTCTAACGCGCTTTGTGAAGCAGCAGTATCATCCCCTCCATTTCCAACCTTTACCTTCGTGTATGTGCTTGCCATTGTTGTTGCCAACGCTTCTTTCCCTGTGTTAACTATCATGTGTAGTCCTCCTGTTCGTAGAACCTATCTCTGTAACTCTTCTTGGTAACGACACTATGCTCAAATCCTACTTCTTCGGTGAATCCAACCAAGTCATCGAATCCCATGTTAGAGTTACGAGAAAGTGCATTGGAAGACCCTGTAATTGTATAGGACAAACTGATGTTCTTTAGTTTAATTGCATCGAATAGGAACTTACCTGAACTGTTTATTTCAGCATCTCTACCTAGTAACACTGTACTGTCCCCTGATTGTTGAGAAGACAGTTCGCTTAATCTCTCTGCTATTGTCTTGTCAAACGTACCGACTTGTAGTTTCAGGGTTCCAGATAGAACGTTCTCTATCTCAAACACGATGTAGTCATTGACTGGTATGTTGTGGTTAGGGAAGTTCATTCTGATTATGTCACCTGCCTCTATCAGTTCAAGTCCCTTCTTCTGTACTTCCACGTTTATCTTTCTAGTTTCACCGCTGTAGATACTCATTAATTCAACTGCCTTTGTCTCAGCATCCACTCTTGTTTTTATCGTTGAATCAACTACCTTTATGGCTCTTGTTTGTTTCTTGGTAGGTTGTTCTAGTTCGTATTGAACCCTGTCTCCAATAACGATTATCTTATTCGCCTTGTCAAACATAGATTTGTTGCTTCCGACCTTTATCAAACGACTTGATTCCTTGTAAGACAATGCGTGTTTCCTGAGAATGCTAGTGTCCTCTATGTTCCTTGTAATGAAAGACCCATTCTTGATAGTGTAATCTAAACCGCGTTTTGAGATTAAAGAGTTGACTGCGCTATACATATTCTCATTGTTGAATTTAATGTTAGTTACGAACGTCTTCTTGTTTATCTTTACTAATTCATCATACTGCAAAGGAGTGAAATATTTCTTTGTCAGTGTTATGACTGCATTCGATATCCCACCATTCGCTACTTCACCAATCAGATGTCCATCAAAGGAGAATAGAACGTCACCTGCGCTTATTCCAGTTACATTCTCTGTGCATGTTATCGAGGTTGAGGAAGTCGTACCGCTATTCACTATCATGCCGGTTGGGTTAGCGAAACTACGTGCATTGTCGTAGTCCAAGTTAGCCTCCTTCACAATCTTCTCGACTTCTTTTTCCAATTGTGACGAAACACTGTATGTCGTTCCTATATGACAACGAGTCGGGTTTTGCAATTGTGGCCTCTTTCCAAGCGTTATGTCAAACACTCCCCCAACGGATACGACTCCATTACCGTCTAGTGTACCATCGAAAGTGAAACTCAGTATGTTTTCCGTAGCAGCACCCCCTCCCTTTTTCCTAGTCGTACTCACATTCAACAGAGTTCTTTGAGAGTTAATACCATCAGTGACAAACACATCGATGGACTCACCATTAGTGAAACCTGCAATCGCATCGGTTCCAGTTCTCTTCTCTAGGTATTTGTTCTGATTACCAGTCGTATTGGAATGGTCAATGTCTACTAACAGGTACATGGAGAACACACCTTCTCGGTACTTGTCACTGACACCACTAGTTGAACCATCTCTGAAATCACTAACAACTACATCTCCTCTTAGCCCAGTATCATCCATAATGTTGAATTCCACGTTATCTCTCTTGGAATCAAAGGTCGTTTCTGCTGGACGCATCAAACGATAGTCATTGCCGTTGGTGCTGGTGTCGATAGCCCTATCAAATGTAATTGTGTGTTGCTCATTAGTAAAGCCGGAAGGGGCGGTGGAGATTACATGGCTGGTTATCTTAGAGATGAACTTAGGTGAACTCTTTGTTTGTGTCTCAGTGATATCTACTCCAAGGGTAGTTTCCTCTGAGACAATGTAATGTCCCGTCAAATCAGGCATGTAACTCAACCAAGGGTTCCCATTACTAACATAGTTCAATTCATCTAATACGAAGGTAGCCGTTTTATTGCTATTACTGTATGTTACTCCCTGCCCAGTGCCTAGCCTGAGTGTGGGTTTCAACAACAGTTGGGCTGAATCTACCTTAGTCCCCTTAGAAGAGTTAACTAGGCTGTTATGGTCATCAACTCTAAGACGAGTTGAGATAGGAACAACATGCTTCTTTAGGTTCTCATTATCAGACACAGCAATTGCATTGTTAGCAACTAGTGTTATTTCGTCATCCACAAGTGATGCCACCACACCTATGAGTACGCTACTCTCATCAAATACAATATCACCTACAGAGAAATGGTCAGTAGCATCCTTACCATCAACGGTAAGAGTAGTTGTAGAATTAGCATTAATACCGCCACCATCGTTGAGTGTTACTCCTGATGCTTCCAATGCGGTATTAGTTGTTGTGTTCTCAAATAGCCTATCGTGATTGCTATCATCTAGATTCTGCAAGTATTGGACATCCTTTGTCTTGGTTCCTAGCATAGCAAGGAAATTGTTAGTGCCATACTCTTGTATCATGCAATTCCTAGTGTGCTGGTCGTGGTCGTTCTCACCTGATATAGTTGAGATATATCCTGTGTAATTAGAGTGTGAGTCCAACTGCAAAGGACTGCTCATCAATTCGTACTTGACCCCCGCCGCACTGCTTCTGACATCCTTGAACAGTGCTATGCAACCTGCATATGGGTGTGCGCTACCCTCATCAATCGCGGCACTATTCCCATGTCCGAACTTATCCCCTACACCGAAATTACTACCGTGAGTAGCGAAGGTTCTATCAGACAATCCACAAATCACCCTTGAGATGTGATTGTATCCAGTGAACCCATCTATACTGAATGGGTGCTTGGTTCTGGATGTCCGATTAGTCCCATTAGCAGATTGTTCCTCCACAATCAATGGCAGTATGATATTATGCGGGTTGTATGTGTCAGACCCGTCACCACTGTCCTCTTGTAATAAGGCATACTTGAAGTTCGTTCCAAAGTAACTAGGTCTAGCAATAAATACATCAGTCCATCTAATTGCGTTCTTGCCCTGTGTCAAATCTGTCAATAGATTAGCATGACCGCCCCTAGTGGTTAGACTTTCAATGTTGTAGTCAGTGGTTCCAAAGACCTTGTAGTGGTGTACTCCTTGTTTAGAACTGCTTCCTGCAAATTTCAATAGTTCCCCACTAGTAGTAAAGCCATTTACACCGCTTATTGTGAATGCATTATTACTCACAAAACTACTATTATCAGTCTTCTTGATAGCAACTAACCCATTGATACCCGCTACTTGGGTAGGCAGTGTGGATTTAAATGGGAAATCTCCGACAAGGTTAGAGGAATAGAACATATCTCCCGCAGTGTCAGTCACGGATTCAGAAGTTATAGTACCACTATTGTTTACAGTGATGCTACCAGTGTCTTGATGTTCTGTAGGGTCTTTCATTGTGATGTAGTCAAAGTATCCTACTAGTGGAATCTCATCGCTTTTCTTCAGAGCATCGAATTCAACCGGATTGAAATGCCAATCAAAGGTAGCCTCCACTAGTCTCATTACCCCGAATCTCCTGATTTGGTTAGTGGTTATCGTTGCAGATTGTATTGAGTTCTCCTCAAACATGTTCTCTGTTTGGGATGTAGTTTGGCTTGTTCCAGTGTACTTCTCATGGTTGGTTGTCCCCGTTACGTTAGGCTCTGATTCTAGAAGAACACCGAACTCATCGAAACTAAAAGTGTGGTATCCAATGTTATTATCTCTTAGTTTTGAGTTTGGCAATATATCACCAGTAGCCAGTAGTTCGTAAGTAGTAGCCCGTGGGTCTATCTGCTCAAAGACATCATAGTCTATATCCGCCTCATACGCAGTCTCACTATCGGAGGCATCATATGATTCGACAAGGGTATCGGGGTCTATTCCGCCCCCATAGAAATTACCAATATACTCCCAACCCTTGAGGGTATTACTACCATGAATCGGCTTTCCTGTAGGAGTGGTAGAGGGGGTGGTTACTGTGCCATCTAGTTTCGTTCCGTAGGCAATTGCATATCCCTGTATCTTCTGAGGTGTTAGACCAATGTTGTATATGCTATCGTATGTCGTGCTTAGTATGCCGGGCGTCAATCTTTGAAAATCCCAATACCTCATTGTCTCCTTGGTCCCGTATATTCCGGGTTCCTTCGTGGTTCCTCCTCCGTTAACGTGGTCAAAACTCAGATGTGCGCCTACGTGTGTATCTGCTAGACGATGAACGAAACCACCAGTATCCAAGTTGGAATTAACGAAGTACAAGGCGGTATTACCTCTAGTGTCAGAGGTGTTGGAATCAAGTCTTCCAAGCACAACTGGCATATTAGGAGCAAGAGTCATCGTAGTCGTACCCTCTGCTTTCTCTTGTACGTCAACCACGTGGAACATATCTTTCGCTACAGTCTTAATATCCTGAGTTGTGGAACTTACTCCGTTCTCATTTGCAAGGTTGAAGGAGAAGAAGGAGTCATTTGTAGAGAGCGACTTGACATTGGATATGTCATATCCAAGTGTTCTATCTTTGGAGTATGTTCCTTCGTTTGAGGTTGCTCTCAGTTTACTAGTGGTAATGGTTTGAGTGGTGTTAGCCGGAGTCGAGATGAGTTTCAATCCACTGTTGAAGTTTATTCCCTGTTCACTGGTGGATTCCATTCCCTGTAGACCAGAGTTATTCGGGTTGCTTGCTAACACCTTCGTTCCGGTCATTACGTTCACGAATGAACTATCATACGGATGGTAATACTTCAAGTCGGTTGTGACTGTAGCCGTGGAAACAGGCGAATTGAATAGATACAAGACGCTATTATTGCTTGTGTCCTTGACAACCCCAACGAACTCCCCCGCTTGGTTCATCAGTATTCCTCCTCTTTTCGGAGCAACGTTAAGGTCACTTAGTCCACCCGGAGACAGGCTAATGTATCCAGTTGCATTTACATTACCAGAAAGAGTTTCAACGACTTGTCCGTTGTCTATGATTACAGACTTGTGCAGATTGTGATTATCAGCCAGTGCTGGTCTTGTGCTTAAATCAGCAGAGTCTAAGGAGATTGTATTGGCATTTGCCATAACAGTAATGACACCAATGAATGTTCCATCGTCTTTGTAGATTTTATCACCTACCACGAATTTAGTTCTAGGGTCAGTACCATCCACGACAATCGAATTGTAAGCCCCGGCACTCAATGCGCCATTGACATTCACGCCACTGTCCTCCGTAGCGAAACCAGTCAGGGTAGTTGCGTGACTCAATGTTGGTGGCACATTGGTATGCACCACATCATCCAAGAGCAAAGTATCCCTAGTGATGGTTTGAGTGAGTAGTTGGGATGTCTCATCCCTGCCCACGATGTTCAGGGTACTGAGGCCATTCTCCGCACTACTGGTCACATCCTCCACTATCCCAGTGAATACAGTGTCACTGACTGCATATGCTCCTTTGTAGTAGTAGAAACGACTGAGGTTCTCATTACTTCTTTGGTAGAACACCCTGTCTGAGTCTTGCATCTTGAGATACTTGTTGTCCCTGTCACCATAGTCTATCTTATTGTCGTGACCGTTGAATATGCCATTCACCAATCTAGCGTTGTAGAGTTTGGTCTTCTCCTTCTCTACGGTGATGCCATCAATATTCAACCTGCTTTGCGTATAGTTGAACTCGGTATCAGGTTCTAACTCCGTATTGAGAACTCCTGTGTAAGGAGTCAAGAACAGCGTCTTTCCAGTGAAGTTCTCTGCTACTGCACTGCCAGTCCAAGTATTGGCAGTCCTGAGTTTCTTGTCCTTTACCGTGAATGATTGCGTACCGCTAGACTGTGCGTTTACCGCATTGACCACATACTGATAGCCATCAATCTCAACGATGTCGTTTGTTGAGAGTATTGCTCTCAGTTCAGTTTCCTTCTTGATATCACTCAATACAATCAAGGAGGTGTTAGATGAATCCCTTGCTGCTGTGCCATGAAAAGCGATTAATTTTAAATCATCATTGTGGATATTTTTCTGAATAATCAAATCGTCCTCTTCTTGAACCTTCAAGTGTTGCAGTCCACTGTTGTCTATTATGCTGAACTTTCCTATTTGGCTCATTTTATTGCGAGGATTGTTAACTATAGCATCTATAACATGAGGAATCCTATTGTTCTTAAAATTCGCTAATTCAAAGGTAACATACTTTCCGGGTCCAGTAAGATTACCATCCAATGTAGTAGCAGTGGTTGTATCTGAATTCGCTGTATGGCGATGCATCTTCGGGAATGCATTTTGCCATCGATAGAAATCACTAGAATTTGAGTCGTCACTGGTCAGATTCGCATCAACAAGAACAGCATCTAATCTCTCTTTACCTAGACTTGGTATCGTATTGTCAAACTTGCCCTCTGTCCTGAATATCACATTCTGTATCGTCTTACCTACTTTCACGTTGAAGTCAGATGTGGTCGCACTGACTGCTATTCTTGCAAAGTCCAGAAGTACATCGTTGCTTGATATGCTTTCTATGTTTCCTAGATACACATCACTGGCATTGAACAGAGACATACCCACAGAGAGTTTGTTTGTATCACTGCTACCACTAGTGATGAACTTGACAGTGTTAGAGCCGACTGCGAACTGTGCGTGTTCCTTTACCTCGGTGATGGATATGTTCGTTGAGTATCCCCACCATCGTAGATGAGTAGCGTTGTACTTGGTCATGTAATCCAACTGGTTTTTCTCATCCAGTCTCTCATCATAGAAGTACCAAGTTGGTCTACTGCATACATTGACCCTATCATGCTTCGGAGTAGAAGAGGATGTATCTCCTCTCAATCCATAACTGACTGCTACGATATCAGTAGCGGTCTTCGCTGGTCCCTTGTATATCTCAAACTTGGTGTTGAGGGGAACCTCGGTTGGGTACGGTGGACTGAACTCTAAGCCATCTCCAAACTCATCGAACGTTATGATTCTAGTTACCTTTGCAAAGTGTGGTCTTACTGCATCAGCACCCATCTGGACCGTATCGGGATTCAAGAGAACGAAGTAGTCATAGTTCTCTATATCCAGCCCTATCTCCTCGGTAGCAGGATAATTAGATGTGGAGTAGACTAACTTCCTGTTTGTTTCAGAGTTAGCAACCTGTGAGTCAAATACTTTTAGTTTGAAGGAATGTGTCTCATTTCTGTTCTGAGCGAAGGAAGTCAGCGTAGTGTTACCGGGATACAATCTGTTTCCTACCTTATCTGCCAAATCATTGCTGATAGACCCGCCATGAGAGTCCTTTCTTATCTCTATGAAGTTCGCTGAATTGACAAGTTTGCTAAAAGTAAGTGTGCCATTAGTTACAGCACCACCAGTAGTAGATACACTTAACTCAAATGTTGTACTATTGGTGATGCTTGCAACTGTTGCTCCTGATGGTATTCCAGTTCCCGAAACTCCCATTCCCACTACTAAAATAGACGTATCATCCATTGTAATAGTAGGGTCATTATTGTAATCACACGTAGAGTCTGTGCCTATTAATGAGTTCTCGTACTGTAGATTGTTCTGTACGAATAGAGGATTTACAGATGTAGATAGATATGCCTCTGTTTTCTTCGTAGCATGGTCACCATAGTCAAATGACGTACTGTCGTCTGTGATGTCTGACTCCGTTTTACCAGCATTCATCACGAATAGTGCCTTGCCCTTGTCTGTCGTACCCATTCACTCACCAAACGTATAGTAAAACAAGATGTCCGAGAATCCCGGCGTGAGTGTCTTTTGTGTGGAAGATGGCCTCTTTCCCTTGTGCATTGCTATCTCAAACAGTTCACCGAAGAACTGCTCTGCGTTGTTCGCTCCCCTTCCTATCTTGCAATCACTGTGATGCAGATGGAAAGGATTGAGAGTGTGGGTGTCTTTCTTTACTAACTCCTCATTTAGAAACAAAGACAATGTACTTTTGGTATATACTAATGCTACCTTGTATACCTGTTCAAGATATAGAGCCTCCTTCAATTGGTCAGTGTATACTGTACTAGTAATAGCCGTAGCAGGTGTGGCATCGAGCGTGATTGTATCTCCGGATACGCTCTGCACTGTACCTATGAGAGTGGTCGATGAATCGTATATCTTGTTTCCTGCACTGATACCCTCTGCTTCACCGCTTCCGACTTCAACTGTGTTAGCAGTGCTAGTGGAGAACCCATTTCCACTAGTTGGATTTGTGGATAATCCTGTGACATTCTCTGTTACTGCTGAACTTCCGGCTCCGGCTTGATTCAACTTCACTGTAACTGCATTGCTGGCTCTAGTTGTGATGAGAGTACCATTATGCCCATTTGCTCCGTCTATAGCAGTCTCTAGATTTGCGGCAGTTGTGTCGTTGTTGCTTTCTGCTTTGTAGAATACATATGTGCCATCTGTTGTTCCAGTGGTTTCATGTTGTGATGCCTTGTACTTCTTCAATGTACCAGCGGCATCTGTCAGACCAAGGAAGTTATCGGGTGTTCCACCACCGCTGAAATTAGTCCTGCTGATGTTTGAAGGCAGATTGGTTAGAGTTATTGCGGCGGTATTAGCACCTATCTTGTTCTGAGTCAGGTTGATTGTAGCACTACCCGCTGAGTCTGTGAGTATGGTTCCATTGTGACCATTACTATGAGCAATAGCAGTTCTTAGATTATCAGCAGTAGCAGAAGCACTACCTCCCTCTTGGAACGCTATTCCACCACTGACATCCCCGATGCTTCCTCCACCGTTATTTCCGTTACCCAAGGCATCCCCGTTCTTTACCGGGACATACTTCTTCGTAGTTGGGCTTGATTCGTTGTCTATTAGTTGTATGAAAGGGGTGCTAGTCGCATTTGCCTCATTGACCCCTCCTGTGAAATTAGCACCAGAGATGGTCCCTACGCCGTTAGCGATGTTTGCCTTTGCTAAGGCCGCACCGTTACCAGCAGTTCCAGTTACATCATGAGATAATCCGATGTTTCCACTACCGTTGTTCTGTGCTGTTATTGTGCTTGGGTGTCCAGATGACCCATTGATTGCTGATATTAATGCAATAGCCGCCGTAGTATTGCTTGCATTACTTGCGAAATTGAAGTAAACCACAGATACAGTGCTACTGTCATCTAATGTCCTAGTGCCAGTAGAACCAGTAGACTGAGATGAATCGTGTGCTGGAAAGTAGTTCTTCACATTACCAGCACTATCTGTTATCGTGAAGTAGTTGATTGTGTTGTCATTTGAACCAGTAGACTCACCTAGAATCAACTCATTGACTCCGGCATTAAGTCCAGCACCAACCGCCGCACCACTACTGAAATCGTTTGTCTTCAATTGTCCACTGGAAACCTGTGCGCCTGTGGTCAATGCGGCACTAGTGATGCCTATTCTGTTTGGAGCAGAAGCAGTTTGCACTACAGTCAGTGTAACGCTCTTTGTGGTGGCCCCGCTTAGGTCTGTCGTGTTTCTAGGACTTGAAGCAGTACCAGCAAAACCGGCATCATATGCATTTACAGCAGTTGCAAAATTAGATGCTGTTGTATCTAAATCGCCTCCTATCAGATATGCTCTGGAACCACTAGGATATGTGAAAGCACCATTGTTACCAGATAAAGCATCACCATTGCTTACACTTCCTCCGGATGCTATAGCATACCATTTTGTTGTTTCACCGCCCAACTCATGTACTAGTTGAATATGATTATTGATAAGACCTGCCGATACTGCATCTGTCGGATTGGTCGGACCGAAGACTACCTCTCCCTGTTCCAGCACTGGAAATACATCAGTGTTCAATGCGTTTCTATCTACTATCCCTATAGTAGCCGTAGCGTTAACTGGACTGATATAATTTGCTATATCACCCGAAACCACAATCTGACCAGTTGCCTTCGTATTCTTCTCAAGATTACCAAATGTGCCAATGGTCACAACGTTGCTTGGATTACTACCACTAGCAGATGCCGATACCCTACTATGACTGGTAGTCAGACCTTTGTAGTATCCACTTGCGTCATAGTATCCCTGTAAGGCACTATCCGCACTGATGATAGTACCGCTCTCTATGCTAACCGAGGAGCCAGCCGCATTGCTGAGTTCAGCCTTCAACTTGTATTCTGCTGGTTGATTGTAAGAACTGCTTGTAGTGTTCTGCAAGTAGAACTTGAGATATTGATTGTGAAACAGCATCATCTTCTGAGTTAGATAAGCAGACGCACCGAGGTAATCTATACTCTCGTATACCGTTCTATCGGTTATCGCATCTGTGGGGTATGGAGGCGTTCTTTGGGAGTCAAGCACTCCATGCCTACCCGAAGCCCTAGAACCCGCTCCATTCACATCGTATGGGGTAATTATGGCTTCTAACACGAAACCGTTTGCTATGCCTATGTCAGCGTTATCAGACCAGATGCTTCTGTCTCTCAACGATGACGTTGGTGTTATGTTTTTTTTGAGATTCTCATTGTTGTTCAATGCAACTGCGTTGTTTGCCACCAGTGTTATCTGTGTGGCTGTTACTGCACTTACAACTCCAACCAAAGCACCAGTATCATCGAACACGTTGTCTTCGATTGAGAACTTGGTTGTAGCATCAACAGTATCAACTGCTATCGTTGTTGTAGAGGTGGCTCCTATTCCACTACCATTGTTAACTAGAACACCACTTGATTCAACAGCACCAGCCGCATGATTCACAGCCTTGTCGTAATCAAGATTGAGATACCCATTGGACATTAGGGGAAATACCAATTTGTACGAGTTCTCAATAAACGCATTGACCATATTCACCCATCCAAGAAGTTCTCAGCGAGAACGAACGCCTCCTCAAAGTCGAGAGTAAATGTAACTGCTGGGAAATCCATTCCTGTCAATGTAGTATTGAAAGACCGTATGAAACCCATTAATCCTATAGAATCTGCTTCTGAGCCGGTGTATGCCGCGTAGAACTCCTCGTTGCTACCCTGTGATGTGAATACGTTGTCATACCCACGATTCTTGAAAGTGAATGGTATTTTAGGCAACTCAAGTAAATCCTTATCCTCATCTGCCGCATTTCTGTATTCAAATGCCTGATTAACCCTACTTGGAATTAGTATGATGAGTTTGTTCAGGCTTTGGTCGTCTTGGAATGCGCTTGAGTCTACATATGTGTGAATCAACTGGGCCAGTTCATATGACGTTAGTTTTCTGCTCTTCGCATCTTCACCATCTCTCTTCTTCGTTATCGTCTGCCCTAGAAGAGTACCAGAGATATTCACGGTTTTCTGTGCCATGCCAGTGTCAAAGGCTAGGTTCAGTGATTCACCAGTCACGGCTCCTGAGAATGGAACCCCCATGTTCATCACGGTCTTTGATGTGTTTATGGTGATTGAGTCAGCCATCAGTGGTATCCTGTTCACGTTTCCGGTTTGTATTCCAATACCCTCATCGTTTCTTCTTTGTAGTTCTAGGAACACCTGAAAGTTGGAGAAGTTCTCACCTGTCATCAGAATCTACCTACCGCGCTTCCTGTTCTGTTCATCTGTAGTTTGATTTCCCTAGCGACCTTCTGAGCGATGTCCCTTATCTCAGCATCAGATGCACCCACTCTGCCGTTGACATGAACGTGTATCGCCCCTCCACCGCCCATGTTCCTACTAGCGGCATTGGAATGCACCCTAGCACCGGGAGGGAGATTCACCAGTTCCGGTCCTCTTTCACCGACTAAAGCCATACCGCCAGCCGAAGTACCTCCACTTGCAAACATCCTTCCTTTACTTACGCTGCCGCCCAAACCAGATTTCATGCCTTTGAATAATGATGCCTTTAATTCTTTCATTATGATACCGGGTATGGCCTTGGCCGTTTCTATGAGAGTTCTGACAAATGCACCAAACAAAGCGGATACTACTAGTATTATCTTTGGAAGGGCTTTCATAACCAACCCGAATATTGGGATTAGTATCTCACCAACATACAATTTCAACGCGCCTACCACATCCCCTGAGAAGGCCAATTGAAATACTTCAAACAACGTCTTGAGTATATCAACTGCAAAGTTCAACGCTTTCTTGATGTCTTCCAACCCTAATGATATGCCCATTTCTCCCAAAATGTTCTTGAAGTTCTTGAAGAACTTGAGTGCAAGTGGGATGAGCAGTATGAGAAGGAACGACCATAGCAATGCATTGCCTAAGAACTTGGCAGACATTTTCAGAACGCCACCAACGAATTGCATGAACTTCATGGTCTTGAATGCGAGTTTCTTGTCCAATCTCCAACCCATTGCCTGATATCGAATAGCCTCTGCTTGTCTCTTATGCATACCAGCCATCACATCCTCGTTGGTTGTCAGTTGACCTATGATTTGGCTTTCTAGTGCTTTATCGCCTTTTTCCTCACTACCATAAGCCATAGCGAATGCCTTTCTTTGGTTCTTGAATTCCTTGGTCTTCCTAATTTCTTCGGGGTCAAACTTTTTAGTGATTTCACTACGCTTTGGCATTTTCTTCTGAGCCTTTCTCAACATCTCCATTGTCTCAGCGGCTTTGCTCATGCTTTCGATATTATCTTTCTGTGCCTTATCCATAACAGCATAAGCGTCTGCAATTGCACGTATCTTGTTTTGCGCCCTCCAAAAAGCACTACCAGAGGTAATTCTAGCAACAATAGTCCAGCCTTTCAGAAATTTGTCATTCAATAAAAGACTCTCAGATAACTCATCATAACTACTTGCAAGTGCTTTGTTAGCCGCAGATATCGAATAAATCTCCTTGGTTGCCATTCACTCACTTCTTCTTTGCTTTTCGTTCTAACTCTTCATTCTTGTATGTCTCAACTTCCCCATGTATCTGCAACATTCCTAACATTCTTGAAATCGGTGTATCCTTTGCCTCCATTGGATTGATATTGAATATTCTACAGTAGGAGTATAGCATCATGTTCATTGCTAACTCCGGTTCTATTTCTCCTCCTCTTAGTGCCTTTTGAATTAACTTGCTTTTCCCATATCATCCTCCACATCCATGAATGGATTTGGGAGGACTTCCTTGAGTTGTGCGCCGATGTAAGGACTCAGCCTCAACATGTCTATCGCTTCTAATGGCGGTTCTGTCTTCTCTACAAACTCCGTCACTAGGTACTTGTAGAGACTGTTCATGTCAACTTCCATCTCTTGGGTTCTGGAATTTACCTTCATCAACTGAGAGGTAGCCTTCTCGACTTGAAGCCAAGTAGGTTCCTTTACCCACACTTTCATTATTTCATCTGAGTCAGGGCTGACCCTCAACTCATGGCATTCGGTTTCTGTTCTTGCGAACAGCATACTCTTATCATTTACTACATTTGTCATATTTTATTCCACCTTTTTTCTAACCAACAAACAAACAGATGTTGGTGGAATGTTTTTGAGAGATATCGTTACTCTTGATATCCCTCCTAATCTATGTTTTGAATTACCCACTTACCTTTGTAGAACGTTCCAGCAGGAGTGCCAGTCACACCGCTTCCCGCCACTAGAGTTCTAGCCGTAAGCGTGATTGCATACTCGATTGGTCCCTTGTCTTCGGGGAAGGGTACGTCTAGTGATTGCACTATGTAGTCCTGTAATTGTATCTGTATGATATCATTTGCTGATTTTGTGAATTTGAGAGTTAGTGTCTCACCAGAGCCATGTTCGTTAGCCGCTCTCAAGTTATCCCACACATCCGTGTCGGTCACTAGTAGATTCAGGGAAACCTCGTATGTCCTAGCACCGGGAATGTGAGCAGATGTTATTCCTCTGTCGTATGTGCCGATGAATCTTTGAGGTGCGATGTTGTTGTTTATAGTCAGACTTCCACTCTTCACTCTAGCGACATCCTGTCCGAACACCTGAATCAACCCCTCAGAGAAAAGGTATGGTTGGTTGTCTGCCTCGGTGCTTGAGTAATTCTTGAGACTGGTTGTGCTTCTCTGGTTCTTCTTGGGAACATAGCCATTTGGAGAATCGAATGCTCTTCTACTCACTAGGTCTAGGTTTGCCTTGAGTTCTTGCCCTTCCTCAAAGTTCATCGTTAGTGTGTTCACTTGACATCCAGTGAATATCCTTGAGTAAATGTCCTTGAATGGCCTAGTGGTGTCATCCGTGTCTGTCCCCTCAGAGCCAACATAGTAGTTGGCATTGGCAAGACCGTCTTTCTCCATCGTGACTTCTAATGCGAAGGAGGGCAGAGTATCCCCATTGTGTTCAGAGAAACCATATGTTATCGCTCCGGTTCCAAGAACAAAGGCATTTGCCGGTGCTTTCATCGTAGTATAATCAGTTTGACTACTTGGAGCGAAAACAGGAGGATACAATTTGTTACTCTCTGCTCTTACGAAGGTTGTGGAGTTATCTCCTAAAGTCACGAAATCATTTGTGTTAGTATCTGCGGCAGCACCCTTTGTGTGGCCTACCGAATTTATTTTTCCTAGTGCGTAGTACAACCACATTCCGTTGCTCATGGACAAGTCCATCGAACCACCAGTGACAGTCTCTCCCTTCTTGAATCTGAACCCCATGTTCCTACCAGTCAATGCTAGGGGAACTTCTCCTAGTTCGACATCCACCGTTGGAGGAGTGATGCTGTTTACAAGACCCAACCAGTTGTCTCCTAGAAGAACTGGCCTGTCTGCGCTTCCTAAGTTCACCGTCTTTGCTGGGACAGGTGCGCCAAAGGCATGTATTCTCACATGTAGGACATTGCTAGTTGCATTAGCGACATCCCTATCGAAAGTTATGCTGTCCCCGTCATTGGCGGTAATCATGGCTACAGTTTCTAAATCAGAATTACTGTCATCGGTTACAGTTGCCATGCATCCTACATACAACCCCGAAACCATATCTTGTAACTCAGTTTCAAATCCGTTGGCCCTGTTCGTTGCTACTGCATTTGCGCTAACTAGGTAGATATCTGTCTCCGGTATCATTGTTGCCGCTGAACCTGCACCTACCCATACTTGATTTCCTAACGTTGCTCCTGTTGCCATTTATTCATCTCCCTATACGCTGATAGCCATCCTCTTCATCTCAACCGTTAACTTGTAGCCCAATAACCTTTTGCCCCTATCATTGGCTTCGCTTCGACTCTGTAGTTTGACTAATTGTGCGCTATCTTCTACTGAATTGCTACTGTTACCACTGACATACACCTTGGGTTGAAGGCTATTGTTCTCAAAGATGTATCTTGTTATTCTGTAAAGTGCCTGTAGCCTATCTCTTGAAAAGGTCAACTCCGAGAAGTCTCTTCTGTGTAGTGTTCTTATGTGAACAGTAAAGCCAAACACTTCGTTTCTCACTGCATAGTCAATCGTTGGATACTCCGTAGCACCACTATCCTCGTATACTATTATGGCAGACTTTGAGTCCATGTCAACTCTTCTTCCCTCGTTAGGGGCAATGGAACGCACATCAATGAAGTTAGGGGTTTCATTGTGACTGGATGTGATATCTCCACTTGAAATCAAGGCACTAGCCGCAGACGACCAGTTGTCACTTAGCAATCGTATGATGAACGTCACTTCATCCACCGTTCAACACCTCTTTGGTCGCCTTCTGTATCTCTTTCAACATACGAGCGTGATATGCCTTCTGTGCTTCTTCTATTACAGATTCATCAGATAAAGCAAAGGCGGCATAAGCACTGTCCTTTAGCAATTCATTTCTTTCCTTTTCCCGGTCTAGTATCTCTTCTAGTATCCTAGTCGGGTTTGCATCTAACATAATATCACCCAATGAAGTATACCATGTTTGCCTTGCCCTCTAGGGTCTTGTTGGCTTCTTCTATCAGAATGTCATGTTTGGTCTTCAAGTCGATGTTAGAGTTAGTCTCTGCAATCAGAATAGAATTGTCATCATGTCGTATCACCTCTGCGGCAACTAACTTAGTAGCAGCATCGTGTATTGTAGCAGGTACTCTTCCCTCTCCGGCAAGATAAGTTACACGCACTGAGTTATGTGCCGTGAATGGGTATTCTGAATGGAAGAATATCTTTCCCTCGTCACCAATGCTCCAATAGTCACCTAGCCTACGTTGGTCTTGGTTGTCTGTGAATCCTGTTACTGTCCCATATGTGGATGCTAATGTGCAATTCGTTCCATCCTCTCCCATCAAGAGTGAGGATATGATTACCTTTGAACTGTCTTCACTGTCTGTGGTCGCATAGAAGAAGTCAGAGATATTGACTGCATTGGTAGTATCTTTCAGCGTTTTTGCCGCTGTCTCACCAGTGAACTTAGCAGTCTTCATTGGGTATACTTCATTGATTACGTCTACTATCTGACTAGCAGTTGTCTTAGCACCGAAGTTGTCATAGAAGTCCCTGACTGAGTTGTTCGCTAGGTTTCGTATTGTGAATGTGTATGTAGTAGGAATACCAACGGTTAGCGTGATTGTCCAGTCACTTGTGGTTGCTGACTCAGGAACGTCAAGAGATGCAGTAGCAGAAGCCAAGTCCTTGTAGTCATTACCTTGCCAAACCTCTAGTCTGACAATCTTCTGTACCTTGGGATATGACAATTGGACAAAACCAACATAGTCCTTGTATGACCTTAGTGGATATGCACTTTTGCTGAATCCTTCAAATTCATGAAACTCATCCTTGTAGATGGTTGGTCGATAGGATGTCTTTGTCTTATCATCTATCTTCTCCTCCACTCTCTTGATTATCTTGCCTACTTCCGCTATCGTAGGAGTAGTGCTAGAAGTGAAGGAGTTTATCTGTAGGAGGTTGGATACATCTGTATGTGTGGTATAGTAGCCTAAACCAGTGGTGTAGTTAGGATTGATTGAGGTGAAATCACTAGGGGAGGATACCTTGCCCATTAGTTCACCAGCCCCTTCAATCTATTGTATCCCAACTTCAACTCCATTATGCTTTTGAAATCCTTGTCCGTATCCTGCATCTTCTGTCTGTCTAGTTCTATGGCGGTTCTTGGTCCCTCACCACCCAAGGACCTTCTTCCAAGGTCTTTCATCGGCTTGCCCTTATCGTCAATTCTTTTTTGATATATCTCATAGTCCCTAGCACTGACTAGTTTGGTTGGTCTGAAATTTACCCTTAGTCTAACCATGCCCCTTCTTGCTTTTCCTGATTCCATCACTGGTATTGGATTGCCATCCCTGTCTTTCGTTTCTTCAATGATATCCTTACCCATAGCCTGATTGTACAGAGCATTTGCTAAATCATCAATCTTGTTTAGGTCAGCACCCGTAGGTTTTCCGTTGTCCTCCCAAATGTCGTAGAGTTGTTCAGAAGTCAAATCGTCTAGTATCTCCTTTTTCTTAGAGTCTTTCAATCCTCTTACCTTTTCCATCTGCTTTGAGTCGTCTAAGTCACTGAATGGTCTATCTCTTGAAAATAGGTTGAATGCGTACATCATTAGTTCCTCAACAACACCGACCTTCTTGCTTCCCTCTACAGCCTTGCCCTCTAGACTTCTCACGTACTTCATCCAAGTCTCCTTAGTCAACGGGTTGTTTAGTCCGAAACCAACGTTCTTCATGTCACCGGCAGATAGGTTATCCACGAATATGTCTAGTTTACCTACGTTCAGCATTCTATCCTCTGGTTCGACCAATGACAGTAGAACGTTTTTCAACGGAGATTGCTTCTGTGATAGAACGACCTTCTCGATGTACTTCTCCAAGTTGTCCATCGAAAGTAGATTCTGGTACACATCCCATGTCTCCTCTACATTACTAACTAGTCTGGTTTTACCAAACCCTTCCATTCTGTATCTACCATCATTGGTTCTATATATGCTGAATATCTCAACTGTCTCGTCTACTTCACCACTCTTTGGGCTGGCAATGGTTAGTTTGGAGTCTTCCTTCTCTAACTTCCCATAGCCCTCTGCTACTGATATCTGTTCAATGTACTTCTCAGTATCGAATATGATTTGGTTTCCCTTAACCTCTATGTGGTCTTTTATCTCCTCATACAGTATCGGTCTGGAATCAAGGAAGGCTTCAATGAATCCACCTGTAGTATCATCATCCATAGCACCAAATGGCAATCCTTCCTTGAATCCCTCTTCGGTCTTCTTTGCTTTCATCGTTCTTTGCAGTTTGTTGTTGTTATCCAAATCAGATAGGATGAAACCCATTTCCTTCATCTTTGCAAGAATCGAAGTAGACAGGATGTCATCTGGAAGTAAATTTTCACGTTGTAAGTCCTTGACTATCTCGTCAATCAATTGACTTTCCATTGTGTCTAGGAATTTTTTCTGATAGTCTTCAAAGTCTTCTTCATCAAATTCATATCCCTTGCCTTCTGATTCTCTATCAAACTCTTCTTGGGTGTAGGTGAGAAGTCCACCCATTCTACCCTGTATCATATCCAGTTTAATATTGGATTTCCTGTTGCTTATCCAAGAGAAGGGATATGCTAACATCTGTCGAAAGAACTTCTCTTCGATGAGAGTCTGATAATCTGCGTTCTTATTGGCATCTAGAATCAACGTCTGCCCATCTGCGCTTACGTCTTCATCCAGATAGATTCTACCCATTCACCCCACCTATGCAAGCCACTTAGCCCATGCAATGCCCTTACTCATAGCATTAGCAAGACCAAGACCACTTGCAGGTGGTGTATAGGACATCTGACCTGACACAGGGTCAATCCAGTATGGATTATTCATGTTGTCATATCCAGCAGGTGGAACAGGATATCCTGATTGGTTGTTGAACGCCTGTTGCTGTTGCATCATGGTATTGTTCATTCCAACTGCGGCACTGTTACCTTGTATCTGTGAGGGGTCTATTCCACCCGGATTCATCTGTCCCATGCCGCCCATCGACATTTGCTGCTCTCCTGCTGGCGTAGCGAACCCTTGAGATTCCAAATACTGTGCTTTTGCCATTCTCCTTTGCATTACTACCTCTGAGTTAATTGCAGAAGCAAGGAGGGTCTGTAGGTCTAGGTTTATGTTAGCATCTGTAATCGCGCCAAATGCTGTGGTAGCATCAGCATGCATATTCATTACACCAGCACTGTCAGTTGTGAACTTCAATTGAGGGAGCATTTGTCCCAATACCTTCTGCACAGTATCCTCGATAAGTTGTGCGAAAGCCGCAAGGAAAGCCTCACCATGATACTGAAAGAAATCCTCTACATGGTTCTCTTGTAGGGTCAAAAGATTGTTCATTGTTTTGAACTGTGATTGTTGATTGGACGCCATTGTATTCATCAATGTGCCGTTACTAGTGCCGAATAATCCCATTACTGCTCACTCTCCACTACAGCAACCTTAGCACCCTCAGTCAATAATGTTTTCACTCTTGAGTTAAGTGTGTCTGATTCCACTGTTAGGCGAAATAATTCCTCTTCTTTGCTTTCCTCATTGGATGAAGGAGGCTTAATAGTCCATCCCAATGAACTCAAGGAAGCAATGTCGGTTGCTTTCAGACTTGTTAGGGGACCACTCGCCAAGGGATTCAAGGATTGCATAGAAGGAGCCTTTGGAATGTATGCACTGAAAGAAAGACCATGTTCCTCTGCTAGTATCTGCTGTTCTAGCATCTCATATTGTCGGTGTATTGCTGCGTGTTTCTCACAGTATGTTCCTCTCATTGGATATCCCTTCCTTACTTTGTGCAGTGGAAGTGGTGGTCTTAGGTTATCACCAGCCTCCCAAACCTTATGTGTGCCACAAACTACACATCTGTCCTTTATGTTGTACTTGAACTTGTAAGGTACTTTCATGAAAGTTTTGTTCTCTGGTTTCAGGACTTTCATTATCTCCTTCAATTGTTTCTTTTGCTTGAGACTTTTGTACTCATATTGCATCACTGGACCGGCTGCTCTTGCAGCGTCTTCCCTATCCATGAATGCTTTGTTCGTCACGTTTGTCGAGTTAGCCCCGATGAGGCTAGGTGGTGTAAACTGCATGCTCATGCTGGTTCACCTCTAGTAGTCCTTTATCATTGTTAGGACACCCCTGTAAACCATCTCCGAGTCAGATTTGGCACTTACAATGTACTTGTGACAGGGTATTCCCTTGTCGTTTAACTTCTGCATTCCTTCTCTGAATGCGGCGAAAATAGGATGGCTTTCTATCGGTCCATCGTGTTCATACCTATCCTTCCACAAGTCATATTTGTTAGCCCATATTGACACTGCAATTGGGTAATCTGCCTCCCTCTTTTTCTTCTTCTTACCATTGTGATGCCAATATGGTTCACAGATTGTATCTACTAGGAACGTCCAACACAATTGCTGTTCGATGTCATAATGCTTGTTCATGTGTCTATCGTCAATCATGAATATGACATACTTCACTTTCCTCTCTTTCATGTCCTTAATCCACTCTTGCCAATAGACCGTCTGTCCTCCTAAGTCAGCCGTCTTGACTGTATGTGCATCTCCATCTAGTTTGACGTACTTCCTACTTGCACGTTGCAATCCCTCTGTCCTATGTCGAATATCCGGAACCTCACCCCTTGTTCTCAACTGGTGATTCAATGTTGTCTTCCCCGCTTGACTTGCACCGTATATTCCAAAGTTAATTGCATGTATTCTCTGGTATATCTTGTTAAGTCCCTCGACAATCAATATGGCAAATCCTGCCATTACTGACAAGATATCACCACAGATGATTCCAGAAATCCACTAAGCCATTCCATGCTATGGATAGAGTATTAATCCCAAAGACAGCCAAGGCCTGTCCCACTACAAAACTAGAGAGACAGGATACTATCCCCCAAAACCAGAACCTAGCCCGTAAGAACCAGATATCAGCAGAATGCGCTCTTTGTAAGTCATATGCAAGTGTTGACTCATCCATTCCAAATAGGATTTCGCTGACCACTCACATCACTCCCTCACTGTTCTGTCTCCAAGGTTAGGAAAGAACCCGGTGTGTTTGGGTTCAGGTTTGGAAGGTTGCTGTCACCATAGACGTTAGGGGGAGAAACCACTGTCTGGTTCCAGTTCTGTTGGAACTGCCTGAAAGAGTCCCTGACTCTCTTTCTGTTCTCCTCTTCCCTAGCCTTCCTAGACCAATAAGCGTCTATTCTCCTCTGTAGCAAGAATTCCTCAATCCAATCATTGAGAATCATATCGAATAGGGCTTTTAAAATCATAATCCCACCTATGGTGGATATACCGAAGAGGACAGCATGTTCCTCTGCTCCGTATGGGAAACTCATTCCGTATTGGGAATAGAAGTAAATGTTTATTCCACTGACTGCTCCTACGAACAGTATTGTCATCACTAATCTTGTGTCTGTATCTATACTTGGCATATTTATCACGCAAATTCTATCGAGTAAGCACCAGTACCTGTCACATCGACAAAGATACCGTTTTGGCATACTACCCCATGCATGTCATATTCCATTGATTGCCCGTTAGTCGCTCCTGTCGAACTAATCTGCAATCGTGCCACCTCTACCTCACCTGCTGAACTTGGGTCGTTATCAGCGCTGTCAAAGACCTTGACGGTGAATGTTCCAGATGTGACTGTAGATGCGTGTATGGAAACCAGTTTGCATCTACCCGTGCATATGATAGCATCAGCAGTTCTTACACCGCTGGTAAAACAAGTCCCACTGCTTGCCACTATGCTCCCTCAGTTAGTGTCTTAATCAGGTCTGCTTTTCTACCTTCTGTAGAAAGTCCTCTTTCTTCTAAGAGTTCCTTTAGGACTTTCACTGTGAGTTTGTTTAAGTCAGGAGGAAGTGGTTTTCCCTCCTTCTTCTCTTCCTTTGGTTCTTCCTTTGGCTCTTCCTTTACCTCTGCTATCTCAGGTGCAGGAGCCTTCTTTCTTCCCATTAGTTTCTCTGTTCTAGATTTTGGATATAGGTTATCCATTACACCCTTTCCATCAGGACCGCGAAGTTTCAGCATTTTGGATAGGTGTCTTACCTTGTGAGGATTCTGTTCCATCAACCTTTGAATCTCTCTCTTGTCGTCTGCTGTGAATTCTACATGTACGTTTCTATCGCCGTAAAGCAGAATACCCTTTCTGGTAGGAACTCTCGTACCGTTCCTATCGAAAGTGTATCCCTGCCACTGTATTTTACCACCGTTTTTGCTTCTTACTACTGCCATATTCACACCATAAATTGGGGGTAGCAACCCCCTTCCTGTTACTCTAGGAAGAGGGCCGCTACTTTATGTTTTACTCAAAGAAGCCCGTATACTCGGACTCTTACCATGTTGACTGTTGTAGCACCGCTTCCGGTAGCCGCACCAGTTGACTTTATGGTCGCGTGTAGTTTGAACGAGGTATTGGACTCATAGTCCCCTGTCGCACTAACTTCTGTATGCACGCTGTCCACGATAACGTTGGAAGCAGACTCTTCCCTACCAGTAATCAATACTTGATTGATGCTAGATAGGCCCAAGGATGCTGCCGTTACCACTTCTCCGCCAGTCGTGTATGCAGTGACGTTGCAAAGCGCGTCAACACAATACTCATCGCCCATTACTTTAGGGCCAGTAAAGCCCTTATGGTCAGCGATTAAAGTAACTGTAACTGCCACTTAAACACCTCACGCACTCGTTATGTTGGTAATCTTTCCTTGACCCTTGAAGAACGAACAGCCTGTCTCGCCCATTGTGCGGTACATGCCTTGGTTCCCAAGTTTTCCGACCCCGAATGGGTCACCGTTGGTGATACCGTTCTCGAAATACTGAGTCGGCTTCATTACAGATAGCCACAGGTGGTCAGTGTCTAGGATGAGTATGTCACTCAACTTGTTTGCAGTCGCATTACCAGTCTGTGTCATGTCCTTGGCTGGAATCAGTGGGATGTCATAGTATGTTGCAACTCTGAATCCGACCTCTGCACCCTTTACTCCACGAACTCCGTTGTGGGTAGGTACGATTTCCTTCCTGTCCATGAACCTCTCTTGGCTCTGTAGTAGGTCAGAGATGTGCTGGATAGTATCGTATCCAGTAATCATGACCTTGGGGTTACCTCCGTTCTGCCTGATTCTCCTAATCATGTCGTTTAGGAGGGTCAGGGTTAGAACCCTTGCGTTACCAGCGGCATATCCTGCACCGAAGTCAACCTCTGCTGAGAGGAAGTCCTCAGTACCAGTGTAGTCACCACTGCTGTTAGCGACAGTTCTGGTTGCACCGAAAATCTTGGTCTGTGTGACTGGCAGTGTTGCGGCGGCAGCACTCTGCTCACCCATATCTGCGTCACCCATTGCAGCAAGTTCACCGGCAGACGAGACTATCTTCAATAGAGAAGTGTAGTTCTCCTCAATCTCGTCATACTCTGCCTTGTCGTAGAACTCTAGTGGCATCAGAAGCATCTTGTTCTGAACCTCTGCGTGGTGCTTACCCATGTCCTCACGGACTATGGAGCGTATGTCACCAACACCGTCATCGATTGCAGCCAACTCCATTCCGAGTTCAGAGAACTCAAAGAGGTGTGCCACAGTCTTTGGACTGACGTAGAGTTTCGTGTACTCAGGAGACAATGCTCTGAATGAAGCATCTCCTCCAAGCACTGCGTTCTCTCCAACACCACCAATCTTGTCTGCGGATATTCCAGATAGGTCAGCCGTAGTTGCACCGGGGTCTTGTGTACCAACCGCGAATGCGTTTCCACTACCACCAGCAGGTCGGCTCTTGAGAACCCTCCAACCACTGGAAGTGTATGGCCTCTTGGAAATCATCGACAGTGCGTTGACTTCCTGATTTAGCATTGACCAGACTTTCTGTCCGTATAGCAAGTTGTATAGGTCACCAAGCCCACTTGCACCGCTGAAGTTGTTGCCCGAATTGTCGTGCGGGGTTCCAAATCCTCCAACTACTCCTGCTGACTTCAGCAGGGCGTTCCCTGTTCCTCCGACCATGCCATAGGTGCTGGCTTCTAGGTCTGTTATTGTTCTAATATGTCCATTGCTCATACTTAATCACCTCACTGATACCTCTCCACAATATTGTGAATGTCACTCCATGAAATCTCAGAAGCCTCTTGTAGGTTGCTTGGGATGCCTTCTGGTATCTCAAATGCAACTTCCTTTGCCTTCTTTATCTCATCGCTTTCTGCCGAAAGAGACTTGCGTAGTTCAGCGAACTCTTCCTTAAGAGCAGCCACATCGTTGCGAGCATCGTACTCTGCTCTCTCTGCGACTGATTTCTTTACGGATAGTTCTGCCTCTAGACGGGTACTGAATTCTTTGTTAAGGGAATCATACGCCATTGCCTCTAACTTCTCGGCCTTGAATGCTTCATATGCCTTTTCGACATTCTCCACAGTTAGGTCGAGAGTAGAGAAATCAGCGTTCTCCAATCCCTTTGATACCTTTAGAGGAGCAGGTGTTGCAACGGGGTTGCCACCGCTAACGACTTCCTCACCGGCCTCAAAGTCTCTTGTTGAATCTTCATCAAGAGCCTTCTCCTCCATGTCTTCATCGTCATCGGCTTTCATCTCGCCGCCCATCTTCTCATCCTCGGTCATCATCATTTCTTCAGTGTCCATCATCTCTGACATGTCACCTTTCTCCATTTCTTCTTTTTCTTCTTCCTTTCGGAGCGAATTGACCTGCTTCATCAGGCTGTTCAACTCCTCTAGGGCTTTTTCCAGTTTTTCACTCATATTTTTTTCCTCCATTTTTAAAATGTCGAATTTCGCTTCCGGGTTTATTCCTTTTTCACAGACAGTAACTTCATGCAACTCAAGTTTTTCTATCTCGTTGTATTCCCCGAACTCCTCAGATTTTCTCTGTCTCTTTGATATTGCTTGTCCACCTATACTAAATGACCGTAGAGTTCCTTTTCTAATACCTCTTGAGATTTCCTTAGCCTTCTCGATGTCATCGCGCATCTTGATTACTACATAGAATCCAACGTCATCTACACCTGTTTTGTGTAAGACACCGTTTGAATCTCGATATTTTTCTACGACCTCCCCGACTTGAACATTTGAATGATTTGACATTACATTTCTGTATTTTTCTTCTTCCATGTATTTATTGACTGCTTCTTCCAATGCTTCTAGTGTTATTAGGTCGTTTTGCTTGTCTACAATTTCTATAGATGCATACCCTCCAATGACTAGATTATCTGATTTTAGAATGCTGAATTCGGCATCAGTTTCTGCTTTCAATAATACTCCTGTTGTTGCTAACACTCAAATCACCTTTTTTTCTTACTATTTAACCTACTCGCTATTTTTCTTGGGAAATGGCAAATCAGCATACTTATCTTCTGATATCATCCATACTCCGTCATCATCTGTCTTGTCTAACATCTCTTGTTTCTTTCCGGTCCAAGCCAACCATGTTTTTTGCTCATCCAATGGAACAACTCGCACGTGCATTCTGGTCTGGAACTTATCACCATCCAACCTATACTCATGATATCCATCCTTCTGAACTCCTAGTTCCAAGTCACCTGCATCTAGTAGTTTCTCTTCATTTACAGTAGTTGCCACAATTGCAGGGAACTTACCAGACTTCCCGAACAGATTGAACACATCCTCTGTGTCTTCTATGTCTATTGTCCAAGCCATCTTCTCCCCACCTGCTCTGATTACGAAGTCTATGTTTCCGTCTTCACGTTGGAACAACTTGAATTTACCTTGGTTAGGAGTGTCTTTTTTTTTCAACTCTTCAATGTCTTTCTCAAGAACGTCATCTCTTGCTTGGAACTTGTTCGGGTGAACGTACTGTATGTCCTCTTGTCTCTTCAACCATGACATGAGTTTGTCAGGCTTCATCTCAAACAGTTCTTCGTAGGTGTCCTTGTAGTGTTCTTCTACGAAATCCAGTATCTTGTCGAATGGCTTGGGGTCATCACCATGCTCAATGATATCGTTTCTTATTCCAACCCTCAGTTCTGACCTCTTTGTTTTGAGTATCTCAGTAACTTGCTCCTTCCAGATGTCTATGTTGTACAGAGCATTCTTCTGCATCAGGTCATCACCGCTGAAACCGTAGATGGTAAACCCATCTAGGTCTGACTTGAGTATTATCTCAGCAGTACCGTGTATGTCATCCGTGATGTAATACCCTTTCTTGACCTTCTTCTTCTTCTTATCTCTAGCGATATCAGCAGCAGTCTTTGCTTTAGCAGCATTTTGAACTCCACTCATCACTTTGAATCTATCACCAACTGCTTTACCAGCAATGAACTCTATAGCCGAGTCAAGAGATTTCTTGGTCTTGGTTGATAGTTGCTCTAGAGTTTCTACCTTGTCAGACTCCGTTACCTCTGGTATCTCGATAACCTTGGCCGAATAGAGACTGAAACCATCCTTGCCTTTCTTCACTTCGTCTACCTTGACTCTGACTATATCACCGACATCCACCTTTTCCTTAGTGTTCAATGCCTTCCCAACTGAAAGATATGCTTTATCTCCTAGTTCAGTGGTCTTGTAGGTTCTTGCTGTCTCAGCATTTACTGGCCCTATTCCCATAGTGTAAGAGAAGAGTCCACTAGCAGTCTTCTTGGAATCCAATACTACGACATCCAAGTCAACAAACTTCTTCCATTTTATCCACTTAGGATTCTTCTGCTTTCCTATGATGTATGTGGATTCTATGTCCTTGATTACGACTCCCTCTGATGATGGTAGTTCCATTATCACCTTAGAGTAGTCCTCGACCTCCTTGATTGAGTCTGCTATTCTTGTGTCCTTCTTGGATGGGAATGCTAGATTCTCAGTGGAATGAGAACTGTACTGGTAGAAGAGAATGTTCACTCTTTCCCTCAGTGGCTCATCGGCAATCATCTTGCCCTCATGCTTCATGATGTCGAAAACGTGAGCAGATAGCCTTCCCTTCGTTTCCTTCTTGAACACATGTGCCACAGTATCAGCACGATGCAATGGCTCATCTTCTAGGAATAGGGTGAGTTCAGCATCGAGTATGCAGTCACCGAAGTTCTTCTTCTCCATCTCCTTGACTTGCAATGGACACTTATCCGTGATGTCCTTCTTGTTGAATGAGTATATCTTGATGCTGTCTCCATCCTTGTGAATCTGTATTCGCATCCCATCGTACTTCTCCTGAACGAGCCACTCACCACTGAATCCCTTGAGTTGCTTCAAGTCATCAGTCTCAAAGATTCGATACATCGGCTTGTTGGGTATGAGGAAGTCAACTTCCTGCTTCTCCTCCTCGCTCTTCTCCGCTTTCACAACATCCAAGTCAACGAGAGCATCCCACTTGTCCTCCGGGTAAGTCTCGTTGTACATCTCCTTCAATCTAGAGAATGACGACTTGAACTTGCTCTTTACCCTACGAGTGTCCTTCCCCTCTGCTCCGTAATGCTCTATGATGTAAAGTGGAATGTCTTCTACCTTCAAGTCAAGTCCCATCGTTCCCTGAGTTATCTGGTCGGGCTTGAGTTTCTGTGACTCGTATATCTTGTCAGGCATCTTGTTGGAATGGGAGCGCATCGCATAATGGATGAATGATATGAAGATGTCAGGCTTCTCCATGAATGTGTCAATGACATCATCACCTAGCAACTTGGAGAAGGGGTCGCTTATCTTCTCCGACTTGAATCTCATCTCCTTTATTTCCTTGAACAGAGTCTCGGCAGTTCCCGACTTGGCATCATAGACATCATCATCGAACAGAATCTTCTCAGTGACGTACTCCTTCAACTCCTGAGCGAAGTTGCTCATCTGGTCGAAGTCCTCACGAATCTTCTTGACGATGTCCTTCCATTTCTTCCCATACTCAGATGGGTCTGCCTTTGCTGAGAGGTATGCGAATCTGGTGCGCTCAAAGAAATCAAGGACTCTCTTAGTGAGTCCGTCTTCTTCCTTCTCAAATGCTAGACCAGAACGAGGCATTCATCCTCACACCTGTCTCGCTTCACCAGTGTTGAACCAAGACGACTTTTTCAGAGTGCCATCGTTTGTCTTATCTTCCTTCCCTTCGATGTTGCTCGTCTTCGGGATAGGCTCTTCTGACGGATTCTTCTTCGGCTTCTTCATCTTGATTTCCTCTCCCATCAGGTCATCCTTGTTCTCAAGGATTCCTAGATGTCCTGCTTCCTGTATAATCTCCTTTGCCTTCGCAATGGCTTCCTGTATGATTTCTTCTTCTGTCATTTATCTCACCACGGTTTATATCCACCAAATTCTCTTTGTATCTCGTTAATCTCTTTTCCTAGTATCTCTGAGGCTTTGAATCCGGGGCCGAATCTATCCACTTCAGGGTCATCCGAGTCTACAGGATTCTTGTCGTTATCCCACATATACCTCATCAACTTAGATGCTTTATCATCCATTTTTTCTTTCATTGATTCAAGTTCATTTCGCATAGATTCTACTTTAGGGTCACTTAGAAGTCCCTCTACTTGAAGGTTATACTTTACGCTGTCCTCACTACTATCACGGTCTTTCATCCTCGATTCAATTTCTTTTCGCGCTTTAGGAGGAAGCGAATCCAGTAACTCTTTGAATTGAGGATTGCGAATGTCAACTTTCAATAAGTTTTGCCAGTTTGCCATTCTATCCCTCTATTGTCTCTATGATTTGATTGATTTCTGACCAGTCCATCTTCGCTATTGTGTCTCCTGACATTCCTGATTGTTCGTTGCTTATTGCTGGTCGTGGACTATCGACTACAACAAGTCCACTCTTCATCAGTAGATTATCTTTCTGATAAACGACCTCTTCCAAGGATTTCACCTTGCCAACCAGTTCTTTCAGGAGCAGTAGCATCTCGTTCTTCTCGTCACTCATGCCTCTTCCTCCTTCCTGAACTCATTTAGTTTTTCCTTAAGATTTCTTTTTAGTGTTCCTTTCATGTTCATTTCAATCACTTTTCAAACAATTGCTTGTATTGTTGCATGTTGCTCGTTATCGTGTTAGCGAAGCCTAAGCGTATATCTTCAATTTTATTACCCATTAACATTTCAAAACCCCTATCAGTAGCGTATTCTGAATTTGAATCCTTAAACACATCATTAATCAATTCGTCATCGTAAGGACCGGATTTTGGGTTTTTATCTGCATACTCCTTGGCTTCTTTCTTTATCTTATCAAGTTCTTTCAAATCTTGATAAATCTTCCTTGTAGCAGATGTTAGTTGTTGTCTAGTGACTGGTGGTTCTTTGAATCCTGCACTCATTACAATTTGTAACATTCGCTCATCTTGTGGAATAGTGATATTCACTAACTCCCTCAACTTCTCTTCAACCTTTTTGAAATTAGGGCTTTGATAGGACTCTGAATATCGCTCCGCTTCAATATCTCTTCTTAGAGCATCTCTCTCAAATTCCTCTTCTGCATCCATGTCTTTCAGGATATCTTGCCAACTCATTTCATCGCCTACCATACCTTGCTTCATTAAATGACATTTCTGCAAGTTGAGTGTTAAATATTAAAGCATCCTCATATGCATCTTCAACCTTTTTCTTGAACTCATTGAAGTCTTCCATCAGTTGAGTAGTGCTTCCTACCTCTTGACCATCAGGGCCATCGAACATTTTATCCATTTCGTCTCCGCCTATTTCATCTACAAGCATTTTCAATTCTGTAAGTGTTTTATCCAACTCTTTCTTCATCCTCGGTAGGCTCTTTGCTTTCTCCTTGGCATTCTCTTTGTCAGTGTAGAACCCTCTTTCATTTTTGATTATATCTTTCCAACTCATTTCAATCACTCCAACTCATTAAGTAGTCCGGCTTCATTAAAAATAAGGTATGCTTCAGGGAATTCTCCTTCTAGATTATCAGTATCGCCACGACTTACTGCCGCCATTAATGCAGACAACTCTCTGTTTGTTCGATAATCAGTCCATTCGTTTTCATAATACTGACCTTGGAAATCTTCTAAGGCTTCTAATGTTTTTTGGTTCTTATTACCATACTCAAGTTGAGGGGCTGAGTCTTCCTCTTCCCCTGCATCCCTTTTCCTTGTATAGTATTCATCTGAGACTGATTGGTATACATCCTCAAAGTGTTCACCGCCAGTTACATTCATGTTCATATACTTGTCAATGGCTTTCGTAGCATAATCATCGAGATTATCCTCCTCTGCTATCTTAGCCATTTTTTCTCCTAGTTGATATACCTCATAGTTGAGTTCATCCATGAAACTAACATATTTATCTTGTAGCGACTCGTTCTCTTCAAGTAACTCACGCATTGCTTCAGGAATATAATCGTCTTCATTACCATACAACTTTAGTATGTCAAACCAACTCATTCTAACTTCCCCTTCTTCTTTGGATAAATCTCTGCTCTCAACTGGTTGTAAAGTGTTTCATAGTCCTTCCGTAATTCGGATGCTGTGGCAACTAGGTCTAAGTTGTTTTCATCGAACTTCTCAAACTTCTTCTGCATGTTCTTGTCGTTCTTCACCAAGCCAATACCCTTCATCGCAGTCAGCAAATCAGACAACTGCGTTATCTCCTGACCCATGAACTCAGACGGTTGAGCAGACTGTAGGAGTTTCTTTATCTTCTTCTTCTCCTTTGGGTCAAGTTTATCCACTAGACCATTTGCTTTCAGGATTGTTTGCCAACTCACTCGTCTTCCTCCTCTTCATCGTACAAATCATGGGCCTCTATTATGTTTCTGAATTCCCTGTGGAACTGGAATGGCCTTGGTTCCTCTATCTCCTTGAGTTCGTTTACAACTCCATCGTTGATGAAATCATCCCTTCTCGTTATCTCAAACACATGCATCAGGAACTCTATTGCTGTGAGGTACTTCTCGATGTTCTCCTCTATCTTTTCATCCTCTCCGTCTGCATCCAAGTAGTCGTCATGCATTTCCATTACGTCTTCTATAAGTAAGTATAATGCGCTCTCCAAGTCATCGAATGATGATTCTTCAAACAGAGCAGGAAATGCTTCCATCAAGTTGTCTTCTTTAATGAGATTGAATAGTTCATCTAAGTTGCTCTCATCGAATCGAACGTATCTCTCTAATCGGCTTCTGGATTCTTTCTTGTCGTATGGTGTCATTGCTTCCATACCCAAGAAGTTCAGCAAGTCTTCCCATACTTCCTTGGATGTCTTGCCATTGTACATCTTGTATCCTAGTTCATCCTCTTGCATCCATTCCTTCTTGTCATCATCGAACCTAGCGAGTCTGATTGGATTCTCTAGATACACCTCACGAACGGGCTGTGCTATTCTCTCACCTAGATAGAGGAACTCGTTTATCTTATCCTTGAATGTTGCAAACTGTGTAGACCATTCCTTTGCGAACTTCTTCTTGTTCGGAAACTTTTCTTCCATCTCTGCTGGACTGTTGAACTTTGAAACCATTCGTAGTATTTCCTCTAGGCTATCAGCATTCATCTTTCTACTAACGAAGGTTTTCTTCTGTCCTGCTCTTCTCTCTATTTCTTTGATGAAGTTCTCTTGAAGTATCTCTAGAACTTCCTCTATCTCTCCTCTTGCTTGATATTCAGGAGACATCAACTCCTCTTCTGTGGAAGCCGATGGTAGTGACTCAATCATCTGTAGTGCTTTGGTAGCATCGGCCATGAAACCCGGATTGTTTCTCAAGTCTCCTCCTTCTCTTGCTCTCTTATCTTCCAGCGGTGCTGGTTGAGTCAGCAGATTTGGACCGAAGTTCTCCCCGTACTTCTCCCATGTCTCTGCCGCATCTCTCAATTGCTTGGGGGTTAAGTTTCCCTTCAAGTCGTATATGTCAGATTGGACTTCCTCACCCTGCTTTCTGAGGATATCCATGAATGACATTCAATCACCACGGAATGTTTTCTTTCTTCAACTTCTTCTTCTTAGGCAGGAGAATAGCATCAGGGATATCAGTGGAGTTGGGTAGTGGCTTTGACTTTGTATTTGGGTCAATGCCTCCTATTGAGAAATCACGGTTCTTCGTGATTCTGTTCTCATGGTCCCTTCTTTCTTCATTCCTTGCTGCTTTCAATTCTCTTTCCAATTGTCTTACGCCTTTCTTTTCACTCATTTGTTTCACCTTTCTTGTCTTTTACTGCATCCTGCATTGGCTCTTCCTTATCACCATCTCCATCGATGTCAATAAAATCGGGCTTTGCATTTTTTTTCAATATTTCTTGCCATTCCATATTCCTTCCTCCGTAAATAATCTGATTCTCTCGTCTGTCTCTTTATTCAGTTTGTCAATCTCTTCTTTCCATCTTCTCGCGGTTTCAAGCAGTTGACTCAACCTACCCGCCTCTCACTACGCCTATCGACATTTTCATTCCCTGCTTCCCTTGGCAAACCACTGAATCTCTTGTCGGGACCAACGCTCATGCTTGGTTTGTTTCTACCTTTCACAGTCGCGGGTTGACCTGCTTCTTCGCCAGTTGGTCTAGTTCCGGTTTCCATCATCTGACCGAGTTGTGATTGGTCAATGTTAGTTCCAGCGTATGGGTCCAATTCGATGTCATCTGTTTGTTGTTGGTCTTCTGGTTGTGGTGGCTTCACGTAGGTGAATCTACCCTCATCATCCATATTGACCTCAAACCCTAGATTCTTGATAGCCGCCGCTACGTTGACCTCAATCTCTCTCTTTCGCAGTTTAGCAATCTCATCCTCCTCTTCGGATGGTGGTAGTTTCAATTCCCAATCGCTTATACCGAACTCTGATGTCATGAATGGGAACACATAGTTGTTCCAAATTGTCTGAGCCATCTCGACTGCTCGGTTGGTTACGAGTATCTGCATACCCTCGTTGTTCAACCCACCACTAGCAGAGTTATCCGCCATGAATACCTTGCTCACTCCATAGAACCCTGATATTCTATCTCTCAGGTCATCCTTGACAGACATGTAATCCATCTCTTTCAGGCTATCCATGAACTTCACCCACTCGACAGAACCCTTACCGCCTTCTGCTTCGATTCCCATCACAGGAATGAAGTGTGGGTCTTTCTCCATCTTCTCCTTGACGCTTCGCCAAAACGACCTCATCGAATCGATGTTCCTAGTCTGCACTGCTAGTAGGCCCTTGGGCATTCTAGCCTTGGTATATGATGAGTTGACGTAGTTCTCCATTGCTATCAGAGTCGTAACATGATTCCATAGCGTTATGATTGGTGATAGCCCGTACATCCTACCGGGTGAGTATTTGCTGAAATGCAACACTTCACCCTTCGTGAAATACTGTTCCTCTCCCTTGACTCTGTTCACGTAATGAACAGGATGCAGTTCGGAATTGCATTCTTCACAAAGACCAGTGGGACTTGTTTCTATCCTGTCCCTGTGTTTGACACAGATGTATCCTCCTTTGCCTCTCTCACCAGTGTCATTGGAATAGATGTGCATTGAAACGGGGTCACCACGATAGACCTCCTTGATTCGATGCATACGAATTTCGTTGTTGTTATCTATGAAGTATTCCTTCACCATAACAAGATATGCATCATCCATGATATTCAAGTCATCCTCTAGTTCCTTCAATACGTCTATGAACATCTGCTCTGATTTGTTGACGTAGCCACCTAGGAATTTCTGAGCGTATTTCAGTTGTTGTGGATTTGGCTTCTCTAGATTCATTGAGCCACACTCTACACATTGCTCAACTGGTGACTGGTGTTCCTTACCACAGTCTTTGCATCTCTTCACGAATTTCTCTTCCCACAGATATCCTCTTCTGAATATCTCCTGCTTGAGTTGAGTAGTGCAAGTCCTGACAATGACTGATTGCTGTGCTATGTGGTATATCACAGGAGATGTGAGTAGATACGATGTGTCCTTCTCCTGAATCCCCGGATTGTATATTGTTCTATCTGCTGGTTTTGGAGTTGTCCTACGAAATAGGTTTCCTATTCTGAATCTTCTTTTTTCATCTGCCATACTATGCCTCCGTCTTTATGACCCCTTCAATGACATCCATCTCTGTCATCTTAGAGTTTTCATGGAATTTGGATACTGTGTCTCTGTCTATGCCATATTGAATAAAATCATAGTTGGCATTGTCTTTGTGGTTTTCGTACTTCATCAGTTGAAACAACTCTTGCCTTCGTGGTTTGTACCACTCTGCCTTCTTGTGCGACTTCTTCATTCTAAGTAATTCCAATAGTATGTCTGCATTTGCTCCTTTCATCTTCAAGAAGGGTTTGCATTTTGTAAGAATCTCATTTACATCCGCCGCAGAGTAGAAGTTTAGTCTGTTGACAGGTTTGGTATCCTGTGGGGATTTCTGGTCTAGATGCAATCTACCACACCCAAGGGACTTGTGCATCTCCAACATGAACGCCTTACCCCTGTCTCCTGTTGCTACTAGGCCGACTCTTGGATTAAAGTTTTTATCCATTGTAATGTATCCATCAGAGTCTATGAAAGCGGCAGTGTATGCATAGATATCCTTCTTTATTTCATCACTGAATTTGTAGAAAGCACCGTCAATCGTGGTAATGTTCTGAGTCCTAGCCATCTTTGAAATTATACTAGGCGAGGTTTTCTTGAACAGGTTCTTCGGTAGTCTCTCATGAATCTGTCTAGCCGATATGCCGGGTTCCTCACAGACAGCGTGAAGAATCTCTTGTTTGATTACCTCCTTCGGGCTGATGCTCGGCATATGATTCTTGATTATCTTCTTGAACTCCCTCTTCCCATTTGTCATTTCTTTCGACAGGGATGAGTAATCGGAGTTATATGGTATATCTGCTCTATGCAACTTGGCTTCCCAATACTTGCATAGAGAATCAATCGCATCTCTTCTAGTGTTCTCGTCATGTATGTATGAGAGTTTGATTAGTTGCTCTTCGGAACAAACCATCTCCTTGACTACAGGTTTGTACTTGGCAATCCAGTATATTCTGTCTATTGTATTATCCAAATGAGATGCGTATCCTTTGATTAGATTGTCAATCGATTCCGTGATGGCTATCTTTTGCTCTCCTTTCAATGTTCTTCGGTAATCCTTGAGTTCCTTGATGAGGGATGGAATGTCCTTGCCCTCTACCTCATACTTCTTGAACTCGTCATTGAGTTGCTTTTTGGCATCTGATAGGGAGATGCTATATTCTACTGCGAACTTCTTCTCTATGTCAAAGTGATTGGTCGTGTTCTGCTCTGATAACCAAGACCTCTTGAGTTCGTCAGAGAGCCTCTTCTGCTCTTCAACTAGGGTTTGTTCCTCATCAGCGAGAGAAGCCATCTCCCTGAGTTTATCTCCTTTTTCTCCCATTGTATTCACCTATAGATTCAATCCCAAAATACCCGGTGGTATCCCACTACCTACCGGCGATGTCGGAGCCGTATCAAACAAGTCCATGTCGTCTAGCAGAATAAAGTTCTCCCCCGGTGATTGGGTAGCGGCATTAGCCAAAGCGAGGCTCATAACCAAGTCGTCATGCGCACCAACTCCCTCAAACCTACCGGAGTCCGTGATGCTGAACATAGAAAGTTCCTCAATCAAGAGGTTAGTCAACCTTCTGCTGGCGTTATCGCCATAGGGAAAGTTGAATTTTTTGTTTTCTATGTTCATCTGCAAGTTCAAGATTATCTCCTGCTTCTTCTTCCTTGTCGTGTCGAAGTCCTTGACGTTCAAGTCAGAGATGCTTCTCAATTCCTGAGTGAACGCCTTAGCGAATGTGTTAGTCTCATAGAGAACTACCTCTGGTTGGAATATCTTCCCAATCAATCTAATCTTCTCTATGTTCTCCCTGAACTCAACGTTCTTGGCTCGGTCAACATGCACAATTGTCTTGTTTGCCTCATCATCAACCTCAAGCACCGTGATTACATTGTAGTCACCGTCAGTGGATATCGCTGGGTCAACCCCAACGTAATACTTGTATCCCTTATCCCTCCTATTCCCTAGTTTCAGAACGTATTCCTTGTTCTTGCAATTCTCTATGAACTCAGGGTTGAACAACGAAGTACCTGTTGATATCGGTACGCACAAGTATTCCCTTGTGAACTTGAGAGAGCCTATCTCAGCCTTCCTCTGCAAGAGTGCATCATGGTCCCAACGCTCAGGCCAAAGCGGTTCGTTCAATGCATTGAAACAGGGATACTTGGTTACGGTGTATGCTTGGTTCTCCTCCAATTGTGCAAAGATGTCAGTGTATGTGAATGGCGTACCAATCATACGAAGGTTGGATGTATGGTGAAGCGTTGGTATCATGTCACCGAAGAACCAATCTGTAACTCTCTGTATTGCTGATAGACTGAACTCCTTCAAGGGGTCGTCAATGACAATCTCCTGTGGGTGAAGACCACGAATCTGAGAGCCTACTGACCTCTCAAGTATCGCATTACCGTTTGTGAGTTGTATGTTACCAATAGCCCAATTGCGTGAGGGTCGGAACTTCTTTAGTGCTGGATGATTGAAGTACCTGTCAATCTCCCTCATGTGAACTAGAGTCTGCTTCTGGTTCGATGAGATGTATAGCATCTGATATGGCGGTTCTTGGAAGACTAGATTCCATACCACCCAACAATGCATGAAAACAGACTTGCCGTGGTCACGACTACAGATTATGACAGTCCTATCCGTGTTCTGCATGGATTCCAACCACTCTTCCATGTATGGTGGGAACATCATGCCGAGTACGTTCTGGAAGAAGTAAGGGAACGATGTCTTTGACAACTCCATGTCCATCGCAGATACGAAGTCCATGTCATCTAGTTCCATCAGGCCTTACCTCCGAATATGTTAGGCGGTCCACTTATTTTTAGGATGTCGAACCAACTCATTCAACCCCTCCTCTTGAACCAACCGTGAAGCCCCTCGTCCTTCTCTCTACTGAACGTTCCGGCCTTTCTTTTCTTCGGCTTTCCGCCCCTTCTCTTGTAGTCTCTACAAGCAGAGCAAGTCGGTCTGCATCTTCTCTTCTGTCCCTTTGATGCATCCTTCCTACCACAAGGCTCTGTTCCGGGTTTGTCATCTGTGCAAGACGAACAACTAACCCAATCCTTGGATATTACTTCCTGCCAACTCTTACTGACTTTATCCGAATCAAGATACGCATCAGCAATCAATGCACCGACTTTCTTCCCAGTCTCGACATCACTTGGGAAATGATTTCCCATCTGTATCCTTGACATGGATATCTTCTCTGCCATCTCATTGAGTTCCTTCTGCTTATCGGGATGCTCCTTCCCTAGTATCTTCGCAAGGGCATACGATTCTGTTGCATGTCCACTTGGGAATGACGGTGTGTCATCCGTGCTAGTCATGGATTCTATCTTATCGGATATCTCATACGGTCTAGGTCTTCTGTACTTCATCTTGAGTTTGATTATGTGGATATCGATGTCCTCGATTAGTTTCTCCCTATCTTCCATCTCCTCCCCGACTATCTTCAACATCATCTCATGGTTGTTCATGTCTAGGTCTTCTATCTCACTCTCATCGATTTTCTTATCCTTCATCATCTCGATGACCTTGGGGAGTTCCTCCTCGTTGGATGGATGTGAATACTCAGGGAATGTCACATCGAAACTAGGAGTCTTTTCCAGAAGTTTCTGCTTGTCGTCTGGTAGTTTATCTACCCATTTTGACTCTGCTTTGGTCAATGCTTTTTTTTTTGAGTTACCCCAATTTGCTGCGCCGACCTTTCGGCACTGTACCAACGCACCTGACGCATATGCAGAAGGCCACTTGTCGTATCGGCTCCTGACCTTGCGATAGCAAGCATCTTTCTTCTTCTTCAAGTCCTCAAACCAGAGTTCCATGCTATCACCAATCCCTACAAGCCATGCATCTAGGGGAGTTGTCACCACCCTTGCAAGTGGAACATTTGTGTCTAGCCCTGAATGACTTTCTCCTCTTGCCTGACCTCTTGCCTGATACTGTTACTCCCCTCTGTCCCCAATGAACTCGCTTGTATCCTCCACCGGGTTTGCTGACGCACTTCATCCACTTCTTGCCCTTGGAAGTTGAACTGGTCTTCTTCGTTGGTCCCTTGCATTGTGCTTTGACTAGGGCGAACCATTGTATGCTTGGTTTGTAGAATAGTTTCCTGATTGCGGTTGTCGAACTTCCTTCATTCTCCAACATCGTGAAGACCTCTCTTATGTCGTCAGGGATATCATCTTGGTTCATGACCTTGTTATTTGAGTCAAATTGTATGGGGTTGAATCCCTGTTGTTCAAAAACTGGTACACCTGCTGGTTTTGCCGCTCCTACGATTGGTCTGTTACTATGCATGTCAATTACTTTGTTTGATATCCAACTACCAGCACCCCTTGTCTCTTCTTTGCTAAGACCAGACTCCTTCGCGTGGCTTTTCAAACCAGTTAGAAGATAGACGTTCTTGTATGGTGCGATTCCTTGAACTGCAATTGGCTTACCGTCTTCTACCGTTGGGTAGTATGCAATGTAATACTTCGGATTGGCCTGACCAAAGGGAGTATTAGTGAGCATCTGGTATCTATCTGCTCTCGTTTGGTAGTCTATGCCGTGTTCTGCAAAACGCGCTTTGACCTCATCTTCCGACAATGGAGGTGAAATCTGAAACTCTGCCATCTAATCACCGGAATGTCGCCTTGAGGAAGTAGATGCTCTCCTTGGGGACACCATACTTTTTGCTTAGATTGTCCATCGAATCCATATCTGTAACGATATTCTCAATCTCACCAGCGGATACTTCCACACTGTACTCCTTCTCCATGATACCCATCGCCTTTGAGATATGATTGAAGTTGTCTAGTTTCGATGTGTTGTAGTAGATGGGCTTGTCCATCATCTTCCTGATTGTGTCATGTACCTCTAGGACTGGTATCTCATTGGACTTGATGATGTTCATGTCATCCAATGCAGAGCGGAACTCCGCTACTTCCTTCTCCATCCCGGCCTTCTCATAGACAGAACTGCTTCTCTCCAAGTAGGATTCTATCGCTTCGATTGGATAAATCTCCGCCTTGTCCCAACTCTCTGCTAGTTCTGCTACTGACTTGCCACCGAATGTCCTATCTGACTTGTTGTTCTTCTGTAGGAAGTTGTGATACCAGTATCCAATCTCTATGTCAATGGCATCCTTGAATGACCTGCCTCCGACAGCCATTATCTCCATTGCCGCTTTCTTCAAGTCAACGAGGGCATTCTCTAACTTGTTCATGTCCTTGAACTTGGATGGGTTGCTGAGTTCCTTCAATGCCCTGCTCATCTTTTCTAGTTGTGATGGTATAATCAATCCACCCTGTCCTATGCTCTCAGCCCATAGTAGCATGAAGAATGCATTTGCTTCCTTGTTGTCCTGAGCAAGGGTCTTGAACAAGTCAATTGCAGAACCTAGTTCCCCGCTATCACCGAATGCTATCGCATCATCGAATGGCTTGTACCTGCTGTTGATTGGCTTGACATAATACTCAAAGATGGCATCTAGCATCCTGTCGAAGTCATCCTTCAAGTCTCCTAACTCGGATGTGAATGTCTTCTTGCGACCCGTTCCGAAACCAGTCGTACCCATTGTGGCATCCATGCTTCTCTCCTGTGCCGTGAATGGGCTTGAGAGTCTCTCCATCTCATTCTCGCTACTGTCAATTATCTCACCGACTGCTTTGAGGAATTCAGTGATGTTTTCCATAGTGCTGTTGTAGTCCTGTAGTAGTTTACGCGCATCATCATCCAACTCCGAGTAGAGTTCTCTATCATCAATCATCGCAACTAATTTCGGTGATACTGGTAGGTGATACTCGGAACGAGTCGATGATGCCTGTTGCATGAGTTTGTCTATGTGTGAAGACAACTCGGAACTGATGTCAGTTGTATATTTGGCTCCTGCTATAGCGAAGTTACGACTAAGTTTCCTGAGTTCCTTCAAGAACAGAGGACCGTCTAGCCAAGCACTGTACTTGTTCTCCTTCTGCTGTTGCGGTGCATAGACGTAGTAGAACAATGGGTCAACATCGACATCCTCCATCAGTCTCTTTAGTTTCCTACCGAGTAGGGTTCTCTCCTGTGCAGACTCCCTTGCATCATCGGTTGTTCTAGTATCAGTTGCAGATGACTCGTATGGGTTAGCATCATCCAAGTCCTCAACTACATCTTCGATACCGTAATCATCATCATCTGATGGAACAATATCTCCTTGTTCTCCGACTATGGCGGGTCCGAGTTCTCCTAACTCCTCTCTCAACTCATCACGAATCTTCCTGTCAGTGTACTGACCACTACCAAGTCCCTGAGTCAATGTCATGAATCTCTCAAAGAAAATGAGATACTTGTCTCTCTTGTCCATGTGGTCTTGCATCTTGAGTGGTTTCATTACGAAGGTGTATTGCATACTGTGAGGATACTGGTTAAACTCATCAGCATACTTCCCAATCTTGGTGACTATTCCCTTGAGTCTCTCGTCTTCCGTGTCGAAATCCTCCAAGCCATCAGCGAAATCACCAACAGCCTTCACCAGTTCATCGAATGTCTTCTCATGTATTCCCTGCCAATAGTCGTAGATTCCCTCTCTCCTAGTCAGGAACTTGAGGTCGAGTTTGCCAATCAGCATATCAGCATCCAACTTGTCTGCTTCGTAGAACGGCATGTCCCTCTGGATTAGTCCAGTTAGATAGTTGATGATTGGCTTGACCCTGTTTCTGAGTTTGCTGTTTCTCTCAGTCTCCAACGCTCTCTTGTATGTCTTGAGTTTGCTTGGGCTAGTATCACCTACAATCTGTAGGTTGATGAGAGATGGAACGTCATTGGTTAGGAACATCTTGGAAGTCAGTCTTTGTCCTTCTGCTGTGAAGTTCCTGAGAACCTCATCTAGTTCTGTCGTTAGTTCAGGTATCTCCTCAATGACATCATCACTCAGAGCCGTTAGGATGAATGTGATATACGACTTTAGATTCTTCAATCTACCAATGTTAGGATATCTCTCCTTGAGTTTCTGTGTAGCCTCCTCTGCTGGCATATCCAACTTTGCGGGAAATACCCCATCTTCCTTCACTACTTGCATAACCTCCTGATTGGTGATGCTTCCTCTGAATTGCTTTGCCAAAGCAACTGCTTCTTCTAGTGAGAAAGTTTCTTTCTGTTTGTCATCAACATGCTCTTGTATGCTCTTTGAGAACTGTCCTTTGTCTTCTGTGATGAACTTGCGAACAAATTCAATTTTGTTATCATTAAGCATCTCTAGAGTCATATGTTCTCCCTCAACCAATCCAACGGTTCTATAGTCTTTCTTTCGTGCAACATGTTAGTATCATACTCACTGAGAAGCGTTGCCATCTTCTCCTTTATCGCTAGTAGCATGTCGTTTCTAATCTCTTTGTACTTAGCAGTGGAGAGTTCGTCATCTAGTTTTTTCTTGTTCTCATCGCTTTGCTCTTTAGCATAGGCATTGACCGCGCTTCTCACATCACTTGTCCTTTCTTGATATGATAGTTCTGCTCTTGCTAAGTAGAGAATGAAGTCTCCTAGCATCACTTGGTTCTTGTTTCCCTCTGCGGCTAGGAATACGGCTCTGGTAGGATTGTCTATCTCGGCAAGAGTTTGCAGGTATTTCGGGAAAGCCTTCTCACCAGTCTCCTCGGTTGTTATCTGCTTCAATGAGCCATCATTGTTCCAGAGTTCTATTCCCTCATCCTGTAGGAGTTCGGAGTCCTCCAACCTCTTCTTTGTCTCCATGTCAACTAGCCTCACGAAACCCTTGACCTTCTCCTGTAGTTTCTTCAAGTCCTCCTCATGCACATCCAACAAGTCCTCCAATGCGTCATCGGAGTTTATCCCATATGTCTCCAAGGACTCATCCCACTTTCCGCTCATCATCTTGTCATAGTCATCCTTCGGCATGGAGAATTTCACATCTGTAGTTACATCCTCTACTTTCATGCCTTCTCCCAAGTTAGCCAACATGGATTTGAATTCCTTGCTCATCTCCCTGTCTGCCGCTACCGTATTCTCAAACGACACAATGCTTTCGCTTCTATCCCATTCCTCTTGAATGTCATTATCGAACTCGCTTCGCCTGAGTTTATTGTACAGCATCTCCTTGACTGTGCTTGACTTTGTATCAGCAACAGCCATGAACTCCTCAAAGTTAACTGAGTCATTCTCTAGAATATACATGGTTACAGGTGGGAGGTTCCCTCCTTGATTCGCTCCCAACCCAAACAACTTACGTGCGAAGTTAGGAGACAACCCCTCTCTTATTGGCAAGTAGGACTCCTTTCCTAGTCTCATCTCATTACCAGTAGATGCTAGTTTCAAATCATTCACCACCATCTTGACATATTCCGCAGCAACGTCATCCCCAATCGAAGCAGGAGACACCTGCCTCTTCATCTCCTCAGATGATTCCAGTTGCCTGAACACCTTCTTCATCTTCTCAGCGAGTTCGGGCTTGTCCTTGACGTACTCCCTCAAGGTATCATTGTTGACTTTATTCCAATTCTGAATAGCAGAAATTAATCCCTTTCTTTTACTCCTTTCTATCAATTCTAAAAGACCATCGTGGTTTCCCTCTAAGAAGTCCTCAATCTTATCTTTTAGATACGGTTTGTCAATTTCTTTGGGGGTAGGTTGCGTTTGTCTATATTCTTTGAGCATTCTCAAGTAGTCTTCCTTGTCTCCCAACTTCCATTTTACCTGTTGGAACTTCTCTTCAAACTCCTTGTCTTCAACGCGCTCTATCTTCTTAGTGAACATAGTGATGGTTCTCTTCTTCTCTGGTGTTTCATATTCTGACAAATCTAGTGGGTCACCAGATGCCTTTGCCACAATAAGTGCATGTGCAATCTTAACTTCGTCATCAGACAAGAATCGCCTGACTTTCAACAAAGACTCCCATGCCATTGTCTCACCTTCTTGCTAAATTGTCTCTCACTATGTCCATCATAACAGAACCACCAAGACCAGCCTTGTTCAGTAGAGTTATGTGTTGTCTCTCAAACTTACCACCATTTCGCATATAGTCATCTATGGCTTGTCTAAATTTTGACTCGATGTTTTCTTTCTTTCCCTTCTCTCTCAGTACACCCTTTAAAAAATTAGTCAGTTGAACGGGTTTGAATCCCCTGAATCTCTCTGCTCCTTTGTACCCTGACTCATACGTTGCAACACCCTCGTCTGTGTCTATGTCATATCCTGCGGAACGACCATACAATCCGGGTTCGCGCCCTCTTCCCATGAATGCTCTTTCACCTTTCTTTCCTTCTAGGTCTTCTCTCGCTTCTTCCGTGAGTCTTGTTCTAGCCTCTTTCTTCCCTGCACGTTTTCCCTTTCTTCGCATCTCCATTTCTATGCGGCTTTGCAATGATGGGTCTTTCATCCTTGCACGTGCATCCTTGTCAGCCTGTATTCCCAATCCTCTGTCAGCCTGTTCTCTTTCCGTATCATCTAATTCATCATATGTATAATATGGAATATTTCCCTTCGTTCTTTTTGCTCCTGTATCATCACGAAAAGGCCGTGGAGCCTTTAACACATTAAACCAATCTTTGTTTTCGCTCCAACTCATTGCCATTTCTCCGCGTAGTCTCTCATAGGATTTTCAATGTCATACAGAAGTTCTCCCAACTGCCTCTTGAACTGTAAAAGAAATTGGAAATCAAGGTTTGATTCCGGTTTATCCCTTAAGTTACTACCTAGTTTACTTGACTGTAACTTGTATATTGTTTCAAATAACTGTCTTTCTAAATCTTTAAGTGAATCTAATGATTCTCTAGTTAGATAGGAAAGAGTATCATAATCTTCAATTTTAACTAGATTTTTCCAACTCATTGCCATTCCTCCGGATAATCCCCCATAGCATCTTCAATATCCTCTTCAAAATTCCTAGCAACCTCTAGCCAATCCACATCCGATATGCTATCTCCCTGTTCATCCCTATCATCTACAGGAGATAACAACTCGTCCATGAATCCCTTGTGTTGGGATAGCATCTCAGGCAATTCCTTTGCTACGGCATTCAGGATATCCTCTACTACTTCTTCCTTAGACCAACCCCAATCCAAATAAGATTTCACCTTCTGCTTAATGAGTTGTATGATTGGAAAGTAATTCTCCTCGCTATTCATGACCCACAGGTCAGCACTCCTAGTTGCTGTACTAGTGTCCTTCAGAAGAATATCTTTCCAATTCATTGCATCTTACTCTCCATTTGCTTTCTGACATCTAGCCAAACTTCAGGATGGTTCTGTGCTAGAACCTCCTTGATAACTTGCATCTGATGAACTATAATTGTGTCTTGCCTCTTGTGAACCAACTTGCCCTTGAACTCCATGAGGTACTTGAGGCTCTCACGAATCTCCTTCGCCAACTTGGTCAGCGAGTCGATGTACTTGGGGTCGAGGCCATCCTCTGCGAACAAGTCGTCAACCTTCGACTCAAGCCTAGTGATGTTGCTACTGAGAACTCCAATCTCATCGACATCCTTCTGTGCGATTAGTTGTGCTGCTGATTGCTGCACTAGTGGTTGTAGATGATGCTTCATGTGTCGCATGATTTGGTCTTCCGAACAACCGACTACCTCTGCCGCAGTCGTTGGTGTCATTATCCCATCATGCACTTGCTTCTCTATCTCTATGCGAATCGGATGTATGCATATCTTGCACCTTGGGTTTGATGTGTTGGTGTAACCAGCCATGTGATTCCTCTGATGTCTTGATGATGTGCCACTAGGCCAGTTCATTCGATTGTCCAACTCATCGGAAGTGATAGCCATAGACTCCAAGTCATGCTCTAGTTGGTCACGGTCTTCGTGATTGCAAAGTGAGCATCTCTTTCTAGTAATCAAAACGAAGCCCTCCCTGTGTCATAATACTCATTGAATGGTTTCTGCCTTTGTTCCCTGTCTCTTTGTATTTCTTGATATCCGCCATCTATTTGCATGTCCCTCATTTGTTTGGGGTCTTGAGTTGCTCGCGGGTCTTTGAACTTCGCAGGGTCAACTCTTGTTGATGAGTAAGGATAGTTAGTAGCACTAGTCCACGGTTTGTCACCGCGAGCCGGAGTGTAGAATTGAGCAGTGCCAGCACCCTTCTCCTCCCATTCAGACATTTGGCCGGGTTTAACATTGAATTCACTCTCTGGTGCAATCTTTCTTCTTCTTACCTTGTCGAAGAAAGAAGGTTCAGTGGGAAGACTCGCATCTGATTCGTAGTAGTTTTTTCCTCCTCGATGCTGTTGGGGAGTAGGATTCTCAAGATTAGTCACACCTTGTTTACTTTCATTATCTCTGAGAACCTTAATTCCTCTTTTCTTGGCCTCTTCAATTCTCTTTTGTCTTTCCTCATTAGCCGCATCTCTCAGGGCTGGTTTCATTGCTTGATGCGTACCCTCATGTGTTTCTATCTCACTAATCATATCAGTGTAGTAATCCTCCATTTCATCCTCATCCTTGAACCACTCTTTCTCTTGCAGGTCTTTTCCCTTTCTACCGACTGCTGAAAGATTAGTTCCGAAAAATGGAGTCCTGTTTCTAGCATACCCATATTCTTTACCACTACCTAAGTTCGCAAGTTGACTCCTTTTTTCGTTTCTTGCACGGCTTTCTGCTCTTAATCTAGCCATCGTATCTGGATTCTGTGCCGCCGCTTCCATTTGTTGTTGATATGCAAGATTAGCCGCGTTAGGGTCATTGTCTCCGAAATAGAAGTCTTTTCTAACCAAATCAAACCAAGCCATCATCACACATCCAATGTTCCTTGTTTACCAGACATAGATTCTTGCTCTCTCTTTCTTTTATCAGCAAGGTCTTGTCTGACGTTCTTTGTTCTCTCTAAATTCGTAACTGCGGCTACGTTCTTGCTACCACCATAACCCGGCAACCAGTGTCCTTTCAGATTCCTACCTAGTTTAGTTTGCTTGGTTTTTGGTTTGTTCGCTTGCCTCTTTTGCTCGGCTTCTCTTGCCGCTTTAGCCGCCGGAGATTCTTCCGAACCATCAGTTACAATACTAGAACCAAAAGTAGCCTGTCCATCATCTCTGATTTCTCCTTGCCAATCTGTCGATTGTGTGGAACTAGGGGCTTGCAATTGTTCTTGCGCCTGTTGTGATAATCCTTGATTGCTCTCCTCCAAAACATCTCTTGCAGTTTGTGCTTCTTCTACAAATGCTGGATTTATCTTACCCTTGTCATCCAATGCGGGTTGTTCTAGTTTTCCTGCGGCTTCAAGTAGAGCATCATATTGACCACCCATTGGCTTCTTTGTCTGTTGCGCTCTAGCAGTGGCCTCATCAGCCATCTTGTCCCTTTCCATACGTTGTTTCTGCTGTTGCCTATACAACTCTAGATTTGCGGAAGATGCTCTTGCTTGGTCAGAGGCCGTTGGACCGAAACCCAACGCTCCCTTCACCTTACCACGCCAACCTTGAGTTGCCACATCTTTAGTGTCCAATCCCTCAGCACCACTCTCCAAGAATTCCTCATACCCTGCTCTGTCTTGGGCAATCGCTCCTCCTAGTTCCTTTGAACTTGAAGGGTCAACACCGTACACATCTTGGTAGTAGGTGTTCTTACCAGACTTTGCATCTGCTCTTGCTCCCTGTGCCGCTCCTGACAGTTGATTCTGCCTTAGCACATCTTTACTGGAAATCGGTAGAGCAGTGTTTCTCATATCATCAAGATAGTTGCTACCCATGCGACCCAAAGCCCTCGCTCCCCGTCCTGCTAAATCAGTAGCCTGTCTTGCTCTTGCTGGCATTTGGCTTTGCACAGGAGAAGTCGTGTTCCTAGCCCTAGCGCTGGCAGTCCTCTGCTGTTCCAATTCAGCCGCTTTTTGCTTTCTCGCGTTTTCTTGTGCCTGTGCATTAGCCGCCGTGTTGACGTTACCGGGGTCATCCTCGGTTTGCTTTAGCACAGTCATCCAATTCATGCTATCACTTCAACTGTTCAAACCACTTCTTCACTCTGATACCAGTCTTGTCTTCCATGTCGTCATCCTGCTCAGGGTCAACGGGAAATTCCGATGCGTTCTCTGGATTGACTACCGGCTTCTCCGGCTGCTCTGGTGGCATCCCCATTGGTGGTGGTGGCATTCCCATACCATCCATCGGTGGGGGTGGGGGCATAGGGCCACCAGTAGGCGGTGGTGGAATCGGGACTTGTTTGCCTATCCTCTCTCTGCTCTTCTGGTTTCGTGCCTTCAAGCGAGCGAGGAGTTCTGCTTCGTTCTCCTCTGTTCTCCTTTTGGCATCCTCGTCTTGTGTAGTGGAATCCTTGGTTCTCATCTTCGGAAACTCAGGCATGTTTGCAAACGGACCAGTCTTACTGTAGTCAGGTCTATCCATATCCTCATCTGTAGCGAACTCCTCCGCTACTGCTCTCTCATAATCCGATAGTTCCTTCAATATCTCAAACCAACTCATCTAATCCATCTCCTCCTCATCTTCCTCATCGTCAATCTTGTGAGTTCCGCAATCTCCCTTGATGGTTTCAAACCAGTCTGCTTTCTCCATTCTGTTCTCATGCTCCATCGCTATACCCACTCGCAATGACGCTACAAGGAAATCCAAGGCTCTAGCAACCTTGTTCTCTGCTACCATATCTGAATCTAGAATCTCTATGGCCTTCTCTACATTACTCTTCCAATTCATTTCTTTCCTCTCCCAAAACAATACATGCAAATTGCCATTGCATAGTTATCATTTGAAACGTTCACTCCACAGCATGGTAATTTCATGCATTCACCTTCATTATGGTTCTCCAATCAGTCTCCTCGACATCAGCACTGGTCTTCACCTCATCAGTCTCCTGTGCTTCCTCGGCCTCTCTCTTCTTCCTCTTCATGTAGGTCGATTCTGGATGTGGCTTCCATCCAGCGAGTTTCGCCATGTTAGCCATCTGCCTCCTTGACATCGTGATGAATATCTTCTCTATGTCGTTGGGTATTCCACCCATCTCATCTGCTATCCTCTTGACGATGTTGACCTCCCTGTTCGTCTTGAGCATGATTGGAACGTTCTTGATTTGACTAGCCGCTCTTGTCGTTGCGAAGTTACCACTGCTTGTGGTGTACTCCTCATGGTCAACCATCATCTTGAACATCTTGGCAATCTCAGGAATCTCCAAGGCTAGTTTCGCACTGCCTTGTCCTTCGATTGGAATTGGCGTGGATTGGTCTAACTCAAAGTCCAACTCCTGTAGGTCTTTGATTGCATCCTTGATTATCTTATGCAGACTCATCGAGTTCTTACCGAGGAAGTTCCCCTCTGCATACATTGCTTGCCACATCGGAGGCCTAGCGCTTCCGGGCGTGTCAGAATACCACTCAGAGGAAACAGCAGACAGATTATCATCCTTGAAGTTGTTTCGATACTCGACATACTTGTCTGTCAGATAGTGACCATAGACAAACTCATACTCGGCAATGGTTCCATCCTCGTCATCCCATGCAGCAGGTTGTGTGAACTTGATGTTAGCCGCATTTCCTCCACCGACCTCACTACTGTTCTTCCAATCATCCATCTGCTTGTCCAGTGCCATCAGTTTATTCAGATGCTCCTCGCTGTAGTTCTGAGTTCGGAAGAACTTCTCGATGTCTCTCATGTCTGCTATCGCATCTCTTGACCAAGGCTCGCCATCAGGACCGCTGTTACCAGCCTGACGACCTGAGATTCCCTGACCCTCAACCATATCGAATAGTGACTCACTGAGTTTGGCGTTCCCTATCGCATCCCCACTGAGTCCCTTCGTGGTTCGCAACCAATTAGACCAGTCCTTGGTGAACAATTTGTAGTTCCTACGAGAATTCAACTTATACTTGCCGAGATTAAGGGAAACTCTGTCCTTCTTCAACTTCTTAGCAGCCACAACCACATCCCTCCTCATGTTCCCCATCTTTCTCTAAATTCTCAAAGATGGTTCCCTCTAGTTTCTTCTTTTTCTTCGGTTTTACTCTCAAATACTTTCCATACGAGATATTGAACAACGGAGCCGTTCCTGCTGATGTGCTAGTTACCGCTCCTGCCCCTCTAAGCACGGTAAACCAGTCATTTTCATCCCTTGACAACTCAATCAATTTAGAAGGGTCATTTCCCAACTCATTTTGAGAATCCTCTACCATCTAAACGAGTTCCACTTGAAGGTAACACTTTATTGTTCTGAATTATCGAAATTTACTCTTCAATAATTTGAGTAGAGATAATTCGCTCTAGATTCTTCTTATTTTCCTCAATTCCATCTAAAATTACCTTTCTAGTCTCCTCACTCATGTCAGCAACGAGTTTTTTCGCATTTTCCTCGGAAATACCCATAGAAACCATCCTTTTGACCTCTGATTCGACAAATTCATAGTGTTCATCCAACATTACGTCTAATTTTGCCTTGTTTCTCATCGTAATCTCATACAATCGCTCATTCATGCTATTTTTTCGCACATTATCGAACCATTCCATATCGTTCACCGCCCGGACTACGACATAATCGAATAATCGAACGAACATCTACCTTTTGCATGCTGGATAAAAACATTATACCATACTTTCTCAGAAATTGTCACGGTATTTTTTTAGCACTTGCGCCGATTTATTTTTTTTGTTTATTCCATTTCCAGAATAAGAATAGTAT
>UEXM01000010.1_pt1 | contig 100834 bp, 99 predicted proteins | sample 1796661 | NCBI WGS metagenome assembly UEXM01 (sample SAMEA4772469, study PRJEB27181) | metagenome | reverse complement strand
AGAAGATAGAAGATAGAAGATAGAAGATAGAAGATAGAAGATAGAAGATAGAAGATAGAAGATAGAAGATAGAAGATAGAAGATAGAAGATAGAAGATAGAAGATAGAAGATAGAAGATAGAAGATAGAAGATACGGGGAATTTGCCTGCTTTCAGTTACGCTGACCCGCTTTGCTTTTAAGCGTCAGGCATCGGGCGTTGAGCGTCAAACGTACATTAAAAAAACGCCGCAGGGTTGCTTGCGTGCTTGCGAGGACCAGGGAGAGCCCTGCGGCGTAAAACAGTGGGCGACCGGAGTCGCCCGATGGAGCGTGTTTGACCTTATGCTTTACAGGGCGAACTCGTAAGAAACGCTCATTACTACGTCGTCATCCCAAGTGTCTGTGCCGGCCACGTCTTCCTGGTCGACAATTTTGGAGGCAGTGAAGGTGAACTGATCGGTAACGGCGTAGCTAAGATCCACGTGGGTGTAGTCGGCCAGGGTGCCGTCGGTTACCGGGTCGCCGTCAAAGTCGTAGTAACCCGCGCTGATGCCATATTTATCGTAGCCGTAGCCCAGTGCGAAGTAGTTGTCTTTGTTGTCGGTGGCGTTGTCGCCGTGGGCAACTTCGCCAACGCCGATGAAGGCATCAGCGCTGAAGCCGGCAAAGCCTGCACCAACGTGAACTTCTTCGAAATCCGCACCGGAGGCCGGAGCTGAAACGGTGCCACCGCTGGTGTAGTTGTAGTCGATGTAGCTGATGTCATAGCTAAAGCCGCCTACTTCGCCACCATAACCGGCGTACAGGTCATACTCGGTGTCATCGGTTTCAGAGGACGCCCAGGCACCTGCGTACAGGCCGGAAGCGTGGGAGTAATCCACACTGCCGTATACCGCTGCGCCGTCAGTCAACTGCTGACCACGCCACAAGTACTGGCTGGATGCACCCAGGGTGCCGCTGACTTCAGCTGCAGCAATGGCAGGGGCCAGGCTGGCAGCAATAACGGATGCCGCCAGAACGGTTTTCTTCAGACCAAATACGTTTTTCATGTGCAACCCTCTTAACAAGTCTAATTCGTTCAGTGTGCGCAGGTGACGCACCGCCAAATCGGCTCATCAAGGGTATTGCAGAGACTGTGCCAATTATTTTTATCTTTTTTATAACAAGGGGTTAACTGTTTTCGGGAAGGTTCGCTGAGGGTTCATGAAGGGGAAATAAAGAAAGCGGCGCACTGTAATGGTGCCTGGCACCGCTTTGGTGCGATGCTTATGGGCATTTCCAGTCCGTCAGCACGGCATCGGCGGAACCGCCTGAGGATTCTTTCAGTGAAAGCCCGCACTGGTCGTTTTCATAGACAAAGTGGGCGCTGTACTCACTGCCAGCAGAAGGCGTGAATAACAGGGCAACCTGGCAGCGATCGCGGCTGTGGTTATTGCCCGGACGATTGAAGGCTACGCCGATGCGGGTGGAGCTTCCTGCCGGCACTGAGGTGGTGACTTGCGGGCTCTTTTTGAGGGTTTCCCGTAAATCGCCGAGCGCGTCGCTGCCACTGCTGGTCAGGGCATACTCAGTGGCTTTAAAGCCTTTTCCGGGGACACACACCATCGGCTGAGCGGAGATGCTGTTACCGGTGAAAGTGACGGTGGCGGTATCGTCGCCGCTGGGGGGTTGATAGTTCAGGTGTTGGCAGCCGGCCAGTAAGAATGCACAGGCAGTGACAAGGTGTTTCATAGAAAACTCCTGTTGGGTTGTACTTAGTATAAGGCAATGCAGAGCAGGCAAAGCGTGATTCGGCGGTGCCTCGAATGAGAATGATCCAATCTTGGGCATCGCGCATGCACGGGTCAATGCAAGGCTGAGGCCAATTGTTGCTTTCGATAATCCGGGCCCATGGCGGTATTGCTAGCCTGAAGTGGTGGCTTATGCCTGCCGTGTGCGGGGGTCAGGTGGCGCCAAACCAGTGTTCGATGGCTTGCTGGGTCAGGCGCGACTTCTCTTTCGGGGTAGGCAACCAGTTGCCGGCATTACTGGCCATGGCAGTGAGAAACTCGAAGAATGGCAAGTGCTGGCGCAGCACCCGGTGGTGACGATGACTGATCATGGGGTTGAAGTAACCGAAGAAATCCAGCATTTGGCGTGGATTTTTGCGCACCCAGAGCCAGGAGCCCATTTCCAGAGTGAAGGGCAGGAAGGTGTGATTCGGCTGTTGTTCCTGGGCGTCGTCGTACAGATAGTCCCAGAGATCCCCGTGGGTGGTGTAGTTAATCGATTGGGGTTCAATCAGGTAGGGATGGTGATTCGGGTAGGTCTGCTCGAAGACCTGTTTGAGCCGGTATACCTCCGCAATATGCGGGATCGGCCGGTGACTTCGCGCGTAGCAACACCAGACTCTGTCGCGGCGGCCGAAGCCGCTGTGGCAATCCAGGCTCATGGAAAACGGTGAGGAAAACAGTTTCTCGCGCACAGTGCGGATCACCGCTTGGGCTTCGGGTTCCATGGGGGCGCCATTTTTTCCCCGGTACCAGGGCAGGTGCCGGCTGATGCGGTGGCCGCCCACCAGAAAGGGTACCTTGCCCATGGCGTCCACCGGTGCATTGCGCATTAGATCCACCCCGTTGGGGTTGCTGCGAGTGCGCTGCCAGATGCCACCGGGATTGATCATGGGCATGAACACCAGGCGTACCTTTTCCAGGCGCCGGTGAAGCTGGTCGTCCCATTGCAGTCGATGGATCAGGCTATGTAACCAGGACATCAGCACCTGACTGCCGATGCGCTCCACACCATGCACGCCACCGAAAAATCCCACCACTGGTGCATTCGGTGAGCGGCTGCCCAGCTCGATCACATGAATCGGTAGGGACACTTGCCCCATGGGGACCTGGTGCACCGTGGTAACGCGCAAATGACGCTCGCCATGACGGATCAATGCATCCAGTTCCAGCAGTTCCGGCAGGTGGCGTTGTAGCAGGTAGAGCTTTTCTTCCATAGGTCAGCTTCATCCACAGTGACGCTTACCTTAACGCCAATGGATAACAGAAATGTGACGATACTAGGGAGAAAAGCCCGGGCCTGACGGTGCCCCATTGGTGTCTTTTACAGCGTGGAGGGTACACGCGTGCGGGAAAGCGTCGACATAAGCAGGAGTGATGTGGCTGTTGATTTTGGGCGACAGGCATCCGGCATCCGGCGTACGGCACTCGCTGTCCTTTCACCAAAGTGTGATCGTGTTGTCAGCAGACTGTCATGCCCGGTTTCTAGCGTGAAGGACAGGATGTTTCATCACTTGGCGGGCGAAATGCTTCGTCCGGATGTCATCACAACGGAAGGGCGACTGTGGCCAAGCCAGACATTCAGCCTCACGATTCTGTTGATACGTTGCGTACCGGTGATCTGCTGCTTTTTTCGGGCCGTGGTTTTACCAGCGATGTAATTCGGGTCTTTACTCGCAGCCCCTGGAGCCACATCGGCATGGTGCTCCATCTGCCCGGCCAGCCGGAACCGCTGGTGCTGGAATCCACCACGCTCAGTGAATCCCCGGATATTACTCTCGGCCACCCGGTTGCCGGTGTGGCGTTGGTCCCGTTGTATAGCAAAATTCGCGACTACCCGGGGGCGGTGGCGGTGCGTCGCCGGCACGGCCCGAATCTATCGGAACGGCAGCAACGGATGGTGGCACGGATGGCGCGCCGGTTGCTGCATCGTCCCTATAAAAATTATGTGCTTTGTAATGCGCTGGATGTGCTGACCGGGTTCACCCGGCGTCCAGACCAGCGGGGTTGGTTCTGTTCCGAGCTGGTGGCAGAGCTGTACCGGCGTCTTGGATGGTTACCCCTGGACACTCGCTCAAGCACCTTGGTGCCCGGCCATTTTGGATCGCGGCATATGCGCCTGCAACACGGCAAGCTGGGCCCTGTGGAGTGGCTCAAATCTGAATTACCACACCCAGTGCTCTGTGAGGCTGATGATGCCCTTACAGCCAGCGGCGCACCTTCTGCCTGTATGCCTGCCATTGCTCACCAAACTGCTGGGCATGAAACGTTTCTTCCGCCGCGATCACATGTTGCTGGATAACCCAGATGACGGGCACCCACATTACCAGCATCCCGGTGCTGTGCTGAGCCAGCGCCATGGCCAGGTGCAGACAGGCAAAGCCCAGGTAGATCGGGTTGCGGCTGAGTGCAAATACACCACCGGTGAGCAGGGCGTTGGCCGCCCGGTGGGGCATCATTGTGGTGCTGGCCCGGCGCAGCTGAATCACTGCGCTGGCGGTAAGCCCGATACCGATAATTGCCAGCACCAGAGTGACCCAGTGTTGACCGGGGAACTGCACTGCCGGCAGGGTCAGCGCCCGGTCCAGTCCGTACCCCATCAGCAGGCCGCCCAGGAAAAGGGCTGGCGGCGGCATTATGACCTGGGGATGTTCAAGCGACATGAAAATTCCTTTGGCGGTGTTTGTGTGGCGGCATTGGATTCAGGCTGTGATTGTATCTGTCTTGGGCCGTTTTTATCACGGGAAATAGCGGGCCAGGTTTCGGCTTGGTCAACCATTCACAGAGCAGCGTTGCACGCAGTGAACGCAAGGAGAGGCAAAAAGATTGCGCAATGGACTATTGATCGTTTGTGAAAAGCTGGGTTATGGTAATTCCAATCCCGCCTTTGTGGGAGTGATCGCGATCAAAAGCTGAAACAGCTTAATGCAACTGAACCGCCAAAGGGCTTAAACCGTGGCGGCAGGGGCAGGCGTCACTCTTGCACTCTTAGATCTGACGCCGAGCCACATGCCGCCAAAACGATGCAACCGTACCGTCTAACCTGTACAGGGGATACGCATGGAAGAGCGCGCGGCCAGACTCCACACCCTTTCCGTTAACCACGCAGGCGCTAGCCAGAACGACAGTTCGACTTTCGAAGAAGAGCAGAAAAAAACCTACGTTATCGATACCAATGTGCTGATTCACGACCCCAATTCGTTACTGAATTTCGAGGAACATCGGGTTGTGATTCCCATGACGGTGCTGGAAGAACTGGACAAGCTCAAGAGTGGCAAGTCGCACACGGCGGCGGATTGCCGTGCCGCCATTCGGCAGATCGACAAGGTGTTGGGCAGTGCAACCCCGCAGCAAGTGGAAGAAGGCATTCCGATTCCCCGTGGCGGCGATAATGCGCCCCAGGGCACACTGACAGTGCTGATGGCGGAGCAAAACAAGGCCACGGCGCCGCTTCCCAATGATCTCAATGACAACCGCATTATCAATGATGTGGTCGCCATGAAGCATCAGTTCCCGGACCGTCGCTATATTCTGGTGACCAAGGATATCAACATGCGCCTCAAGGCGCGTGCGTGCGGTATCGAGTCGGAGGATTATCACAATGACCAACTTGTGTCAGACATCAAGCAGCTGACACGGGGCTACTTTGAAGTGCCGGGTTCGTTCTGGGATCAGGTGACTCAGGTAGAAACCGAACAGGTGGGGGTGGATACGCTGCACCATCTTTCCCACGGGTTGCTGGTCAGTGAAATTCTGGGTGAAGAGGTGTACCCCAACCAGTACATCATCGATGAGCAGGGATTTGTTGGCCGGGTGATGACGGTGGAAAACGGCGTGGTAACGCTTCGGCATTACAAGGCGGACAGCCTGATGGAGCAGGAGGCCTGGGGCCTGAAACCGATGAACATTCAGCAGGCTATTGCCTTACAGATGTTATTGGACCCGGATGTGCACATCGTCACGTTGACCGGGGCGGCCGGGTCAGGGAAAACCATTTTGGCGCTGGCGGCGGCCATTGAAATGACCGTGGAGCAAAAAAGCTTTAACAAGATTATTGCCACCCGCTCCACGCCTCCTCTGGCGGAAGATCATGGTTTTTTGCCTGGCACGGAAGAAGAAAAGATGGACCCGTGGCTGGGGGCCATCAATGACAATATTGAGGCGCTACACCTGAACGATGAGAACCCGTCCGGGAGCATTCAGTATGTGAAGGAACGCGCCAATATCCAGTTCAAGGCCATGAACTACATCCGCGGGCGCAGTTTCCAGAAATCCCTGATCCTGATCGATGAAAGCCAGAACCTGACTCCCCATCAGATGAAGGCGATCATTACCCGGGCAGGGGAAGGCTCCAAGGTGGTGTGCCTGGGTAATTTGGCACAGATCGATACGCCTTATTTGTCACCCACCAGTTCCGGGCTGACTTACATGACCGAGCGCTTTAAACGGTTCGAGCATGGTGGGTCAGTGCAGCTTAACGGTGTGCCAAGGTCCAAGCTGGCGGAATACGCGGAGTCGTTTCTTTAATGCAAAGTGGTTAATGGCAGGAGCGCTGCCTGAGGGGCGAACCGGGTGTCCCTGGCCAGGCTCCCTGCATTCCTTGCAGGGAGCCTCCGCACGCGAGTGCTGGGTTCGTGGCTCAGGCTTCGCGCCTACAGCGGCTTTGTATCAAGCGTCGCTACTTTCCAGTATCTTTTTGCACGCCTCGGACTGATAGAAATCGTCCAGCACCCACTCGATAAAGGGTTCCAGTACGCCTTGTTCAACCAGAATACTGGCGCCCCGAGCCAGTGCCGGCGTGGCGATCTCACGGATTCGTTCTTCACTGATCTGCATGCCCTCGAGGACACTTTTCAGTGGTTTGTCCATCAGCGATGTTACGGCTGCCTGGATGCCCACGCTGACCAGCCGGCGGGTGTACGCCAGACGGGCACTTTCATCGGTAATCGCGCAACTTTGCGCCACCACTTCCGTCACGGCGCCGTCGGGCACCATCTTCATGTAATTCGCTGGTTTAAGCGGAGCGACGCGGAGATAGCCATCGCGGGCCAGTTGCTGAATTCGCTCGTTGGTTAATTGCTTGTTCAGCCATTGCTCACCGGTTTTCAGGGTGACGCGAATATTCTTTTGCAGGTAGGTGCGAATGGATTCTTCCATGCCGCCCATGGCTTTGCCGACCACACTCTTGCGGCCCATCTTCATCATGCTGCTAACACCGGGCAGTTTCGCCAGCGCATTTTCTTCCAGCAGGAAATTCTTGATGCCGGTATAGAGCATTTCACTGACCATTTCGCTGACCAGTGGATGGTTCATGGCTGAGTGAATGGCTCTTTCCCGCAGGCTTTGCAGTTTCAGTACCTGTTCGAGAATGGTCTCGAAGTGTTCTTCGCGGAGCAGCTCACCGATGGTGGCGTCATCCTGTTCCGCAGCTTGCCAAACGGCAAGGCTCACGTCGTTGATGACGTCCTGCAATCCGCGGGCACTGAGCGCTTCCAGCAGCCACTGATTAACGACCTCTACAAGACTGTCTTGATCCACCAGGTTGCCGAGCGGAATGTCAGTAAGCAGGTTGCTCGCTTGAGCCATAAGGCCCTGCCAGTGTTCCGGGTTCTGAAGCTGTTGGCTCAGATGTGCCTTGTGAGCATCGCGCAGGGCGCTGACCAGTGTGTTGGCGGGCATGGTGATACAACCTCGTTGTTATTCGGTTCTGGATATTGGGGATTCCGGGCATAGCGATGGAACGCAGCCCCCGCTTCGCGGTAGAGCACACGGCTCCGAAAGCTATCTTGCGGCATTCGCACCACGCTGTATGTAACCGGGAAGACTGCTGCCGGGGGCGCTAGTGCAAACGTTACAGACGCAGTGCGGTGGTGTGTATGCCGGGTACGGTTTGCTACCAGAAAGGATCGGCATCGGCAGGCGGTATGTCTTGTACCGTTGGTCAATATTTATGCGGTTTTTGTCGGTATGCGCAGGGTTGCATCGGTAGGGGCGCCTATTCTGAATCGAGCGGGGCGCCAATATGTCTGGACATCCAGTCTGGCAGTCAGTGAGGGGGGCTCCCTAGGTATTGCGACAGCATTTGACGGACGCCTGATTCTTTATTGATGCAGCGCAATGCCAGGTACCCGAGTGTGGCGTTCAATGGTGCCGTGTTGACCCATCAGGGGATTCACACCGGGTTTTGAATTAATAGAGGGGGAAGGGTATGAAACTGCGCGGACAGGGAAAAAGTGTGTTGATGTTGTCTACCGTCTTGTTGGCCGGGCCTGTCATGGCTCATCAATCCGGTGATTTCATCGTACGTATGGGGGGCATCAAGGTTGCTCCTGATGTGAGCAGTGATGCTTTCGACCCGGCATTGCCAGTGGTTGGCGGGCTAGAGGTCGATGTGGACGATGATACCCAGGTGGGGCTGACGTTCGCTTATATGGTGACAGACAGCATTGGTGTTGAATTGGTCGGGGCAACGCCGTTCACCCATGACATCATTCTGGATACCGGGGGAAGCGGGGTAGTGATTGGCGAAACCAGCCATCTGCCACCGACGTTGCTGGCACAGTTTTATGCTCCTCAGCTGGGCCCTGTACGCGGGTATCTTGGAGCCGGGGTGAACTACACGCTGTTCTTCGATGACAGCATTGATGATGCAGTAGTGAGCCCTTTGTTGGGCGGCGCTGATGTGGATGTGAAGCTGAGCAATTCCGTGGGCTTTGCCTGGGAAGTGGGGGCGGATTTCCTCATCAATGAAAACTGGCTGATCAATGCCAGCGTCTGGAATATCGATATTGATACCGAAGCGCGGCTGTATGTGAACGACGCTCGGGTGGATAAGATCGATGTGGAAATTGACCCTTGGGTCTACATGGTGGGCGTGGGCTATCGCTTTTAGGGGGGGGCGCTTCACGTAACACGCTGGACGCGGTAGAGAGTAAGCCACCAGTGAGCTTGGGCGCATGGACGGAGAGTGTATTGAGTGATCTCCGCCCTGTGCCTTCCTGTTTGGCGTGTTGCTTCCAGCGGGTTTCATTGAGGGTTATCGCGGAATGGAGTGGTGAGCCGGTGTTGGACCTGTCTCATTATCCCGCTCTGGCGACCGCTGAACGTCGGAGGCCCGACGACTGTCGCCCTCATTCAACACCTGGAAAACCGTGGCCTTGATGCGCTCTTCGAAAAACGCGATGACCAGATTGGTCCCTGAATATTCCTCAAAAGACGTATCGTAATAGCGACGGCCTCCTGGGTTGTGTGTTTTGCGTCAGGCATCCGGCATCGAGCGCATGGCAAAGCAATGGGGCATTTGCGATAAGCCAATCAAACGGCGAGAAGCGTGTTATTCACTCTAATCCGCGATGAACCCTAATTAAGCCATTTCTTCCAGGCATTCCGGAAACTGCTGGCGAAACACGTCGTAGCCGCCGTCCAGGCTGACGGCATTGCTGAAACCCTGCTCGCTCAGCCAGTCCGCCGCGTTCTGGCTGCTGTTGCCGTGGTAGCAGTACACCACCAGGGCATGATCCGGGGCGGTGTTGGCCAGGAAGGGTTCCACGTTGGCCTGACTCAAGTGCACGGCGCCGCGCAGGTGCCCGGCCGCAAAACTGGCCGGGTCGCGGATGTCGATGAACAAGGCGTCGCCCTGTTCAAACAGGGCCTTGCCGTCAGTGGGGCTGATTCGTGTTGCCATTGGTCAGTCCTTTTCCGCTTATTGCTAGGTGTCTTTGCTGTCGGTTTTTGCGGGGGCGGCAGCGTCTTTCTCGGCCAGCAGGTCGGCAGGCGGGTATTCGCACTCCAGCTTCATGCCGATGGCATTTTCCAGTTCCGGCAGCAGGAAGGCATCGTCTTCACAGGCAAAGCTGATCGACATGCCGCTGGCGCCAGCACGGCCGGTACGGCCAATGCGGTGTACGTAATCTTCGGGATCTTCCGGCAGGTTGTAGTTCACCACATGGGAGACGCCGTCGATGTGGATGCCCCGGCCGGCCACGTCGGTGGCGATCAGCACCTGCAATTCGCCGGCGCGGAAGCGTTCCAGAGTCTTGCTACGCTGGGTCTGCGGCACGTCGCCGGAAATCAGGGAAACTTTCAGCCCCTTCTTGTGCAACCGATCGCTGACTCGGCGGGTAATATCCCGGCGGTTGGCAAACACGATGACCTTGTCCATGTTCATGCCAGTGATCAGGTTATAGAGCAGCTTGAACTTGTCGTCGGTATTGGTGATGTAGACCTTCTGTTCCACGGTATCGGTGGTGACTTGGGTGGGTTCGATCTCCACCACTTCCGCGTCCTGGGTCCAGCGACGTGACAGGTTCATCACGTCGTCGTTGAAGGTGGCGGAGAACAGCTGGGTCTGGCGGTGCTGGCTTTTCGGGGTCATGCCGACAATGCGTTTCACATCGGGAATGAAGCCCATGTCCAGCATGCGATCGGCTTCGTCCAGCACCAGGAATTCCACCCGGTCGAGCCACAGGTCGCGGCGTTTGGCGAAGTCCAGCAGCCGCCCTGGGGTGGCTACCAGAATATCAATCAGCTTGTTTTGCAGGCGTTCCTGTTGACGATTGAAGTTCATGCCGCCGACTACACTCATTACCTGCAGGTCGGTGTGCTTGGCCAGTATATTGGCGTCTTTTTCGATCTGCATGGCCAGTTCCCGGGTGGGGGCCACAATCAGGGCTCGGGGCTCACCGGCAAAACGCTGCACGTCGATGGGGTGCTTGAGCAGGTCGTTGATCACGGTGATCAGGAAGGCGGCGGTTTTCCCGGTGCCGGTCTGGGCCCGGCCGATGGCGTCGGCGCCAGCAAGGGTGTGGGTCAGCACTTCGGCCTGAATGGGGGTGCAGTACTGGAAACCGGAATCAGCGATACCGTGCATCAGGTCCAGGTGCAGGTCGAAATCGTGAAAGCGGCTCTCGCCTTCCTTTTCCGGGACCTGAAATTGCTCCAGGCTCCAGGAGCTTGCCTTGTCTTTTTGCATGTATTCGCTCAGTCTGAATGCGAGAGATTTGTGAGTGCAGTCGCCTTGTGTTCCTGTCTGGCAGGGCCTTGGAGGCGTCTCCAAACATCATAGTGTAGAAAAAATAGCCAGCGCTGTCAGAGGATGTTTGCTATGGGCTTGCTTCGCGGCGTTATTGTAGTGTTTTGGGTGGGGGTACTGTTAGCCATTTTCATGGATTTACCCGCTCCCTTTGACCGCTTGCTCATTATTGCCGGCTCGGTGGTGGCGATACTGCATGCGCTGGAATGCCTGGGCTTTGCCCTGTGGCTGCGGGGCAAGGGCCTGTTTCACTGGCGTGATGCCTTGATGACCCTGATATTCGGGGTGATTTACCTGAAGCCGAGAATGCGCGGTATTCGCCGCGCCTGAGCCTGATCTCAACTCTTTTACCCAAACACCAGCATCCGGTTATTGGCCGGCATGGCATGGTCTGCTAGGCATTGCCGGCCGTGGCGGGCAAATTCCTGTTCTACCCACTCCTTGTCGCGGATTCCCCGCTGCGCATCAGTGGCTTTCAGCCATCCTTCAAACTGTCTATTGGAATCACTGGTGAACTGCCCATCGTAGTTGAAGGGGCCGTAGACCATGAATACCCCTTTCGGGCTGAGACGCTGGCAACCTTCGGCGATACAGTGGGCCACCAGCGATTGCGACATGATGTGGAAGGTATTGGCGGTGAACAGATAATCAAACGGGCCGGAGGGCCATTGGTCCGTCACGTCCAGTGCCAAGGGGGCCTTTGCCGGGTTGGGGCTCTGGCTTAACCAGTGGCGAATGGCGGGCAAATTTTCCGCTACGTCAGAAGGTTGCCATTGCAGGTGGGGCAACTGTGCAGAGAGCCAGGCGGCATGTTGTCCGGTGCCTGCGCCAATTTCCAGCAAGGTGCCGGGGGCCTGACAGTGTTGTTGCAGAACCTGGAGGATGGGGCCTTTATTGTTTTCGGCCGCCTGGGAAAAAGGAACCTCTGAGGATGTCATGGCTACTCCTGTGAGTGAGTGGCCATGGCACCATCAAAGGGTTTTTCTGGCAAGGGAAAAGCGATATTCCCCAGTCGTTACTTCTTGTTCATGTACTTCTGACCCATGGCGACCAGCTTTTGGTAGCTGGTTGGCAGCAGGCGCTGCATGGTATCGACAGCGACAGCATCTGAGCCAATCAGAACACGACGCTTGTTGGCGCGGACACCCTTAAGGATGGTGCTGGCGGCTTCTTCCGGCGTAGTGCGGAACATTTTCTCGAAGTCTTGGATGGATTGCTCTTGATTGCCACCAGTAATGCGTTCAACGCTTGCGTCAAAACGCGCGGCCTTGGCAATGTTGGTCTTGATGCCGCCCGGGTGAATGGAGGTACAGGATACCGGGCTACCTTCCATTTCCAGCTCGATGCGTAGGGCTTCCGTGAAGCCACGCACCGCGAATTTGGCGGCGTTGTAGGCCGACTGTGTGGGGATGCCAACCAGGCCAAAGATAGAAGAGATGTTGATGATATGACCTTCACCGGCTTGCTTCAGGTAGGGCAGGAAAGCCTTGGTGCCGTAGACCACGCCCCAGAAGTTGATGTTCATCAGCCACTCGAAGTCGTCGTAGTTCATGTCTTCTACGGTAGCGCCCAGTGCCACACCGGCGTTGTTGAAGATCATGTTGGCGTGGCCGAAATGGTTGACCACATCGTCGGCGAAATCATAGAACGCCTGGCGGTCGGCCACGTCGAGAATCTTGGTCATCAGACGATCTTCGCCGAGATTCAGGCTGTTGGCGGTTTCTTTCAGGCCGGCTTCATTAATGTCGGATAGTGCCAGCTTCGCGCCGGATGCCGCCAGTTCCTGGGCCAGAGCACGGCCGATGCCGGAGCCGGCACCGGTGATGACCGCCACTTTATCTTTGAAATTCTTCATGATTACTCCTGTGTCCACTCATTCCGTTGCAAGCCGTTCAAAGTTCAAAAGCGCGATCCAATTTGTTGCTCAGGATAGCTTGTCGCCACGGGCCCGGCGCTTCGGGGTATTACCGATAGTTTCCTCGCGCTTTTCAACTTTGAACTTTCAGCTTCATCAAGGCGACCGAGTGTAGACACTTTGTTACCGCAGAATGGGCCAATTTTGTCAGACAAGGTGCTGGGGCCGTGGCGTTGGCGACACGGCATTGTGGCGCTGGGGTGAAACCGCCTGGAGAGAGGGCTGCAAAATCGCTGCCCTCAGGCGGTGTGGTGATCGCCGTTTACGAGCTGGGGGCTGGTGGTGGTGCGGCCTGTGGGGTGGCATCTGCTGGCCGGCCGGGGCCATGCAAATCAATATAGTCGTAATAATGGCTCTGGTATTCCGGCTTGTTGACGATGCGGCGCAGACGCTCAAGCGTGAAGTAAGGGGCATCGCGAAGCAGGATATTGGCAATCCAGGCGGGGATGTAACCGCCCGGATCCAGAATCAGTTCATAGGTCATTTCCACTTCGCGGTTACCCAGCCGGGTAAAACCCAGCAGCCCGGTCATTTCCGGGAAGCGGATGTAGTTATTGTTGGGGGGTAAGGAATCGGGCTGGTTAATCAACGTAATCATTACCGACTCAGGATCGGTGCCCAGGGTCTGCGTGACTTTGGCGCGCAGCACCGCTTCCCGGTCTGCCAGTGGCCAAGGTAGTTGTGTAGTAAACCGCAGCTGCCGATCCAGGGGGCTGGTACGGCCAAACTCTTCAGCGCTGTCGACAAAGTGTAGCCACTTGGGAAATGAAGGATAGTCGTTTAGCAGGGCCACCAGGGAGTATTCGTCGTTCAAGGTAAAGCGGGTGATACCGCGAAAGGTTTTCAAGCGGGATTCATCCCGGTGTTTCATGTACACCTGAATGTCATTGCGGTCGCTGACCAGTGTCCAGCCCGGGGCCGCATTGCTGGATGCTGGTGCCGACCATGCGGGAGAAAGGGTAGAGAGCAATGCAGAAAGTGCAAGCAGCAGCCAACTGAGGCCAAAAGGTCGAAGCCTGTCCATAGGGGGCGAGAAGTCCTTGTTCGCTATTCTTGGAATTGATTTGGGCATATAACGCGAGGTCATTATGACATTATCATTATAGGGCTGAACACATTTTGACCGCTTTGCCCTGTGGTTTCTCCGCGCTAACTGACAGTCGGTGCGGCAAATATGTATTAACGGCAGGCAATTTTGTGAACGGCTGCTAGACTGTCGCCCGGCGCGTTTTGCGCCAATAGATCACCCAATAACAAGCATTTGCATATTTCAGTTGTGACGATTCCCTATGCTTAAGCGAGCTTTTCATCTTTTGGTCGGTGCCGCTCTGGTGGCCGGCTACTTTGCGGCAACACCGGCACGCCTCTGGCAGCCGACCCCACAGTTGTTGGCGGCTGATCCTGCCCCGGTTCCGGCGGATAGCCAATGGCAAACCCGCTTTGCGTCCGATGCGGATACTAATATGGTGCATGCGGCCTCCATGCTAGAGCTGCCCGATGGCCGCTTGCGCGCCTTCTGGTTTGCCGGCACCCGTGAAGGGGCGGGTGATGTGTCCATTAATTCTGCGATTTTTGATCCTGAGTCGGGTACCTGGTCTGACGAAAAGGTGTCCGTTACCCGCGAACAAATCTCTCGCGGTTGGGGGCGGCACATTCGCAAACTGGGTAACGCGGTACCGGTGCTGGACGACAATGGCCACATGCGGTTGTTTGTCGTAGCCGTCAGTTTCGGGGGTTGGGCGGCCAGCCGCATAGTGGTGATGGAGTCGTCGGATCAAGGGGCCAGTTGGCATTTCGATACAGCTCTGGCGGCTACCCCGTTTCTCAATATCAGTACACTGGTTAAAACCCCGCCGATCCATTACAGCGATGGTTCCATCGGTTTGCCGGTGTACCACGAAATGATCGGCAAGTTTGGTGAAATTCTGCGCCTGGACCGCAATAACCGCATCCTCGGTAAGGCCCGCATCGGGCATGGACGCAAGGCTATCCAGCCGCTGGTGTTGGTGGATGACAGTAATCACGCGGTCTCTTTCCTGCGCAATGAGAACGAGCCGAATAACGGGTATTTGTATCAGTCCTCCAGTAGTGATGGTGGTTGGCGTTGGTCGCCGCTGGAATACGCGCCGGTAGATAATCCCAGCTCAGCCGTGGGCGGCGTCGCCATGGGGCCCGGGCATTGGCTGGTGGCCACTAATTGTAACCGTGAAGAGCGCGATGACCTGTGTATTCGTGAAACCCGTGATGCAGGGCAGCACTGGGAAGATCGCTGGTTTTTCCATAATCGGGAGCAGTGGCGCGGTAGCGAGCTGAAACCGGATGCGTTTGCTGATCTGATTGACGATGAGTTTGTCGGTGGTGCTATGCCCGAAGACCAGCGCCTGTTTCTTGAGCGAGTGAAGGCCAACAAGTGCCAAAGTCACCGGGGCTGTGAATTTCAGTACGACTATCCGTATATGGTGCGCACCCGTAATGGCGATCTGCACCTGCTTTACACCTGGAACAAGACGGCGATCCGCCATGCCTGGCTGAAGGCAGATGCGGTGGAGGGCCGCGCCTCGCAACAACAACCAGAACAGGGAGCTCAATAATGTCACTTGATCTGGTGATCTGTGCACTGGTGCTGGTGGCGGTGCAGTTGCGTATCAGCGCTAACCTGCTGTCCTTGCGTGGGCGTGTGGTTCTGGCCTGCCTGGTTTTTGTCTGGTCCCTGTTGCCGTACCCATGGGGGCCAGGTGCTTGGGTGTTGAGTTACCTGGCGGGCTTTAGTGTCTCCTCTGGCCTGTTGGCGGTGCTGGCGATTCAGCACCGTGTCGCCGGGCATTACTGGCTACCCGTGCGGGAGTTGCGCACCGCCTGCCTGATGCTGGTATTGATGGCGCTGTGGTTCTACCCGATGAGCATGGGCTCCAGCTATGCGGATCCTTATGCGTTGGGCTTTGGCAGTTTTGAATTTAGTACGGCTCTGTTGCTGATCGGTCTGTTGGCGTGGATTACGCGGGCCTATGCATCCTGCCTGATTCTGGTGGCGGCTCAGTGCGCCTTTGGCGCCGGTTTGCTGACCAGTGACAACCTGTGGGATTACCTGATCGATCCCTGGCTGGTGTGCTGGGCGGCAGGTTGGCTATTGCGAGATCGATTGCTGCGGGCACGGGCCATGCCCGCGTCGCAGCCATCGGTTCAGCCTTCGGAGGAAGACAAGGGCGCAGACGGTGCTACTGAGGCGGCGGGCCAGAACAACGCCACCAGATAACCGACCAGGAACATCAACACGTTGCCGATCAGGCCGGTGTAGTACAGGTCAAAGGGGGCGCTTAGCGCCTCTGGCAGCAGCTGGTTGTTGGTCAGGATCGTCCAGCTGGTGAATACCAATGTGCAGCCGATGCCACACCAGGCGGCCCGTGCATTCCCTTTCTTGCTGAAGAACCCCAGTAGATACAACCCCAGCATGCCGCCACCCAGCAGGGACACCAGAATGGTGGAGGTGTCCTGCAGCGTTTTTGTGTCAGCCTGGTTCAGCCACAGCGCACCGATAATCATGAAGCCAGTGACGGCGATGGCGATGGCCCAGGCTACTTTCAGATAGTGGCGATCATCGCGACCGGGGCGCAGGTGGCGGCGATAGAGGTCCACCACGCTGACCGTGGTAATCGAATTGATGCTGGAATCCAGTGAGCTCATGGCGGCGGCGAGGGCCGCCGCAATGACCAGCCCGGCCACACCCGCGGGCAGGTAAGCGGTAATGAAATGCGGCATCAGAGTTTCCGCCCGCGCATCACCGGCCAGAATGGCGCCGGCATGTGGGTCCGGGTACACCTGAAAGAACACCCACAGAGCGGTGCCCAGTAACATATAGAACGCCCAGATCGGCAGGGCCGTGAACAGGTAGACCCAGAGTCCTCTCCGCGCTTCCAGTGTGGATTGGGAGGCGCAGTAACGCTGCACGGTGTTCTGGTTGCTGGAGTATTCGGTGAGCCAGTTGGTCAGCCCGATAAGCAGCATCATGGTGGCGGTTTTCTCGCTCAGGGAGAACGACCAGGAGGTGTCCCCCGGGGCGCCGTTTTCCCACGGTGCCAGCGCAAACTTGCCGGCGCTGCCGGCTTGCTCAAACACCTGATTCAGGCCGCCGGGCAGTGCATCCAGTATCACCCACAGGCAGATAATGCCGCCGAGCAGCAAAATCACGGTTTGCAGCACATCGGTCCAGATCACCGCATCGATGCCGCCGATCACGGTGTACAGCCCCACAAAGAGGCCGCCGAGCACAATGGCGGTGGTTGGTGACAGATCGGTGACCTGTTGAATCAACAGCGACAACAGCCACAGAATCATGGCCAGGCGCACCAGCTGTGCCACCAGAAAGGCCACGGCGCCATACACTCGAATGGAGGGGCCGTAGCGTTGTTCGAGAAATTCGTAGGCGCTGGTCATGTTGCCACGCCGGAAAAAAGGGAGAAAAACAAAGGCGGCGACCAGCATGGCCGGTAGCAACGCCAGGTTAGGCAGGTAGCGCAACCAGTCGGTTTTGAACGCATCGGCCGGGTAGGCAAGGAAGGTAATAGAGCTAATGGACGTACCCACCAGCGAGAGGCCAATCACCCAGCCGCGAAAGCGTCGTCCGCCGACAAAATATTCTTCGGTGCTGGTATTGCGGCGAGAAAAATAGATGCCGATACCCAGTACCACACACAGGTAGCCCGCCAGGACAACCCAGTCAGCCGTGGCCAGTGTCATTATTGTTATTCCGCTTCAGGCAACAGGCGGCGCGCAACAGGCCGCCGCGTGCAGCCTGTTGCGCGCCGCGTGATGCGGCTTATGTTGCGTTACTGCTCGATATAAACGTTATCGGCCTGTTCGCCACGATCAGACATGCGGGTATCGAAACGTACCTTGGTGCCGGTGCGCAGGCTGCGACGGCCGCCGTTCTGTACTGCTTTGAAATGCACAAACAGTTCTTCACCGCTGTCGGTAAGAATGAAGCCGAAGCCTTTGTTCGGGTTGAACCACTTCACTTCACCGCGCTGCTGGCCATTGCTGCCGGGCAAGGAGGGCATAGACAGGTTGGCTGGCACCAACTTGCTGAAGGGAATCAGCGGCAGCAGGTAGGCGAGGACCGGAATCCACAGCCATGCCTGGTGGGTGAAGACGGTATTACCATGGCTGGCTACCAGGCCGGCGAGGTAAAAAAACACGGCCACGTGCAGCGGCAGCCGCTGGCGACCGCCAAGCAGGCAGACCAGGTTGACGGCCGCGGCCAGCAACAGGCCCAGGCCGGTTTGTTGACTGTGGATGTTGGAAACCTGAATCATGGCCAGGTTTTCGTGGATGGTCACCAGGGCCATTTCCGGCGCAAACAGAAGCCAAGCGCCAGGGATGGCCAGCAACAGGGTGACGATGACGTAGAAAATAGTCAGCGGTTTAGAGACATTCATGGAATTGACGTTACCTTGTTTATGCAATGAGTGATAAAAGTAAGGATAAAAACCGCCAGATGACGAGGCGGTATTGTGCGGCTAAGGTGCCCGGGTAAAACCCCCGTTACCGTGGCCCTTTTTGCTGGCAGGGCTTGCCGGTAATGACTGTCAGGCACCGCACAATCCGGGCATTGTACCCAAGCTGGCGATGAAACTCATGTTGGAGTCATTTTGACGTCGTATCCATTCCTGAATTCGGCTTTTTTCCAGGCGTTGCAGCAGTGCGGCGCCACCACGCCAGAGACTGGCTGGTCGCCCTGCCATGTTGAGCGCGACGGGGCCTGGCTGCCTTTGTACGGTCGAGACCATTCCCGTGGAGAGTACGTGTTTGATTTCAGCTGGGCAGACGCATATCAGCGCCATGGGCTGGCTTATTACCCCAAGTTGGTGACCTCGGTGCCGTTCACGCCGGTGGTGGGCCCGCGGTGGTTGGGCGACTGGCGCCCGGAGGCGCTTTGGCAGGCGGTGAGCGAGCAATTGGCGGTGCAGCAGGCTAGTGGCTGGCATTTGTTGTTTCCGGACCAGACAAGCCGTGAGGCTCTGGTGGATTTGCCGCTGGTGTCTCGCCAGGCCTGTCACTTTCGTTGGTTTAATCGCGGCTATGCCGATTTCGATGCTTTTCTGGCTGAGTTCCAGTCGCGCAAGCGCAAGAACCTGCGCAAGGAACGTCGGCGAATCCACGAGCAGGGCATCCAGATCGAGCGCCGCCGTGGCGCCCAGATCCAGGCAGATGACTGGTCCTTGTTCTATCGTTGCTACGCCAGCACGTATCTCAAGCGTGGTCAGATGCCGTACCTGAACGAGGCGTTTTTTGCCACGGTGGCCGAACAGCAGGGGGAGCAGCTGATGATGGTGTTGGCGCGGGACGGCAATAGCCAGGCACCTATCGCCGCGGCCTTGTATTTCTTTGACGACACCCAGCTTTATGGCCGCTACTGGGGCTGCCTGCAGGAGCGCGATTGCCTGCATTTCGAAATGTGCTATTACCAGGGTATCGAGTTTGCCATTGAGCAGCAGTTACAGGAGTTTGACCCTGGGGTGCAGGGCGAGCATAAGATTCTGCGTGGCTTTGAACCGGTGATTACCTGGTCGTTGCACCATTTGTGCGAGCCCGCTTTTCAGCGGGCAATTGGGGATTTCTGTGAGGAAGAAGCGCTGCATGTGCAGCGTTACCAGGACGAGGCGCGCAGTCTGTTGCCCTTCCGGCGAGGTGGGGAATAACGAGTCCCTAATGGCCCTTAACATGTCGGCCAGGATCGTCAGGCCGCTACTTGCTGCTCTCGCTGGTACAGCAGGGCCATGGTGACTTTGTCACACAAATCAGCCTGGGGGTGGTCTGGGGATTTCGGCCCCAGGGTATCAGTCACATCTTCCAGGTCGCAGCTCTGTGGGTCATTCAGATCGGCAAAGAACTCCCAGGCACGGCCGTGCCGGTCAACTAGAGTGCCTGTGTAGATGCCGTCATCGAACCTGCATACACACGAAAAAACGGTTTCATCCAGCGCAAAGCCTTGCGCCTTAACCCAGGCCGAGAGTGCCGGGTCCAGGCTACCGCTACGAACCTGTTCGGTGGCGTGGGCCACGGATTCCCATGTATTGCGGGTGCTTGCTTTACTGAATTCCATCGTTTGTCCTCGTCCCATGAGGTTGATCGTCCGTGAAAATGTGATGCGAATCACAGTTATGCCGATCAACGGCAGTGTTTCGGAGATGTTCGTATTCTGCCCGTACTTTCGTGCCAATGCATAGGGAAGTTGCTCTGATAATTGTCAGCTAAAGCTGACAATTTGAAGCAGGTTCAGTGTTTTGCATAATAGGGTGGCCCGCCATGCCAATGTGGAGGCGCCTTGCCGGGAAAGCATTAGAGTGGTTGTGGTGGTATGGGGGCATGCCCGCCGCCGTATGCCGCTGAGCGTTCAGTCGGCAAACAGGGGGGGAGCGGGCATTCGAGCAGGGCGGCGATGGTCCGCAGCAATTCTGCTTCCTGTACTTGCACTTTGCCGTCGGCCAACACCAGGTCGGCAGCGGCATCAATCACCGGCCCCTTGAGCAGGGGAGACAGGTCGGCCAGTCGATCCACAGCATTACCCAGCTTGTGGCTGGCGCAGTGGGTGAGTGGCAACAAGGTGCGGCCGGCGGGCAGTAGCCCATGGGTGCTGCGCTGGAACAGGGTGCGGGCCTCTTCGTCTTCGGCGCCACTGGACCAGGTCAATACGGAAAACAGCAGTTGCAGCTCGGCCGCCAGTGCGCCATAGCGTCGGAAACGGGTGCGGCGGTTCCTGCCAGACTGGTCGCCCAGTTGTTGGTGGGCGAGCCCCACCAGCGCCCATTCGAAAAACGTATAACGGTTATCGACCTGAATCAGTGCCGTCAGCTGCGAGAGAATGCGCGCCCGTGTATCGGCAGGTAAGGGCTTGAGTACCGGCAAGGCCAAGTCAATGAGCGGTAGGCGCAGGCGCGAGCCCAGTGCGCCGATGGTTTGGCTCAATGTCATCAGGGTTTGCCGCTCGTCGCTGACGTTCAGTGCCTTGAGCAGCGATTCGGGTTCGCTGGCGGAGGTGCTGAGGATCAAGGCGTATAGCACGCTTTCTGCTGATTGGGGCGAGCGTATCTGGTGTCGCAAATCATCCGGAATGGCTTGCAGCAGGCTGCGGGCATAGCCCATATCCGGTTCGCTGACGGTGCCCACCCGCTGTGACGCAGTGGGGGTCGGGGCGGTGGTGGTGCCCGCAGGCTCTGTGCTACCGCCGGCGAAAGCTGAGGCGCCTTGGGGTACGGCAGGCCCTGGGGCGGTTTGGTTCTCTGTGCCAATAGCCGAACTCCCCGAGTCCCGTGCGCGGCTGCGGGCACGGGCCACCCAGTCGCTGCCCAGAGCGGTCAGGCGCTCATCCAGTGGCGGGTGGGTCCCCAGCAGGTTACGCAGGCGAAAGTGCAGGGTTTCCCCGAAACACATGTGGCTCATGTCTTCCGCGTGGGGCGTGGCCAGGTGGGAGCCGTTACCGTTACGAATTTTGATCAACGCGCCGCCGAGCCCGGCCGGGTTGCGAGTGAACTGCACCGCGGAGGCATCCGCCAGTAGTTCCCGTTGCCGGGAAATGGCTGCTTTGATGAGGCGACCGAAGAACAGGCCCACATAACCGATCACCATCAGGGCCAGCCCGACAAACACCAACCCGCCCCCGCCCTTGCGGTTGGATGAAGAACGACTGAACGACGAGCGGCGTTGCCCACGAATCAGGTATTCGCCCACCTTGCCCAGCGCGAGAATGCCCGCCAACACGGCTAGCAAACGTAGATTAAGGCGCATGTCGGCGTTGAATATATGACTGAATTCATGGGCGATAACGCCCTGCAATTCATCCCGATTCAGGTCGTTGAGGGTGCCTTGGGTCACCACCAGTACGGTTTCTGAGGGCCGGAAGCCCGCAACGAAAGCGTTTATGGCGGTTTCCTTGTCCAGTACATAGAGCTGGGGGGCAGGAATGCCCGAGGCGATGCTCATTTCCTCGACCACGTTGATCAGCTGTTTTTCACCGGTGACGGTGCTGTCCATGGGGATATGGCGAGCGCCGAGCATCTCGGCCAGCCCCTGGCCGCCATTGCGCAGTTGCCACAGCTTGAGCAGGCAACCGAACACCATGACGACGAGTGTGAGGCCGGTAATCCAGTGGATGAAGGGATGGGAAAACCATTGGCTGGCCGAGACTGACTGAAAATCGCCCCAGAAGAGCGTCAGCAATACCGCCAGATTCACGCACACCACGATAGCGATGACCGCGAGAATGAAATACAGGACCAAAAGCCCGGTTTTACGCCGGGCCCGTTCCTGATGTTGAAAGAAATCCATGGGAAGGCCGCGTTAGAAGGTGACGTTCACAGCCTTGCGTGCCTGCTCGCTCTCGATCTGGAGCAGCTTGGCTTCGCTGAACTGGCCAAACAGGCCACCGATAAAGTTCTGCGGGAATTGTTCGCGGTACGTGTTGTAGTTCATGACCGCGTCGTTGAATGCCTGGCGGGCAAACCCGATGCGGTTTTCGGTGCTGCTCAGCTCTTCCATCAGCTGGGCCATGGTGTCGTTGGCCTTCAGGTCCGGGTAGTTTTCGCTGAGCGCAAAAAAGTTGGCCAGTGAGCCGGATAGCAGGGACTCCGCCTTGCCAAGCTGGGTGACAGCGTTAGCGTCGTCCGGGTGTGCGGCAGCGGCTTGCTTGGCGCTGATGGCCTGATTTCGGGCCTCAATCACCTGGGTGAGCGTTTCTTTCTCATGGCTCATGTAGCCCTTGGCGGTTTCCACCAGATTGGGAATCAGGTCGTGACGGCGCTGTAGCTGCACATCAATCTGGGCAAAGCCGTTCTTGAAGCGATTCTTCAGGGCGATAAGCCGGTTGTAGACGGCAATGATGTAAATGATGACGGCAATGATGATGCCGAAAAAAATCAGAGTGCCCATGTAGGTGATCCTTCCCCAAGCGGTGTTGTTGTTGGCCTATAAGCTACTGCAAAAGTCGTAGAGTGGGAAGGAGGGGGGCGTATGAAGCTGCTGCGATAAAGCAATTTTCGGCTCTTGAAGTTCCCAACTCGTTACTCGCTTCTCAGTACTTGATGCCCCATTTGCGATACAGAAAGCCCATGATCCAGGCTGGGCCGATCATCAGGTACTGAATGTCTTCGAAGAAGGAGGGTTTTTGGCCCTCAACGTTATGGCCCCAGAACTGACCGATCCACGCGACGACGAAGAGCACCAGCGAAAACAGCCAGACACTGATGCCAGCGGAGGCGATCAGGCTGAGGCCGGCCAGGCAGAGCAGGCTGAAAACCAGCATGCCCGCCGCGATGGGCAGGGACAGGCGGGAGTAGTAGAGCGTCACGAAGATCAGCGCCAAGCAGGCCCAGAAGCTGGTAAAAAGGGGGGCTGGCATGGCCCAGAGAAAGCCGATAATAGCGAAGAAGATTGCCGGTACGCAGACAAAGTGCATTTTTTTGTTGGTGGGGTTCTGGTGACTCTCGCCGTAAGCGTTGAGCCAGTCATCCATGCTGCGGCTTGTCATGTTTCTCTCCCTTTTTTGGCCGTTAAGGAGAGTATTGCACCGCTGGCTCAGATCGTGAAGGCTTGTCGCGAGGTGCGAGTAACGAGTTTCGAAAACCCGATGCGCTGGTGTCTTTTGACTTTCGCAACTCGAAACTCGTATCTCGAAACTGTGTTGTTTACGCCCCCAGCCAGGTGGCGATGTTTGCTGGGCTTACCGGCAGGTAGTGATCCACCAGCAGTGCAGTGAACAGGGCAAACAGGTAGGTGATCGAGTAACCGAAGGTTTTCATCGGCAGTTTCGGGTCTTCGGAAAAACGCAGGCGTACCGCGTGATACAGAAACACCAGGCCGAGGATCAGGGCGCTGAGCAAATAGATCAGATCGCTCATGCCGGTGAGGTACGGTAGCAGGGTGCAGATAAACAGCAGAATGGTGTAGTACAGCACCGATTCACGGGTGAACGGGATGCCGTGGGTCACCGGTAGCATGGGGATATCCGCCTTGGCGTATTCGTCGCGACGGTGAATGGCAAGCGCCCAAAAATGTGGCGGCGTCCAGACGAAGATGATCAGCACCAGCAGCCAGGCATACGGGTGGGCTTCACCGGTAACGGCGGTCCAGCCGAGCAGCGGTGGAATGGCGCCGGCGATGCCGCCAATCACGATGTTTTGCGGGGTCGCCCGTTTCAGGTAGAGAGTGTAAATAAAGGCGTAGCCAACAAAGCCGAACAGGGTCAGCCAGGCGGTAATCGGGTTCACCAGGAAATACAGCATGACCATGGAGGCTGCTGCCAGTAGCACCGCAAAGGTGATGGCCGCTTTTGGGGTCAGCTTGCCGGCCACCAGGGGGCGCTTTTCCGTGCGCTTCATGATGGCATCGATTTTCTGATCCATGATCTGGTTAATGGCGGCAGACGCCATCATGGCCAGAGATAGACCCAGGAACGCGGGGATGAATGTTCCCAACGGCACCATGCCTGCCGGCTCGGTGGCCAGGAACATGCCTGCCACCGCGGTAACCATGAGCAACATGACTACGCCGGGTTTGGTGAGGGCGAGATAGTCGCGCCAGTGGGCTGACTCACTCATGACGAGACTCCTTCCTGTTTGGGGGGCTGGCGTTTGCCACACTTCACATTAATGGCGCGAATGAACAACACCAGACTGGCCAACAGTATCACTGCGACGAAGTTGTGGGCCACGGCCACATCCAGCGGCACCGCAAACATCACATTACTGAGGCCCAGGCCGATTTGCAGGCTGAGAATGCCAAGAATCGCCAGCGCAAAATTGCGGAAAAACACGCTGCGGGCACGCAGCAGAATCTTGCCCACCAGCAGCAGCGCCAGCAGGGTCACCATCAGGGCGCCGAAGCGGTGCATCACGTGAATGGTGGTGCGTGCTTCGTTATCAAGGACGCCGTACTCGTAGTCCGGCTTGTCGTGCTCGTGCCCCCAGAAAATAAACGCTTCCTTGAAGTTTAGCCTATCCTGCCAGCCTTCTTCGCACACCGGCAAATCGGTGCAGGCCACGGCGGCGTAGTTGCTGGCGGTCCAGCCGCCCAGGGCAATTTGCAGGATAACGGCGGCCAAGGTCATGGATGCCAACGGCTTGAGTGTCAGTACATCACAATCATTGAGGAAGCTGGGCCAGCGGAATACTCGGGCGGTGAGAAGCACCAGTAAGGTGAAGGTGGTAAACCCGCCAAGTAAGTGCAACATCACGATGGTGGGCTGCAGCCCCATGGTCACCGTCCACATGCCGAGAATGCCTTGGAAGATCACCAGCGCAACAAGGAAGAGCGGTAGCTTCAGCGGCTGTTTTTCCCGTTTGCGGTTAACAAACGACAAAGCGGCAATGATGATGATCACCAGCCCCAGGGTCGAGGCGAAATAGCGGTGCACCATTTCCGGCACGGTTTTGTGTGCTTCGCGCAGGGCGCCGGGGGTGGTTTCGTTGGTGGTGGCCACATGTTCAATGGCCTTGCGCACGTCCAGATGGCCGTAGCAGCCAGGCCAGTCCGGGCAGCCCAGGCCCGCATCAGACAGCCGGGTCCAGGCGCCAAGAATGATTACGCCGGCGGCCATCAGCACAGCCAGAATACAGAAGCGGCGCAACCAGCGCTGCGATGCGGTGGGGGTTTGCATAATCAAGAGTCTGCCTTAACCGATCAGTGACCCTTTGAGGGTCCGTTTGAGATCGACGCGGATGTTCTCCGCCTCTTCGAGGGTGGCATCCATGTTTTCGTGCGTGGGATAACGCATGAAGATCTGGCCGTCCGGGCTGACCAGAAAAATATCGCCAATGGGCTGGCTGGCGTCGGGGGTATACACCGGCGCCAGTGCCTGGGTGACATCGGTAGAAGCCGCATGGATGGACACCATGCCGTCCACCTTGTCGGTGAGAAAGGTCTGTAATTCGGTGTTTGCCGGGGTGGTATGCAGAATCATCCGACGTACCCGCTTCGTGTCTTCGCCCAAGGTCAGCCGTACCTGCTGCACCTGATAATAAAGGCCATTTTTGCAACGGGTATCGCAACCTTCGCCAGCCACATAGAGCAGGGTCCACTGGTTACCCATGTGATTGCCGTCGTAGGGTTGCTGGTCGCTGTCAGTGGCGTTCAGGCTCGCCATGTCGATGTGCGGAATCAGCAGTTGGCCCTTGTTGACCTTGGGCAGCTCCTGGACATCAATCAGGTAGCGTCCGGCCAGAAAAAACAGAACAAAGGGCGCAATGATGGCTAACAAAGTGACCCTGCTCTTGGTCCGTGGAGTCATGAGGGGCTGTTGAGGTTTCATTCTTGCCTCTGCTGGAGTTCATTTTTTCGCCCGGCAAGGCGAAGGGAGCGTGGCATAGTGTTTCTATATGAGCGACCGCCAACGCAGCTGGGCGGCAAAAGGAGCCCAGCCCTACGGGTTGCGCCTGAAAAAGCGCCACTCGTTGTTGCGTGTCGTTCATTTGGAGCAACCAAACTTCTCTCCTCGCGCCTAGATTGGCGCATTTTCAGGCACAACAGAGGTAAGAATGAAACCTCAGCAGCCCCTACAATTCCTCTCGCGTCTTGCGTGCTTTGCGCCAGTTTCGGAGTGCGGCGGCAACATATATCAGCAGGGCGGCCAGTGCCAGTGCGAACCACTGCAATGCGTAGGCTTTGTGCCGTTCCGGGCCCATCACGGTCACGTCCTGCCAGTGCCGGGGTAGCGGTGCGTTGCTACCCAGCGCCAGTTCAGGGGTGACCCGGATTTCGAAGGGCGCCAATTCTACCCCAAGTTGTTCACCAATAGCGTCAAAATCCACTTTCTGAACCCGTAATGGCCACTGATTGTCGGGCAATGGCATGTCCTTGAGCACAAAAGCATCACGGGAAGGGCGGTATGCCACTCCAGTGATGGTCAAGTTTCCTGTAATGGGGGCGATGGCTGGCAGTTTGGCGCGATCATTGCCCCGGGGCAGCCAGCCCCGGTTGACCAGAACCCAGTGCCCTTTGTGGGTTTCAAATGGAGTCAACAGGTGGTAGCCGGCTACGCGGTTCAGCGTGCGGTTATCCAACAGCAAGTTGTGGGCGTTATCAAAAAGGCCGGAAATCGATGCGCGCCGGTGCATGGGGTCCGCGTCGGCCTGCAAGGTGGGCAGGTCTGCCGGCGGCAGGGTGGCCCGCTCGCTCTGTTCTGTGAGCCACTGGCGCTTTTCGTCGGCCCGGTCCAGTTGCCACAAGGCCAACCGCAGACAGATTCCGGCCACAATCAAGGTGGCGATCAGTGCGATCCAGGGTGCCCGGCGGTGAGTGTGAGGCATGGTTGTCTGCCCTCGTGACAGCAGTGGCGTGGTGAAAACGGCGGCTTGCCCGGTCCGTGGGCGTCAGCGCAGGTCAGATAGTGCGTGCACTGGAAGAGTCGGCCATTACAATAGCCGCATAAATGGCGGTCCCGCAGCGATTCTCGGCTTGTCCACACAGCAATGGCGGCACATTGTACATAGCTGGCCGGGCTTTTCACCCAGGGAATTCTGGCGGTGCTTCGCTGGCACGGAGCGGGACGCCATAGCAATGCATTGAAGGAGGTAAAGAGTATGTGGTGGGTAAAGCTGATTGTGGTGCTTCTTCTGCTGGCGGCAATGATTTCTCTGGGGCGTGCGCTCATGTCGCTGGTAAAAGGGCAGGGCAAGGAAGGCAAGACCATGCGCGCGCTGGCTTGGCGTGTGGGTTTTTCCGTTGCGGTGTTTCTGTTCATTCTGCTCAGTATGATGATGGGTTGGATTCAGCCTCACGATGTGAACCCGACCTTGCGCTATGGCGAGCCGATTCAATCCGGCGAGGTGGCCCCTTCCCGAACTCCGGCGCAGTAACGCTTTGGCACAGGTAGTGCGCTGCTTGTAAAAGGCCGGTAAAAACCCTGCTGATCAGTGAACGAAGGCGGAAAAGACGCCTCTGATACGGTAACTCGCTTTGAGCGAGATGCGCGGAGAAGGGCCAGCAAGGATGGCCAGGGAGCACGGACGCGCTTCCCCGCTTCTTTTATTGAGCTGTCTGATAACTGGCCGACCCTCTCAGGGAGTCAGCAGACGGGCCCGCTGCAGCAGGAGACGACGATGGAGTTGATGACACGGTTTGCGCTGATTCTGTTTGTTCGCATGGTTGCGCGGGCTGAACAGGCCATGTTGCTGGCCCAAAGCGCCCGCACTGAGCTTTCGGCGGTGCGCTCTATGGCGCGAAATCACGTCTCTCGGGATACCTCCCGCTAGCAGAAGATTTTTTGGTCTGGTGGGAACCTTTGAATCAGCCTGCGGACTAATTCAGTAGGCAAAATACGTTTTCTCCTCTTAGTAATATCAGGCAACCCTCGGGGCGCTCGGTCTAACCGGCGCCCTTCTTTTTTGCCGATTTGCGGCCGCAACACGCCGTGTCGCCTGTTATGGGCTGCTGGTCAGCCTGATTGGCTCTGTCCGGGCTATTTGGGTGGTGCTGGCGGAATGGGGAAGGGGGAAACATTGTTGGTGCGTGGTTGGCTGTGTGATTCAGTGATCTTGCCGACGCCTTCTTTTTCTACCTCATCAATACGAATCACCGCATGCATGGGGATATAAGACCGTAATACTCCTGAGAACTCCGTCTTCAGCTTTTCTTCTGCCGGGTCCACCAGCACGCCGTTGCGTTCATCAAACAGGAATTCTTCCACCTCGATAAACCCGTGCAGGTCGCTTTGGTATATCTCCGAGGCATAGACTTCGTAGGTTTGCCCTTGGTTCTGGAATATGACGCGGTAAATGGGACGGCGTTTCGGCATGGGTGAGAGGGGCGCTGGGTAGTGGAACAGGGGCTGAGTGTAGCATAGTGTGTGGCAATCGTATCTGCCTGAAAGGCTTGATAAACCCTACGTTTCGGCTGGACTTTAGCCAAGCGAATGACTAGAGTTGGCGCCCATAAATGCAGTGGGACAATTTGCCACACCTCCGGCAATTCAATGAAATCAGCATAGCGGTAAATAGCTACTTGATTTTATTGGGTTTTGCCTCCCATGTAACACGTTAAGCGGCCGCCCCCTTGGCCGTGGATGTGACTGGGGAAGGTCTGGTGACCGTTTCGCTGCATCAATCCTGAAACTCGCTTTCCAGGCGCCGGTAACGGCAAAGAACAAGCGTGCCTGTAACGGGGTAGCGCTGGGGAAAACAGGGAGCAAACGCATGCAGTCAACTCTGTTCCACCGCGCGGCGGCGGGTCTGACGTCACTGATGATCAGTGGTATGACCTTCGCTAGCGACTGGACTGAACGTTCCGATCTCGACCTGCGACCGGGGGTAACCCAAGTCAGCCAGGATGTTCAAGATCTTCACACCACCGTTCTCTGGATCGTGACCGTTATCGGTCTGCTGGTCTGTGGCCTGATTCTGTTCTCGATGATCCGCCACCGCCGTTCCAAGAACCCGAATCCTTCCACCTTCCACGAAAACGTGTTTTTCGAGGTGCTGTGGACAGTGATTCCCTTCGTTATCCTGATCGCCATGGCCGTGCCGGCCACCCGCGTACTGGTTCAGCTGGACGATACTGCTGAGTCAGAATTGACGGTGAAGGTGACTGGTTATCGCTGGAAGTGGAGTTACGAGTACCTGACGTACGAAGATGACAACGATATTGGTGTCTCTTTCTTCTCCAACCTGGCCACTCCCCCGGAGCAGTACAACAACCCGGTACTTGCCGGTGGCTTGTTCCCTTACGGCACGGCGAAAGATCTGGTCGGTAAGGACGCTCCCGAAAAAGGGCACAATTACATGCTGGAAGTGGATAAGAAATTGCGTATCCCGTCCGGCCAGAAAGTGCGTTTCCTGGTGACCTCCGACGACGTGATCCACTCTTTCTGGGTGCCTGATCTTGGTGGCAAAAAAGACGCTATTCCCGGTTTCGTTAACGAAACCTGGGCGTTGGTGCCAGAAGGCAAAGAAGGGACTTACTACGGCCAGTGTGCGGAACTGTGTGGCAAGAACCACGCCTTCATGCCGATTGCCGTAGAAGTGGTGACCCAGGACGAGTTCAAGACCTGGATTGCTGAAGAGAAAGAAAAAGCGGCCTCTGGCCCGGATCTGACGCCGTTTGCCGGCATCGATCAGGCGCTGGAAGAAGGCAAGCAAGTTTACGACAGCGCCTGTGCCCTGTGTCACGGTGCCAATGGTGAAGGCGGTATCGGCCTGGCGTTTGCCGGTACGGAGTTTGCCACCAATAAAGAGCACCTGAACGAACACATCGATGTGTTGGTGAATGGCCGTGCCGCCATGCCCAACTTCAAGGCTCAGCTGACACCTCGCCAGATTGCGGCGGTGATCACCTACGAGCGTAATGCTTTCGGCAACGATACCGGCGATCTGATCCAGCCCGCCGACGTTAACGACCACGAATAAGGGAGGGGATAGCAATGTCTACTGCAGCTGCAACCCATGATGATCATCACGATCATCACCACGCCCCGACCGGCCTGAAACGTTGGCTGTTCAGCACCAACCACAAAGATATCGGTACCTTGTATCTGTGGTTCAGCTTCGCCATGTTCCTGTCCGGCGGTTTCCTTGCCATGGTAATTCGTGCCGAGCTGCTCGAGCCTGGCATGCAATTCGTGGATCCGGAATTCTTCAACCAGATGACCACCGTGCACGGCTTGGTCATGGTATTCGGCGCGGTGATGCCCGCCACGGTTGGCCTGGCCAACTGGATGATTCCCTTGATGATCGGGGCGCCGGATATGGCGCTGCCGCGGATGAACAACTGGTCCTTCTGGATCCTGCCTTTTGCGTTCACCATCCTGATCGGTTCAGTGGTGTTGAGTGCCTTTGGTGCCGGTAACCCCAGCGCACCGAACTTTGGCTGGACCTTCTATGCGCCGCTGTCCACCAAGTACGGGCCGGCGTCCACGGATCTGTTCATCCTTTCGGTTCACATGATGGGTATTTCTTCCATCATGGGTGCGATCAATGTGGTAGTAACCGTCTTCAACATGCGTGCCCCAGGCATGACCCTGATGAAGATGCCACTGTTCGTATGGACCTGGCTGATCACGGCCTTCCTGCTGATCGCGGTAATCCCGGTTCTGGCCGGTGCGGTCACCATGATGCTGACGGATCGCCACTTCGGCACCAGCTTCTTCGATGCCGCCGGTGGCGGTGACCCGGTATTGTTCCAGCATATTTTCTGGTTCTTCGGGCATCCTGAAGTGTACATCATGATCCTGCCGAGCTTCGGTATCGTGTCAGCGATCATTCCGGCCTTTGCCCGCAAGCCGCTGTTCGGTTACGCCTCCATGGTGTACGCGACTGCGTCCATTGCGCTGTTGTCCTTCGTGGTATGGGCTCACCACATGTTTACTGTGGGTATGCCGCTGGCCGGCACCCTGTTCTTCATGTACATGACCATGTTGATCTCCGTGCCCACCGGCGTGAAGGTGTTCAACTGGGTGGCCACCATGTGGCGCGGGTCCATGACCTTCGAACTGCCGATGAAGTGGGCCATCGCCTTTGTGGTGCTGTTTACCTGTGGCGGTCTGTCCGGCCTGATGCTGGCGATTACCCCGGTGGACTTCCAGTACCATGACACCTACTTCGTGGTGGCGCATTTCCACTACGTGCTGGTGACCGGTGCCATCTTCTCCATCTTCGCTGCCGCTTACTACTGGCTGCCGAAGTGGTCCGGGATCATGCCCAACAAGACACTGGGTGAGCTGCATTTCTGGAACTCGCTGATTTCTTCCAATTTGCTGTTCTTCCCCATGCACTTTGTGGGTCTGGCCGGCATGCCGCGTCGTTACGCTGACTACGCACTGCAGTTTGCGGACTACAATTTCTGGATTTCCATTGGCGGCTTTTGGTTTGGTCTTTCACAGCTGCTGTTCCTGGCGATCACTGTGCTGTGCGCCATGAAGAAAGGCGAAAAAGCTCCGGCTAAACCGTGGGAAGGTGCTGAAGGTTTGGAATGGGAAGTGCCGTCACCGGCGCCGTTCCACACCTATGACACCCCGCCGGTAGTCAAGTAACAGAGAGTGAAGTAACAGAGACTGACGGAGGCACCATGAGCGACGAACAGCTCAGTGTTGAACAGCGCAACAAGCGCACGCTGAAAAAGCTGTTGATCTGGGCGGTGGCCATGTTTGGCTTCGCCTTTCTCATGGTGCCCTTTTATAACGTTATCTGTGATATCACCGGACTGAATGGAAAAACATCGAGTACGGCGGCCACCCAAGTGCCTGAAAACGTGGTGGCAGACCGTACCGTGACGGTGGAATTTATCACCCAGAAAGGCGATGGGATCAGTGGGGAGTTTTCCTCTGAAACCAGGCGGGTAAAAGTGCATCCGGGGGAAATTACTTTGGTGCATTTTTTCGCAAGCAACCCGACGTCATCGGACATGATTACCCAGAGCATCCCGTCGGTCACACCGGGGGAAGCGGCGCGATACCTGCACAAGACACAATGTTTCTGTTTTGATCAGCAAACATTGCTGGCAGGTGAGCGTAAAGACATGCCGATGATTTTCTATCTGGACCCGGAAATTCCCAGTCACATTAACCAATTCACTCTGTCGTATACGATCTTCGATGTGACAGAGCGGGTCGCCGGTAAAAACAACAGCGTGGCTGCTAACTAGAACAGCCGGTTGTAGAGGAGATTTTTTAATGGCTACTGAAAAGTATTACGTTCCCGAGAGCAGCCCCTGGCCGCTGACCGCGTCCATCGGCTTGTTCATGACCGCCATCGGTGGTGCGCATTTCATCCAGCAGAGCACCATGGCAGACATGGAGCCCAGCTTCATCGGCAAGCCGCTGTTCTTCCTGGGCCTGACTTGGTTGCTGGTGGTGATCGCCCTGTGGTGGCGTGACACGATCAAGGAATCTGTCGGCGGCCTGCACAGCAACCAGCTGGGCGGCTCTTACCGTCAGGGCATGTTGTGGTTCATCTTTTCCGAGGTGATGTTCTTCGCGGCCTTCTTTGGCGCCATGTTCTACACCCGCTGGTTGATCCTGCCGTGGTTGTCCGGGGAAGGCAGCAACGCCATGACCCACGAGTTGCTGTGGCCGAACTTCCAGGCCATGTGGCCGCTGACGTTGACTCCGGCTGGTGATACTACTCAAGCCATGGGCGCATGGGGCTTGCCGGCCATCAACACCGCTATTCTGTTGGTGTCTTCTATTACTTTGACTATCGCTCACCACGCTCTGCTGGAAGGTAAGCGTGGCATGTTGATTGTTTTCCAGGCAGCCACAGTCGTGTTGGGTGTAATCTTCCTGGGTTTGCAGGCATTGGAATATGTTCATGCCTATGACATGGGGCTGACATTGGATGCCGGTATCTACGGTAGCCTGTTCTTCCTGCTCACCGGGTTCCATGGTGCGCACGTGACTATCGGTACCATCTTCCTGTTTGTGACCTTGGTGCGTGTGATCAAAGGGCACTTTGATGAAGAGAACAACTTCGCCTGGGAAGCGGGTGCCTGGTACTGGCACTTCGTGGACGTGGTATGGCTGTTCCTGTTTATCACCGTCTATTGGTTGTAATCCGGTTCAGCAAAAAAGGCGCCCATAGGGCGCCTTTTTTTTGTCTAATAGTTAACGACTGACGCTAATAATGGTGTGTGTTGCGTCGAGAATGCGGATGATCTGATGAGCGATAACCAGTTCGGTAACACCGTTTACCGGGCGCCGGATCTGGGCATGTTTCGGTAAGTAATACCGGTTCAGGCGTAAATCATGTGGCAGATTTTGTCCTGCATAAGCGAAGCGATACCAGCTGGCATTGTAGTGGCGTCGGGGGCTAACGTAGTGGCGATTCCGTGATGGTTTTTTGCCAACATGCACCACGTGTGCCTGCGGATGAAAATAGGGCTTTTCAGGGTGATGCTTGTGAGCATTGTTCCACGCCGGTGGCGAGGCAATGGCCTGGTTGCCCAGACTGCTGACGAGGATGGTGGCGGTAGCGATAATTCCTTTACGCATGAAAACCTCCTAAGCCAAATGACGCTTCATGTGGCTGAGTGACTGAGGCCTTCAGGGTAATAAGAGAATGTGCAAGCAACGCGCATGCATTGTGAAACATCAGCAAGGATTGTCGCAGTGAAGCCTGGATGGAAATACCGGTCTTGCTGGCAAGAATGGCTGGTGAAAAGCGATGGGAGAGAAGGAAGAAGGTCTGGTTAGGCCTAGCCGTAACCAGACGCTTCTGTGTGCTGTCAGGCGTCAGGCGTCAGACACTGGGTCAACCACTGGCCAACCTCACGGATTTGCTCCAGGCAGACCATGTGTTCCATGGGGTAGCTGCGGTATTGCGGGGAATAGCCCAGTTCGGTAAGGGTGGCTGCGGCGCGTTGGCCCAGTTGTTCGGGGACCATGGGGTCCATGCTGCCGTGGCAGATCATCACGGGAAGCTTGGCATTGGCTTCGCTGGGTGTGACAGGCATGGCCATGTAGGTGGAGAGCGCGAGCAGGCCTGCCAAGGGTTTGGGCTGACGCAGGGCCGCTTGGTACGCGACCGCGCCACCTTGGGAAAAGCCGGCAATGATGATGCGTTCGCTGGGAATGCCGCGGACGATTTCTCGCTCAATCAGTGCATCCACCGCATCGGCAGAAGCCAGCACGCCGGCTTCGTCGACTTTACGATCAATATCCATGGCGAGAATATCGTACCAGGCGGGCATCACCATGCCGCCGTTGACCGTCACGGGAATCTGCGGCGCATGGGGAAAGATAAACCGCACGGAGAGATCGGCAGGCAACTGAAGCTCCGGCACGATGGGTTCGAAATCGTTTCCGCTGGCGCCTAAACCGTGTAGCCAGATGACACTGGCGGTGGCGCTTGTGGTCGGTTCGATTTCAACACAAGGCAATACTTCGCTCATAACTAGTCTCCTCCCGAAACAATAATTCGTACGGCTTCCAGCTGACAGCGGGCTTCGCTGAGGCATTTTTCCAAAGCGTGTGTTTGTGCTTCCAGGGACTCCACTTCGTCGTGACGGACCGCCGTGTTTTTGGCTTGAAGGGCCTTCAGGCGAGCCAGCTCGTGGGCCTGTTCGGCGCGCATTTTTTCCTGAGCAGCGGCAATGATGCTTTCTGCTTCCTGGGTGGCGCTGGTTTCGTCGGCCTTCAGCAATTTCTCCAGCAGAGACTTTTGGCTGCCAACGATCTTGCGGCTGAGCGGCTTGTCCATCTTGTGACATTGCTGGCTCAGACCGTCGTGGCTGATGGCTTGGCTAATATTCTTGCCGTTGGCATCCAGCAGGTGACGGATCACCGTGGTGGGCAAGAAGCGATCCGCTTGAAGATGTTTCGGCGCTACCGCATCCACCGTGTAAATGGCTTCGATTAGCAGCGTGCCGGCTTTGATTTTCGGGTTCTTGAGCATGCTCACGGCGGCTTTACCGCGATGCTCGGTAAGCATCATTTCCAGGCTGCCGGTGACCATGGGATGCTCCCAAGTCAGGAATTGCATGTCGTCACGGGCCAGCGCGGTGGCGCGGTTATCGGTCATCGTCACGCCTTCTTCCGGCAAGGCAGGGAACGCATCGCGCATGTGCGGACCGGGTTTGAGGATGATGGCGGTATCGGAATGATCTTCCTGCTCTACACCGTAGCGATCAAAGATGCGCTGCATGAAAGGCAGAGGGCTGTCGTCATCCGCGGCGATCAGGTCGGTGATTAACGTTTCAGCGCGTTCACTGTCGAAGGAGCTCAGCTCCAGCAGGCGATCGCGGCCTGTCTCCAGCAGCGTATGCAGCTCGTTGGTAATGGTGCGGGTGTCGTCGACCAGTGCTTCGATGGCGGTGTATTCCGGGTCGCCAGTAAGTAGTGGCTCCAGCGCGTCGCGGCTGCGCAGGTAGATATCGTGGCCGGCCGGGTTGGTGTGCTCGAAGGCATTCATGCCGTCGTGATACCAGCGGAACAGGACTTCCTGGGCGTGCTGCTCAAAGTAGGGCACATGAATCTGGATATCGTCAGTCTGGCCGATACGGTCCAGGCGGCCAATACGCTGCTCCAGCAGGTCCGGGTTTAGCGGTAGGTCCAATAGCACCAAATGATGGGCAAACTGGAAGTTGCGGCCTTCAGAGCCGATTTCGGAACAGATCAGTGCTTGGGCGCCATCAAAGTCGTCCGCAAAAAAAGCGGCGGCCCGGTCCCGCTCGATCAGGTCCATGTCTTCATGGAACATGGCCACGTTCATGCCCAGCTTGTAGTTGCAGTGAGCATGCAGGTCGGTGGCGGTGTGTTTGCTGGCACAAATCACCAGCACTTTGTCGTGGCGGTGTTGCTTGAAGAAGTTCTCCAGCCAGTTCACGCGTGGGTCCAGGCCACACCAGCGGTCATCGTGGAACAGGGTTTCCGGGTGCAGGTGGCCGTCTACTTCTTCGTCACTGTCGTACTTGTATTCGTCCGGCAGGGTCAGGGGAATACCGTGTACGTGGCGGGCCGGAAAACCGGCAATGTTGTGGCGGGTGTTACGGAACATGACGCGGCCAGGGCCGGAGCGGTCCAGCAGCTCTGTTTGAATGGCGTCGCGATCCGCTTCGTCAATATTCATATCCGGCAGTAGGGCAACGGCTTCTTCTTTCAGTGCCGCATCCCAGCTGGGTTCGTCATGCAAACGGCCGGCCAGCGCCGCCACATCCTGATAGTGAGCTTGCTCGTCCTTGAACGCTTCCAGGCTGGGGTAGCGTTCCGGGTCGAGCAGACGCAGGCGAGCGTAATGGCTTTCCAGGCCCAATTGCTCGGGTGTTGCGGTGAGCAGCAATAGCCCTCGCGCCTGTTGGGCAATGGTTTCCACGCGCTGGTAATCGTCGCTGACCTGCTGGGCAGACCATTCCAGGTGATGGGCTTCATCCACCACCAGTAGATCCCAGTCGGCGGCGGCGAGCTGGTCGATATCGCACTCGCTGAGAAAATCGGTGCTGCAGAGAATCAATTGCTCGCTGAGGAACGGGTTATCGTCACCGCTGGCGGCGCTGACGGCACCGGTGTCTTCTTCTGCATCCTCGTCCGGTGTGCTTTCGTCTTCAATAATCTGCGCCAGCATGTCTTTGATGCTGGTTTCCGGCTGCAAGGCGTTAAGGCGCTCGGCATCAAAAATGGAGAAATGCAGATTGAAGCGGCGCACCATTTCCACAAACCACTGGTGGACCAGGGGGGAGGGCACCACCACCAGCACGCGCTTGGCCCGGCCGGTAAGCAGTTGCTGATGCAGGATCAGGCCGGCTTCGATGGTTTTCCCCAGGCCCACTTCGTCGGCAAGCAACACCCGTGGGGCAAAGCGGTTGGCTACCTGATCGGCGATATACAGCTGGTGACCAATCAGGTCGATGCGTGGGCCGCGCAACCCCTTGATGGTGGATTGCTGCTGACGACAGTGGGCATTGAGTGCATCGATACGCAGCTCAAACCAGCGATTGGATGACAGCTGGTTGGACAGCAGGCGGTCCAGTGCTGCCGTCAGGCGCAGGGTGTGGCCCAGGTTGGTTTCTGGCACCGGCTGAATATCGTCCGGATTGCCGTCCTTTGGGTGCGCCATGTAGACCTTGAGGCCGTTGAGCTCGTTAACCTCGGTGACCACCAGCTCCATCTCATCAGCGGTGCGGATGGTGTCACCGCTGTCGAAGGTGACTCGGGACAGCGGGGCATTGTTCTTTGCGTAGGTGCGCTCTTCCTCTACCGCCGGGTATTCCACGGTGACCAGTCGGTAATCCAATTCCTTGATGATGCCGAGGCCCAGCTCGGTTTCGGATTCGCTCAGCCAGCGTTGGCCGGGGATAAAGTCAGTCATTGTTGCTGCCGGTGATTGCTTGGGGGGCGAATTATACGGGTTTGTACGGCCCCCTTCGATGGGTGAAACCTATTGAATCTGATTTCGGAACCAGCGGCGGGTGGCCTCATCGGCGGGGAAGTAGTGTTCGATGCGCAGTTCTTCCATGACTACGTCGAGGGCGGTGCCGAAGCTGGCCAGGGTGGAGAAGCTTCGCAGGCGCTGGCCGGCCAGTTCAATCTCCAGCGTCATCATGGGTTCGTTGCGGTCCGTGCTGGGCTGCTGGTGCAGCAGCTCGTCGAGATTGGCGAGCGCTGCCAGCCGGCCAAGCAGCGCGGCCAGCGCCGGGTCCGGGCGAGCCTGTTGATCACGGTGCAGGCGGCGCAACAGAAAGCCAGCCACCTCATCCCAGTTACACAGGAATGGCCGGTAGCCTTGGGGATGGAAGACCAGTTCGATCACATTTGCGGTTTGCGCAAAGGGGCCGCGTTCCTGAATCATCAAGCCGACTAGCCGCTGTTGGGCCTCGTTGGCCATTAACACGTTCCAGTGGGCATCAAGAACAACCGCAGGGAACGGATTATGGTTGCTGAGCATGACTGTGAGCGCTTCGCGCACCGGGGCCATGGTGTCACTGCTGAGATCGGTCTCGGTGAAGGCCGGTGCATAACCGGCGGCCAGCAGCAGCCGATTGGTATCCCGGCAGTTCAATTCCATTTCCAGTGCCAGGCGCTTCAGCATGGTCGGGCTGGGTTGGCTACGACCGGTTTCGATAAAACTCAGGTGCCGGCTGGACACATCGGCCCGTAACGCCAGTTCCAGCTGGCTGAGGCGGCGGGCTTTGCGCAGTTCTGCGAGGATCTGGCCGGTCTGCATTGGGGGTCTCTTCTTCCAGTGGCGGGTCAGCATGGCCATGGCAGCCGGGCTTCTCCATTACCTCTGAGGTAATTGTTTCACCTCCTTGTTCGGCAGAGGCTGAATCTAACACTAACCGGCCCGCTGCGGTAATCCGCAAGTCGGCTCCAAACCTGGAGGTGCACCATGCCCTGGACATCACTCAAACATGCGTTGCTATTCAACGCAGCCTGCTCAACCTTGTTGGGGGCCACGCTATTGCTGGCCCCGGATGGGCTGGCGTCACTGATGGGCGAATTCAGCCCGTTGATACTCATGGCTCTCGGCGCTGCCTTGCTGATCTTCGCGGCCGATGTGGCTTTTGTGGCGACGCGACAATTCATTTCGCCGGGACTGGCCAAAATGATTACCGTGGCTGATCTGGCTTGGGTGGTGGCGACGCCCATGGTCATGATGCTGGCTGCATCCTGGTTATCATTCTGGGGGCATCTGGTGTTGCTGGATGTGGCATTGCTGGTGGGTATCTGTGCCCTTTTCCAATGGCGGGGGCTGCGGGCGCAACCGCTTAAGGAACAACAGCGCACTGTCCGTGGCGCTGCACAGTCGCAACCGGGAGGCCGATCATGATCGAGATTACCGCTCTGGGCTTCCTGCTGATGGGGCTGGTTGCCCTGGTGTCACCACGGCGGGTAACCCGCTGTGTAGCCTTTACCGAACAGCCGGTGGCGGCTGCCCGTAACGAGGTGCGTGCTGTCTATGGGGGCTTTGGGGTGGCCATGGGTGGGTTGTTGATTGCCTGCCGCGATTATCCGCAATGGCGTGACGGGGTGTTGCTCGCCTTGGCGCTGGCATTGCTGGGCATGGCGGCGGGCAGGTTGGTGTCCTGGGGAGTGGATCGCCGGCTGGATGGCTTTCCGGCCTTGTTTCTGATGGCAGAGGTGGTGCTGGGAATAGGGCTGCTGTTCTCCTTGTAAGGGATGTCACTTTAACGAACCAAGCAACATTTGCGGTATGCTCGGGTAACGATTTTCCGCCACGGTGATAAGGTATGGGCAATATCCTGCCGTTCAAAAAACCGCAAAAGAAAACGCCGCGTAAAGGCATGTGTCAGCATGACTTCCACAAGTGGGTGGCCTGCAAGGAAAAGCAATTCGATGTGAAGCAGGGAAAGCTGGTGACTGTCTATCGCTGTGACCGCTGCGGAAAAGAAAAAGTGAAAGCGCACTAACCGGGTAACCCTGATGCTTGAAATGCGATCCAGTTGTGAAAGTTGCCAGTGCTCATTGGCTGCTGGGGCGGAAGCCTATATCTGCTCCTATGAATGCACCTTTTGTGTGGATTGTTGCACCATTCATGCAAGCCGCTGCCCCAATTGCCAGGGCGAGCTGGTGAAGCGCCCTCGCCGTCAGGAGGCCAGCAATGAAAGCTCCTGAGTCAGTTTCTTTGCCAGGCGGTGCGGGCTATACCTTGCCGGTAAATTGGTACCCGGCAGACAGGGCCAGTGGCGCTGTGGTGTTGATGGCGGCTTTAGGCATGGGCGCCCGCTTTTATCAGCCACTGGCAAAGGCGTTACAGGCGGCCGGGTTGAATGTGGCCTTATTGGAGCAGCGTGGCCATGGCGAGAGCCCCTGGCGCCCGTCACGCAGCTGCGACTGGGGCTTTCGTGAGCCACTGGTCAATGAAATTCCGGTAGCACTGGATTGGGTGAAAAGCCGCTCCGCTGGATTGCCGGTTTATCTAATGGGCCACTCCTTGGGCGGGCATTATTCCGCCATGGCGTCTGGCGTCTATGGTGGGCAAATAGACGGCATTATTCTGGCTGCCTGCGGTAGCCCCTGGCTGGGCGGATTTACCGGAGCGACCCGCAGAAAACTGAAATTTCTCTGCGCCATGGTCCCGCCTGCATCGGCGATATTGGGTTATTACCCGGGGGACAAGCTAGGGTTCGGCGGCCGTGAAGCCAGAACCTTGATGCAGGACTGGCTAGCTCTGGCGAAAACCAACCGTTATCAGGCCAATGGCTTTAGCGATGACCTGGATTGTGGCATCGCGCAATATAGTGGGCCAGTGTTGAGCCTGCGTATGGCGGATGATGCTTTTGCGCCTCCAGCGTCTGTGGAGGCGGTAGTAGAAAAATTTATCACAGCCACGGTAAGCAACGTGGTGCTGGATGAGCAGATGCTGGGTGACCGCGCTGACCATTTTCGTTGGGCGCGTTCCCCGACGGCCACGGTGCAGCAGATTGTTCACTGGCATGTAAAACAACAAAGCGGGAAGGAGTGAGGGCGCTATCAGGTCTGATTTACACCATGAGCCTTCTCTGTTAATTCGCGATTAAACCAATAAAAGGATGCCTGCATGGCCATCGTGTTGCACCAGTTTCCGATTTCCCATTATTGCGAAAAAGTCCGTTGGGCACTGGATTACAAGGGGTTGGACTATCGGCTGAAGAACCACCTTCCGGGCCTGCACTTCAAGAAAATGAAAGCCGTGGTGCCGTTTAGCAGTGTGCCGGTTCTGGAGCACGATGGACATTACGTGCAAGGCTCTGCGGCGATTATCAGCTACCTGGATACAAAGTTTTCGGCGCGCCCATTAACGCCGCAGGCTTCGGAAGCGCGGGAGGAGGCATTACGTTGGGAAACATTCTGCGATGACAACATTGGCCCCCATGTGCGCCGTTTTTGTTACCACACCTTGCTGGACCATCCGGATCTGGTGATTCCCTTTTTCGCCCAGGGTGGCCCTTTCTGGGGAAAGGCATTTCTACGCATGATTTTCCCGAAACTGCAGGGGGTAATGCGCAAAGCCATGCAAATTCGCGAACCCCAGGTTAGCGAAAGTCGCGTGACGCTGGAGCAAGCTATTCAGACACTGTCACAGGCGTATGGTGAACGACCCTACCTGGCTGGTGAGCAATTTTCCCGGGCGGATCTGGCGGCGGCCAGCTTGCTGGCCCCACTATTCATGCCGCCGCAGTACGGCCTGAAGTGGCCCTCGACCATGCCAGAGCCCTTGCAGAGCTGGGTAGACAGCCAGGCTGAGTCTTTAGCGCCTTTCCAGCGTTTCTATCAGGAGCACCGGCGCTAACATTCTGTCTACACTCCTATTCGTGGAGGCTGCACAGGGAATCCTACCTAAAAAGGGGGCGCCGGACCCCCCTGTGATTTTCTGAGTATCAATCCAGCACCATGATGGCTTGGCCTGCGTTGATCTGCTGGCCTTCCTGTCGGGTAAGGGCGATGACCTTGCCGGTGGCGGGGGCTGAAATTTCGATCTCCATTTTCATGGATTCCAGCACGGCTACCACGTCCCCCTGTTTCACCTCGTCGCCTTCTTGCACGTTCAATTTCCAGATGCTACCCGCTACTGGCGACTCCACCGGGGTGCCTTCCACATCGTCAGCGCCGTTGTCGGCGTCCAGGTCCTGTTCTGACTGGAAATTGATCTGGCCGCTTTCTACCCAGCGTTGTAGTTCTTCGTCGAAGGCCTGGTTGCGGGCGTCGGTGAAGGTGGTGATGTCCTGTTGGTTGTCATCAAGAAATTGCTGGTATTCATTCAGGCTGAAGGTGGTTTCTTCCACTTGAATGGGATACTGCCCTTTGGGGAAATCCCGACGGATCTGGTTGAGTTCTTCGTGGCTCACTTCGTAGAAGCGAATTTGATCAAAGAAACGCAGCAGCCAGGGTTGGTCAAAGGCTTCAGTCTTTCGGTAGCGATTCCACATCTGCAGGGTGCGACCGACAAATTGATAGCCGCCGGGGCCTTCCATGCCGTACACGCACAGGTAGGCGCCCCCGATACCCACGGAATTCTCAGCGGTCCAGGTGCGGGCCGGGTTGTACTTGGTGGTCACTAGGCGGTGACGGGGGTCGTAGGGGGTGGCCACCGGGGCACCCAGATACACATCGCCCAAGCCCATTACCACATAGCTGGCGCTGAACAGGGTCTCTTTCACTTCGTCCACGCTACCCAGCCCATTAATACGGCGGATAAACTCCAGGTTAGAGGGGCACCAGGGGGCATCTTTACGCACGGACTGCATGTACTTTTCGATGGCCTGATGGCAAGCCTCGTCGTCCCAGCTGAGTGGAATATTCACAATGCGGGAGGGGACTTCCAGGTCGTCCTGTTGTTGCAGTTCATGTTCTGCGCTGGCCAGTACATCCAGCAGTTGTTGGCGGGGCAAACGCTGAGGGTCGAAATGAACCTGCAGAGAACGAATCCCGGGGGTCAGTTCAATGACGCCCTCAAGCTGTTGTTGTTCCAGCCAAAGCATTAAGGCATGGGCGCGAAAGCGCAGGCGAAGGTCGAGCACCAGTGGGCCATACTCCACCAGCAGATAGCGATCGCCGGCGGCGCGATACACCACCTCCACGCCCGCTTCCGCTTCGCCAAGGCGGTTTAGCACCGGCGTGGTGATGTCGGCGCTTTCTGCCACTGCCTGTGGTGGCGTGAGAGCGACGACACAGTCGTTCTGGTCAGCTGCCAAGGCGTCGGCACTTGCCAGGCTTATCGCTTCAAAGCGCAGGGTGTCGCCGGCCTTTAATTGGCCCAGTTTCCAGCGGTCCGCCAGGACCACGGTGGCAGGGCAGACAAAGCCGCCCAGGGATGGGCCGTCCGGGCCGAGGATCACCGGCATGTCACCGGTGAAATCCACTGTCCCTACCGCGTAGGCATTGTCGTGAATGTTGGACGGGTGCATGCCGGCTTCGCCGCCGTCGCTGCGGGCCCAAGTCGGCTTTGGCCCGACTAGCCTGATACCGGTACGGCTGGAGTTGTAATGCACTTGCCAGTCGGTGGCAAAGAACATGGCCATGTCGTCGTCAGTGAAAAAGTCTGGCGCGCCATGGGGGCCGTAAATCACCCGTAAGGTCCAGTGATTGCCCAGTGCGGGTTTCAGGCTGTCCGGCACGATAGCAGTGGCCGGTGCGGGTGCGGCTTGTTGGAAATGCAGTACATCGCCAGTGCGTAGCGCGCGGCCCCCGTGGCCACCAAACTGACCCAGAGTGAAGGTGCTGCGTGAGCCCAGATAGGGGGTGCATTGCAGGCCACCGGCCACGGCCAGATAGGCACGGGCACCGTCGCCGCTGACTTTACCTAATTGCAGCGTCTGACCCGGTGCTATCTCAATGGCGCAATAGCTGGCAATCGGCTGGCCATCCAGGGTGGCCTGCATGTCTGCGCCGGTAAGCGCGATGCGCGTGGCCTGATTGAATTTCAGTGTGGGGCCGTTAAGGGTAAATTCCAGTCCGGCGGCATTTTCATCGTTGCCCAGCAGACGGTTGCCTAGACGGAAACTCAGGTTATCGAAGGGGCCGGATGGTGGGGCCCCCACAGGCCAGTAACCACTGCGGCCGGGGTAATCCTGCACAGTGGTAAGGGTACCCCCGGCCAACACGTCCATGGTGAACGGCTGATAGCGGAAATCGTTCAAGTAGCGGGTGGTCATTTCACCCTGGTCGAAAACCGGGTCGACGAGAATGGCGCGAATATAATCCCGGTTGGTTTCGATGCCTTCTATGCTGGTTTCAGCAAGCGTGGTGTTCAATGCAGCCAAAGCATCATCGCGGCAGGTTTCGTGAACGATGACTTTGGCCAACATGGGGTCGAACAGGGGAGAAACAGTGAGGCCAGCTTCTATCCAGTGATCGATGCGGCGGGATTGTCCATTCGCATCGGGAAACGCTACTGCAGTCAGTAGCCCGGCGCTGGGCTGGAAATCCTTGTTCGGGTCTTCCGCGTAAATTCGCGCCTGAATGGCGTGGCCACGGGCAGTCAGTTCGGTGCCGAGTTGTTCCAGAGCGGGCAGATCGCCGGCGGCCAGTTTTACCATCCATTCGACCAAGTCCACACCGTACACTTGTTCAGTGACACCATGCTCGACCTGCAGGCGGGTATTCACTTCCAGAAAGTAGAAGGCGTTGCTGTCCTGATCGAGAATGAACTCCACGGTGCCGGCATTGCGATACTGCACCGCTTCCATCAAGTTTTTTGCGGTGGCATGTAGATCCGCACGGACAGTGTCTGGCAGGTTCGGAGCTGGGGTTTCTTCCAGCACTTTCTGGTGGCGTCGCTGGGCGGAGCAATCCCGTTCGCCGAGGGTGATGGCGTTACCTTGACCATCACCAAACACCTGCACTTCGATATGTCGTGCACGGGGGATATATTTTTCGATGAACACGCCATCGTTGGAAAAATTATTGGCGCTAAGCCGGCGAACGGTATCCCATGCCTTGTCCAGATTGTCCGCGTTTTCGCAAACCTGCATGCCAATGCCGCCACCACCGGCGGTACTCTTCAACATGATCGGGTAGCCAATGCGATCGGCGGCTTTTAACGCGGCGTTTTTGTCGGTGAGCAGAGGGGTGCCAGAAAGCAATGGCACCCCGGTGTCTTCTGCCAGGGCGCGGGCGGTGTGTTTTAGCCCGAAGGTGTTCATCTGATCCGGTGTGGGCCCGATAAAAGCAATCCCGCGGGCTTCGCAGCCTTTGACAAAATCAGGGTTCTCACTAAGAAAACCGTAGCCGGGATGTACCGCATCGACGCCGTGTTCTTCCATCAGTGCGAACAGGGCATCCTGATTCAGATAGGTCTCCCGAGCACCGCCTTCGCCCAGGCAGTAACACTCATCGGCCTGGCTAACGTGAAGGGAGTCCCGGTCGGCTTCCGCAAAGACCGCCACAGCAGTGACGCCCATTTTATTCAGAGTACGGGTAACTCGGGTGGCGATGGCGCCGCGGTTAGCAATCAGCACTTTGTTGAACATGACAGTGTCTCTTGACGGTAGCGGGCCGTCCCGCAGTAAATCCTTGCGCTGTCCGGGTCGTCCCGGCAGACGCGATCAATCGTTCCAGATCAGTACTTCGATCGGAGTCGGGTTGTATCCGTTGCAGGGGTTGTTCAATTGCGGGCAGTTTGAGATCAAAATGATCACGTCGATGCAGGCGGTCAGTTCCACATATTTGCCGGGGGCGGAAATGCCGTCTTCAAAGGTCAGGCAGCCTTCTGCGGTGACTGGCACGTTCATGAAAAAATTGATGTTATGGGTGATGTCTCGTTTGCCCAGAGCAAATTCCGGATGCTGGTTCACGGCGAGCATCCAGCTGTCACGGCAGGCATGCATGCAGCGTTTTTCCAGGTCGTAGCGCACGGTGTTGCTTTCTGTGGCGCAGGCGCCGCCCAGAGTATCGTGGCGGCCGCAAGTGTCAGCGACGATGTCCAGTAATGGATTAACCCGATTGGACATCAGCGTGGTGCCAGCGGTGAGGTAGACATTGCCCTGTTCGCGAATAGTATCCATGGCGCTGTAACGCTCGGCAGGATCCTCGGCACTGTAGAACAAGGTATCGGCGGCCTGGTTACCTTCCAGGTCGAGCAGTCGCACGGTTTGGCCTTGTTGCACGGTATGAATGAAGTAATCACCGGCGGCGACAATTTCACGAAAAGTGGAATTTTCCGGTTGTCTTGGGCTTTCTTTAATCATGGTGTTCTCTCTTGTTTCGTGGTGCCTGAATCGCGTAGCGAGACTTAGATGCCCAAGTGATAGAGACGGTTGTTTTCGAAAGCGCGAACGTTCTCCGCACGGAAATGTTTGCAGTAATCGTCATCGGCAACCGGGGCGGCTTTCAGCATCTCGATCTGTATCGGCTTCATGGGGTAATCCTCCGCTGGATTCAGCGGATGGGGGCAGCTGTTCAAGATGACTAGCGTGTCCATTTCAAAACGCAGGGTGAGGCTGGCCCCGGCCTTGGCCGCCGAAGGATCAAATATCAGACTGCCGTCATTGTCGGCGGAGACTTTAGAGAAAAGATTAAGATTGGCGGCCATGTCTCTTTCGGTAAGGCCGTATTTGGCGAGCTCAGTCAGGAAGCTGTGTTCACCACTGAGGGTCCAGTGATTCTGATGATCCTGGTAAGAACGGGCCGCGTATTTTTGTTTGAGTGCTTTTTCACTGAGTGTGCCGCACACGGATTCATGCCACCCAAAATCGTCTTCTACTATGGAGGCGAACACGCGGCCCATGTCTGAGTACAGGCAGTTGCCTCGGGTTAGCTTGAAGGTGTGTTGACCTTTTAACGTGTCCGGTGCGTTGTAACGCTCGAGCAGGTCTTCCGGGTTAAACATGAGCAAGCCCAGATTGGCGCCGCCTTCCAGGTCGGTGAAGCGTAATTGCATGCCCCGGCGTACTCGCAGCGACCAGTGGGCGCTGCCGGGCAGGGTGGTTTGATAGAGGGGCTCGTGATGGGATGAATTTTTCATGCTGATCACCTTAGACACGGTCGATGGCGCGGCTGGTGCTATCCACGCTTGCATTGATGGAGGTGAGGGTGCCGGTCTGGCAGTCGCCAACTGGCAGGTCGTAGGTCACACGGGCGCCGTAGGCTCCGGGGGCTTGTGGGTCCAGGCGGGGTTTATCAAAAACCCACAGTCGGGTGCCCAGATAGAAGCCTTCGTTGATGTCATGGGTGATCATGAACACGGTGAGCTTTTGCTCTTTCCACAATGACAACACCAGCTTGTGCATATCGGAGCGGATGCCTGGATCCAACGCACCAAAGGGTTCATCCAGCAGCAAAATGCGAGGCTTTTTGATCAACGCTTGGGCAAGAGCCAGACGTTGCTGCATGCCACCGGATAGCTCATGGGGGTATTTGTCCGCTGCCTGATCCAGGCCTACGGATTCGAGCATCGCCAATGCTTCTTTACGAATCTTGCGGCGCTGTTTCCCGAAACTGATACCCAGCCAGCGGCTGCTTTGTAGCTCGCCCCCAAGCATGACATTTTCCAGCGCCGTCATATGGCTAAGGACAGAGTATTTCTGGAAGACCACGCCGCGGCTGTCATCCGGTTCGGCTGTGAGGGGTTGGCCATCCAGCAGTAGTTCACCGCGGGTAGACTCTTCCGTCCCTAGCAGCATTTTCAGGAAGGTGGTTTTACCACAGCCGGAGGCGCCAACAATGGTGACAAACTCGCCTTCCTCAACGCTGGCGTTGAGTCTTTCCAGTACCACTTGCTCGCCGTACTCTTTCCACAGATTTTGCATCTCGATAATTGCCATCAGGATTCTCCTCCATGGAACCAGGGGTAGCGCCATTGCGTGTATCGGTTGAGGATGAAATCAATGGCAAAGGCCAGCAGCGTAATCCACAGGACATAGGGAAGAATGACGTCCATGGCCAGATAACGACGCACCAGGAATATCCGGTAGCCGAGCCCTTCGGTGGCCGCAATCGCTTCCGCCGCGATAAGGAAAAGCCAGGCGGGACCCAGCGAGAGTCGTACGACGCTAATTAGACGGGGCATTAACTGTGGCCAAACCAGCCGGGTAATGATTTGCCAGGTGTTGGCGCCCAGGGTTTGCATCTTAATAATTTGTTCAGCGGGAATTTCCCGTGCTCGTTGCTGAAGATCCCGGATCATGAATGGAGTGATGCCGATAATGATCAGCATGACCTTGGCCAACTCACCGAGCCCGAAAACAATGAACAACACGGGAAGGATAGCCATCGGAGGAACAAGAGAAAGCCCTGTAACCAAGGGTGAGAACGTGGCACGAATCAACGGAATGGTGCCGTTGCCAATGCCGACCATAACGGCAACCAAGGCACTGATTCCCACACCTATTGCGAGCCGTTGAAGGCTGGCAAGGGTGTCGTTAAGCATCAGATACTCACCGGTGCGCTTACTGGGCTCAAACGCCATACGATCAATTGCCTGCACAAACGTATCCAGTGCTGGTAGCAGTTTATCGTTGGGGTTCTCAGCCAGGCGGGCATCGGAAGCCAGCATATAGATGATGATTAACAGCACAAAAGGCAGCATGCCTAATGCCCAACTGACAGCTTTGGACGGTCGGCGGTTGATGAACTTCTTCATGGTTTTTCCTTGGTGCGAAGGCTATTAATTCGCTCGCGGCAGAGGCTGGCACTTTGGGTGCCAGCGTGCCGTATCAGTGCGTTTTACAACTTTCCTTCAGCGGCCATGGCCATATAATCTGGAATGAAACGCAGTTTTATGTTGCCTTCGTTACCATAAACTCCAGACGGGGTTTCGATGCCAATGAAGCCAGCATCCGGTGCGCCTTCGCCCAGCAGCCCATACTGGAAAGAGAATTCCGCTACCTTCTTCATCGTGTCATTCACAGCAGAGCTGTTAACGAATTCCACAGCGTCTTTGGGTTGGTAGAACATATGCGTTGATGCGAGCTGGGCATTGAAGCCAGCGAGGTCTGTGCCGGAGGCTTCAGCCAGATATTCACGGGCCTGAATACCGGTTTCGTCTTCGGCAGAGAGGTGATCCATGATTTCATACCAGGCGCCGGTTAATGCCTTGCCGAAATTGGGGTTCGCCTCCAGGGTTTCGGTGTTGACGATCATCAAGTCGATGACCTCACCAGGGATCTGTGAAGAATCAAATATCTTGTGGCTATCTGGCATGGCACTGATTTCGCTAAGCAAAGGGTTCCAGGTGGCGACTGCGGTGACATCATCGGACGCGTAGGCCGATACCAGATCCGCATCTGAGGTATTCACCACGGTCAGATCCTTTTCGCTCATGCCCACGGTTTCCAGGGCGCGGGCGAGCAAGTAATGAGAAACCGATAGCTCAACAAGGTTAACGTTCTGTCCTTTCAAATCGGCCAGATTGTCTGAGCCTTTGAGTACGATACCGTCATTACCGTTGGAGAAATCACCAACGATTAGGGCGGTGGAATCGACCCCGCCTGCTGCCGGAATGGTCAGGGCGTCCATGTTGGTCATGGTGCAACCGTCGTACTGGCCGGCAGTGTACTGATTGATGGATTCCACATAGTCATTGATCTGGACCACATCAATGCTGATGTCATATTTGTTGGCCCATTTCTCGACGATGGCTTTTTGTTCGCCGTAATCCCATGGAATCCAGCCCACATAGATGGACCAGCAGATGCTGAACTCGTCTTTTTCCTGGGCAACAGCAGGAGAGAAAGCGGTGATAAGGGACAATGCGGCAGCGGCCGCTATCTTGCGTACGGAACGGGTCATGTTAGACCTCCTTGGCTACGGGCGATGAGGAATCCAATGACAATGTCGCCATCGTGACCTCCCGGGCTTTTGTCCCGCCGTGTAACCCCCTACCGCTAGACGTTGTTCCAGGCCTATCGGCGCCAAGGAGGTCGATTGCTCTCGGACCAGACATCGGCTGCTGATGCGGCCGACCGGAACCCTAGCGATCTATTGGTGCATATTGTGTTGAGTGTTTGATGGCAACCAAGCCATTCGATTCCTCTACCTATTGCAAAGCAAAGGGAGTGCCAAGGTGGGCCTTAGCTGAATAAAAAGGTGCTTGCCCGCGCGAGTCATGCGCTGGCGGAGAAAGAAGGGGGCTGGAAAGAGGCTGGTGCGTAGCAGGGAGGCGAACATGCCGGCGGGTGAGTTTGTGCCGGCATGGTGCGTGGTGCGCAGTGGTGCGCAATTGTGGTGCGGTTGGCGAGGCGGATGATTACTTTTCGTGCTCCAGAAAGTCGACCAGGGCTTTCCAGCTGACCTGGTCCGCATGGGCACTGTAGGCCAGCGGCATGTCGAAGCGTTTGCCGGCGGCGTCGGAACGAGGGTTAGTGAAGCCGTGTTTCACGCCGGGGAAACTGAGTAACTGGAAATCAGTGCCGGCGGTGGTCATCTCGCTGACGAAACCACTGACCTGTTCGGCGGGCACCATGGGGTCTGCCTGGCCGGTGGCGACCAGCACGCGGGCCTTGATGTCGCCGGCCTTTGCCGGGTTCTCCGTGCCCAGGCTACCGTGGAAGCTGGCTACCCCGGCCAGATCGGTACCGCGGCGGGCCTGTTCAAGCACCACTGCACCGCCAAAGCAATAGCCAATGGCAAACAGGCGATCCGGTTCGACCTGCTGCTGTTTGAGCATCATGGTGCGGGCGGCCTGGAAACGAGCGTTCATGGTTTCCGGGTCTGCCAAGGCGGTTTCCATGAAGCTTTTTGCGTCTTTGGGGTGGGTGGCGACTTCGCCAGTGCCGTACATGTCCACGGCTAGCGCGGTGTAACCCGCTTCAGCCAGCATGCGGGCGCGGTTACGGGCATAGTCGTTCAGGCCCCACCATTCGTGCACCACAATCACCCCGGCCCCCGGGTTTTTCTGGTCATCGTTGAGGTACATGATGCCTTTGCCCAGGCCGTCAGGCAGGGTGACTTCGGTTTCAATAATATCGGCGTGGCCGGCCTGGCCAGCGACAATCAGGGATACCAGCAGGAAAAACCGTTTCATAGACCTGTCCTTGGATGTGCCATTTGGCGGGTTATTTGTTCTGCCAGACCCAACGTAGCGGTTCGCCGAAGTCGTCATAAACCAGTTTGCGTTGCGGTCTGGCATTCAAGCGCTGGCGGCGCGGCTTGTGCTTTCGTGAATCAATAGTGGCCACCACCTGGCTCAGGTCAGTGCGTTGATCCTGACGTGGGCCATTGAACAGAACCGTTTGGTGGCCCTTGCCGGATACCGCATCGGCGCCACTCACCCCGTTTGGCACTTCACTAATGGACCCGCCTTCGGAGAGAAAGCGTTCCATGTCGCGTTCCAAGCGATGCCGTTGTTGTTCCTTACTGTTACGAACTTTCACGGGACTCATCGGGGCTGATGGGTTGATCAATCACAATAGCAGGCTCATATGAACGCTGCCACCACCATAATAGCTAGTCTGTTTGGCCCTGCGTGCCGGGCAGGGCTTGCCGAATGGCCGCTTCCAGCTTGCCACCCAGCGGCTTTTCCGCCGAGGGGAAATGGATGATGCCGTCGCCGCTGGCGGGGACCAGGTACTTGTTGAAGTTCCAGGCCGGCTCGCCGGCCGCCTGGTTCAGCGCCTTGAACACCGGATTGGCGGCATCGCCCTTGACCGTGCTGGTGGCGGCCATGGGGAAGCTGACACCGTAATTCACATAGCAGACACTGGCGGTGTCTGCCTCGTCGTCCAGTTCCTGGCGGAAGTCGTCGGAGGGGAAGCCGATGATAACCAGGCCCTGTTCGCGGTAGGCTTGGTAGAGTGCTTCGAGACCCTTGAATTGCGGGGTGTAACCGCACTGGCTGGCGGTGTTGACCACCAGTGTCAGCTGGCCAGCAGTGAGGGCGCATAAATCCAGCTCGTGGCTGGTGTGCAGTTTACGCACGGAGGCATCCAGAGCGGGGGCGCAGGCAGCGTCTGCGCTCGCCAGCGGGCTTAACAGTATGGCAAGGGTGGTCAGGACATAGCGCAGAGGGCCGGGCATGTGGGGTGTCCTTTGTTTGCGTGAGCGGGGTCGGCCAGCGTCGACTTTGATAGTATCTTGCCAAGCAGGCGAAGAAAGCGCGAAAAGGCTTTCCTCGCCTAATTGTTGACTGCGTCAGGCATCCGGCGTCGAGCGTTCGGCAACATCCGCGGCACCCGCGATAAGCCAATCAAGCCGCCGAAAACGTGATGTTTCCCTTAATCCGCGAAGAACCTTATTTTTCTGCCAGTGCCGGTGCGTCAAAGGTTACCTTGCTCAGACCGTGGCGCATAAAGGTGCGAATGTTGGCGTGGTCGTTGCCGTCCGGGTTGCCCAGCACATGTTCGCGGTAAAAATGGCCGAAGCAGGCCAGGGTCTGTTTATCGGAAAGTTGTTGGTGTTTGGCGAAGGCAAAAATCTTGCACGAACCTTCATTGGTGCCGGCATCGTTACGCACACTGTCGTCGCCCTCACCATTGATAAAGGTGGTCGGGGTGTACTGGTAGTGTTCGGCAATAACGGTTTGTACCGCGTCGAAGGTAATGGTGTCCGGGGCGTTGTTGAGGGAATCCAGCAGGGTGTTTAGCGAGGGGCTCATGGGCAATCCTGTGCGGTGTAAAACGCAGCAGGATAGCGCCAACCCTGCACAGAGTCACGGTTGGCGCGGGTCGATCCGGTTACTGGGCCGCGGAGTCTTTTGGCAGAACCATGCCAGTGCTTTGCAGCGGGCTACAGTTCTTGATGATGACTTTCCCTTCCAACATGTTGCCACGGGAATATTCCCGGAAAATGCACTCGTTGGTTTCCGGGTTGTAGTTTTCGATCCACAGGTTGTCGTCTTTCCAGGTGGCACTGATGTGATACTGCTCTTCGGGCACAGAGATATTCATGGTGCCGCCAAAGCGCTTCACGAAGACCTGCTGTAGCCAGAAGTAATAGGCGACAGTGGCAGTAAGCCAGATGATCACGGCGACAATCAGTGCGGGCTTCCATTTGCCCAGCCGTACGCCGAGGCCAAACAGGGTGCCGATGACCAGAGCAGCCACCAGGAACCAGTAGAGATAGGTAACCATGTTTGCATCCTTCTCGTTTGTGGTTTGTTGTAATGGCGCGCGGGAATTGCAGAACAATACAGCGATTCCTTAACGCGTAGCGTCTCTGGCATCATACCAGCCATCGCAGGGGTGGGTGTAAAACCATGCAACAGTGGTGGGTGTATATGGTGGAGTGTGCGGACCGGTCGCTGTATACCGGGATCAGCACCGAACCGGCGCGCCGGTTTCATGAACATAACACTAGTCCGAAAGGGGCGCGCTATACCCGGGCCCGTCGCCCGGTGCGCCCGGTGTTGCTGCTGCCGGGGGGCGACAGGGCCTCCGCCAGTCAGCTGGAAGCACGGATAAAACGGTTGAGCCGCCGCGACAAACAACGGTTGCTGACGGCCCTGCAAACGGAAAAACGGCAGCAGCCGCTGTCTGTCTGGATCGAGACGCTCAGTGAGCCGTGATGATTCTGACAACACAAACACCATCAAGGAGACCGAATCGATGACAAAGACACTGACCGCGCGGCCAATGCCGCGCATGGCTACTCTCTGGCGCAGCGCCATGCTGGTATTGCTGGCAGGCTGGTTGAGCGGCTGTGGCATCAACAATATTCCGACGTTCGACGAGCAGGTCAAAGCGGCCTGGTCCCAGGTGGAAAACCAGTACCAGCGCCGTGCCGACCTGATTCCCAACCTGGTTAACACGGTCAAAGGCTATGCCAGCCACGAGAAAGAAGTGCTGGTAGAGGTGACCCAGGCGCGGGCCAAGGTGGGCTCTATTCAGGTGGATGGCAACATGCTCAACAATCCGGAAAAACTGCAGCAGTTCGAGCAGGCCCAGCGTCAGCTTGGCTCTGCCCTGCAGCGGCTGATGGTGGTGGCGGAACGCTACCCGGACTTGAAAGCCAACCAGAACTTCCTGGCCCTGCAATCGCAGCTGGAAGGCACGGAGAACCGTATCAGTGTGGCGCGCCGGGATTACATCGCGGCGGTACAGCAATATAACACGGAAATTCGCACCTTCCCCGGTCGCCTGTGGCACAGCTTCCTGTACAGCGACATGGAGCAGCGTGACACCTATGAAGCCACCGCCGAAGACGCGGATCAGGCTCCTTCCGTGAACTTTAACTAGGGCGGGCTTTAATGCGCTATTTCGCACTGATTGTTCTGCTGCTCAGCACCTCGCTATGGGCCGCGCCGGAGTTCCCGGCGCTGTCCGGCCGGGTGGTCGATGAAGCGGGGTTGCTGACCCCCGCCCAGACCCAGAGCCTTACCCAGGCGCTGGCCACCGCAGAACAGAACACGTCCAATCAGCTGGTAGTGGTCACTGTGCCCGATTTACAGGGTTACGACATTGCCGATTATGGCTATCAACTGGGCCGTGAATGGGGCATTGGTAGCAAAGAAAACGACAACGGCGTGCTACTGATTGTGGCGCCTAATGACCGCAAGGTTCGCATTGAAGTGGGCTATGGGCTGGAAGGCGCTCTCACGGATGCGCTCTCCAGTGTGATCGTCCAGCAGGAAATTCTGCCGGCTTTCCGTCAAGGGCAGTTCTATGGCGGGATCCAGGCAGGCGTGACCAGCATTCAAGCGGCCATTAAGGGGGAGTACGAGGGTGAAAAGCAGCCACAGCAGAAGGTGTCCAGCGGCAAGGCGCTGCTGATTCTCTGCGTGATGATTGTGCTCACCTTCCTGCTCTCCTTTGGCGGCGGTAGCGGTGGCCGTGGCGGCCGTCGCGGGGGGCTGATGTTCCTGCCCATGGGAATGGGCGCCGGTGGCTTTGGCGGTGGCGGTTTTGGTGGCGGCGGCTTCGGCGGCGGCGGTGGTGGTTTTGGAGGCGGTGGCGCCTCGGGAGGTTGGTAATGTTGTTGGATAACACTGCACAGGATGCACTGGCCCGCGCCATCAGCGAACAGGAAGCCCGCACCGATGCGGAAATGGTGACCGTGCTGGCCAGGCAGGCTGACGATTACCGCTACGTGACGGTCATGTGGGCGGCGCTGTTATCGTTGCTGGTGCCGGCGGTACTGTTGTTCCTGCCCGTGTGGCTGACCCCGTTTGAAGCCTTGCTGCTGCAGTGGGGCGTGCTACTGGGGCTGGCGGTGCTGTTCCGGTTCAAGCCGATCCAGTTGCGGCTGGTGCCCCGGCGCTTGCAGCAAGCTCGTGCCGCTGGTCTGGCGCGCCAGGCCTTTCTGCAACAGGGGCTGCACCGCACCAAGGGCGCCACCGGCGTACTGATCTTTGTCAGTGAAGCCGAGCACTACGTGGAAATTCTGGCCGACCAAGGGATCGCGCAGCATGTGCCCGACAGCGAATGGCAAAGCATGGTCGATGCCTTTATCGCCCACCTGAAGCGGGGTGACGTGGCCAAGGGTTTCCAGGAATGCGTGGCCGCCTGCGGCGACAAACTGGCTGCTCATGTGCCTGCCACCGAGCAGAAAAACGAATTACCCAATCATCTTGTTATTCTCTGATTCCGGGTAATGTTTAAGAAGGGGCCGTTTGGCCCCTTTTTTTATGGCGCTCTGCGGTTGCATAGGCTTTCCATGAAGCCACGGCAGGAGCACCTCAAGAGGTACTCCTACAGCGGCGTTGTAGCCGGTGTTTGGGGGCAATCAGAAGGGGAGTCGTCGGTTAGATCGCAAAGCGTCATTGCGGCCTGTCGATTTTTCCGGTAACAAAGAACAGGCAACAACCGTTGGCAGTAACGTCAATAGCAACATTAATAACAACAAACACCCGGTTCAGGGTGTATGCCGCTGTAGTCTGTTAGATAGCGGACGGGCGTTGAGGAGACAGCAATGAAACTGTTCCGAGAAAAAGCCGATAGCCGTCATCATGCTTTCCCCCCGGTATTGATTACCGAGTCTCATGATATTGAGCGTTTGAAATCCATCGCCCGTAATACGGCTGTTTTCGATCTTGGTGTGCAGGAACTGCAATGGGACACGCACCTGCAGGGTGAGCCGGGTTGCATGCGCCTGAAACTCAGCGGGGATTATTATTTCGTGATTCGCCCCTGAAATCAGGGCTGGATGCGAGAATGTAAGCTCAAGGAAAAGCGGTGCCGTGTTACTGCGCGCTCGCGCAACAAAACGGCACCGTAGGGTGGGCTGGCAGGCTTACTGGTCGCGCAGTTCGCGGCGCAGAATCTTGCCTACGGTGGACTTGGGCAATTCCGCATGCACAGTCACGTGCTTGGGTACCTTGTAGCCGGTCAGTTCCTTGCGGCAGAAGGCGATAATATCTTCCACCGGCACGTCTTCTGACAAGGCCACATGGGCACATACGGCTTCGCCGGTTTTGTCGTCGGGTTTGCCCACCACGGCGGCTTCAATGACGCTCGGGTGGCCGCTCAGCACGTCTTCAATTTCATTGGGGTACACATTGAAGCCGGAGACAATAATCATGTCTTTCAGGCGATCGACGATCTTGATGTTGCCGTTTTCCTGTACCACGCCAACGTCACCGGTGCGGAAGAAGCCCTCTTTCATGGCCTTGGCGGTTTCCTCCGGGCGATTCCAGTAGCCCTGCATCACCTGCGGGCCGCGGATCACCAGTTCACCCACTTCGCCAATGGCCATTTTGTTGCCGTCTTCGTCCCAGGCTTCCACTTCGGTTCCCCGCAAGGGGGCGCCTACCGTGCCCAGCTCTTCGGCGCCGAATTGGTTGAGGGTGGCCACCGGTGAGGTTTCACTCAGCCCCCAGCCTTCAGTGACCGGGCAGCCAGTCACGGATTGCCACAGCTTGGCGGCGGAACGGGTTAGCGCGCTACCGCCGGAGAACGTGAGCTTGAGGCTGGAGAAGTCCAGGCTCTTGAAGTCCGGGTGGTGGCACAGGCCCACAAAGAGGGTGTTGATGCCCGCCAGGCCGGTGAACTTGAATGGCTGGATACTCTTTACGAAGCCATCCAGGTCCCGCGGGTTGGGGATCAGCACATTCATGGCGCCCAGGTTGAACAGGGCTAGCATGTTCACGGTAAACGCATAGATGTGATACAGCGGCAGCGGGCAGACAAAAATCTCCTTGCCGGCTTCGCAACGTTCGCCCAGGCGGTCTTCCATCTGCGCCGCATTGGCCAGAATGTTCGCGTGGGTGAGGCTGGCGCCCTTGGCTACACCGGTGGTGCCGCCGGTGTACTGCAGCACGGCGATGTCCTCACGCTGGGCCTTGATGGGTTCCAGGTCAGGCAGGTTGGCGCCTTGTGCCATGGCGCTGACAAAATCGTGGTAGCCGTGTGTGGTTTCTTTGGGCGGGGCAATCAGGTCTGCCGGGCCGGTTACCAGCACGTGCTCAATCTGGGTGTCTGCCTTGATGGATTCCAGCCGCTCCAGAGCGTCGGCAAACACCACCAGCGCCTTAGCGCCGGAATCACTGAATTGATGCTGCATTTCCCGCGGGGTGTACAGCGGGTTGGTGTTCACCACCACCAAGCCAGCGCGGAAAGCGGCGTAAGCGGCAATCGGGTACTGGTTCAGGTTGGGCAGTTGAATGGCAACGCGATCACCCTGTTGCAGCCCGCAGGCATGCTGGAACCACTTGGCCAGATGGCGGGACTTTTCTTCCAGGTCCGCAAAGGTCAGTGTTTGGCCGAAGCAGTGGTAGGCCGGCATGTCTGCATACCGCTGGCAGTTATGCTCGATAAACTCGGCGGTATTAATGAACTGCTCGTTCAGTGAAGGGGTGCTCATGGATTGCTTCTCCCGGTAGTGTTGTGCGCGCAAGGAATGCTGGCATTCATGCTTGATGATCATTGTTTTTGTGCGAAAAGGCTGAGCTAAGGTTGGTACGTTAATGTTGCCAGGGGGGCTGCGAGCCAAGCCATGGCAAAATTCTCGCATTGTCGGCCAATACCTTACAGGGGGGATTAGGAATCGCCATGGGGGTCCACGTCATTATGTTGTCTCTTCGCGTCGGGGGCGGCATCTAAAGCAGCCTAAGTGAGGCATTGCCGACTAGGCGAACATCATCAAAGGGTGATACAAAAGGGCAACGATATGGCGATTCAGGCTGGTGCCTGACGCCGCGGAATCAGGCTAGTATCAACGGATAATCCAATAATGATCGCAGGGACCGACTCATGGCTTTACTCAAAAACCTTCTCGTTCTGTCTTGCAGCGTGCTGCTGGCATCAACCGCCACCGCCGCAGACCTTAACGTCCACGGCGCCCTGAAAGGGGGGTGGACCGATCTGGATTACGGCGACGGTGATTTTCCTGTCGGCACAGATGTCGACTCCACAGACCACACCTTCTCTATTCTCGCGGGGCTCACGTTCCCGGTAGCGCGCGATCGCATTCATTTGGGCGGTGAAATTGCCCATACCTATCTCGGGGAATACAACGTAGAGCTCGCCGGTTCAGAGGCAGAGGTGATGCTCACCGGAAGCGAGGTGGTTTTTGCGGGCTTTTTCGACGTAGCGACCGGCACCCAGTTATTTGTGCGCGCCGGCGGTTGGGCCTGGGAGTCTGACGTTGATCACGGAGACGATGATTCCGGTTTTGATCCGGTCTGGGGAGTGGGCTTCACCTATGGGTTAGATAATCTGTTATTCCGTGGCGAAGCCAATCGCTACGATGCGGAAGACGAAAAAGTGAATGCCTACACGGTCGGTTTGCAGTTTCAGTTTATGTAGATGCAGCGCGGGTTTTATTTCCAAAAAAAAAGGGGCCTGACGTTTCCGTCAGGCCCCTTTTTCTTTATCTGGTAGCAAGGGGCGGACTTGAACCGCCGACCCCAGCATTATGAGTGCTGTGCTCTAACCAGCTGAGCTACCTTGCCATTTGAGGTCGCGAATTTTCCGTGAGGTGGGGTCAGGTGTCAAGCACTGCCGGTGCGGCTGGACAATGTTTGATCAGTTGTTGCTTGCGGGACGGGAAATCTGCCATAGTTGCCATGTAAATGAAAATTATTATCATTTGGTGGCGATGCCGGTGCTAGAATACTTGACCAAATTGCTCGGGATTACTACTCTCACTCTTTTAATACACGCAAGAAAGGTGTGGATATGCGTTTGACGACCAAAGGCCGCTATGCGGTAACCGCCATGCTGGATCTGGCGCTGCATGCAGCGACCGGGCCGGTGTCGCTGGCGGATATTTCCGAGCGTCAGGGCATTTCCATTTCTTACCTGGAACAGTTGTTCGCCAAGCTTCGCCGTAATGGGCTGGTGAGCAGCGTGCGTGGCCCCGGCGGCGGCTATCAGCTGAGCCGGGAGAGCGAGCATATTGACGTGGCGGCGGTGATCGCGGCGGTGGATGAATCAGTGGATGCCACCCGTTGTGGTGGTCATGGGGATTGTCAGGAAGGGGATACCTGCCTGACCCATCACCTGTGGTGCGATTTGTCCGATCAGATTCAGGATTTTCTCAGCGGCATTACGCTGGGTGAGCTGGTGGCCCGTCAAGAAGTGAGGCATGTGGCCCAGCGCCAGGACCGTCAGCAGCAACGTTTGCCCGTCAGCAGCCTTTGATTGTGTGCCGGCACAGCCGGCCTCAGTAACCCGATACCAGCCATACGATACCCATCATGAGTAATGCCGTTTACCTGGACTATGCGGCGACCACTCCGGTAGATCCGGCGGTGGTGGACGCTATGGTCCGTCATCTTGGCCCTGAGGGCACTTTTGCCAACCCTGCGTCGCGTAGCCACCTGTACGGCTGGCTGGCGGAAGAGGCGGTGGAGTCCGCCCGTCGTCAGGTGGCCGATCTGTTGAATGCAGACCCCCGCGAAGTGGTGTGGACCAGCGGTGCCACCGAGGCCAATAACCTGGCCCTGAAAGGGGTGCTGGATGCCCGTGGCGGTGGTCATGTGATTACCAGTGCCACCGAGCACAAGGCGGTGTTGGACGCCTGTGGCTGGCTGGAAAGCCAGGGCCATGCGGTTACCTACCTGAAGCCGGAAACAAACGGCCAGGTGAGCGTGGAGAGCGTGGCCGCCGCGCTGCGTGACGACACCGTGCTGGTGAGCGTCATGCATGCCAACAACGAAACCGGGGTGATCAATGACATTGCCGCCATCGGTGCCTTGTGCCGGGAGCGTGGCGTGCTGTTCCACACCGATGCGGCCCAGTCCGTGGGTAAGCTGCCTCTCGATGTGAAAGCGCTGCCAGTGGATCTAGTGTCAGTGTGTGCTCACAAGGTCTACGGGCCCAAGGGCATCGGGGCCTTGTATGTGCGCCGCTCGCCGAACGTGAAGGTGGCCGCGCAGATTCATGGTGGCGGCCATGAGCGTGGCATGCGCTCGGGCACCCTGGCCACGCACCAGATTGTGGGTATGGGCGAAGCCTTTGCGTTGGCCGGGTCATTGAAGGATGAGGAAGGGCCATGTATCGGCGCGTTGCGGGACCGACTGTGGCAGGGCATTGAGTCGCTGGGCGGCGTGAGTGTGAACGGCGGTGAGGCGCCGCGTCTGCCGGGTCACCTGAATGTGGCCTTTGAGGGCGTGGATGGCGAGATGCTGCTCACGGCCATGAATCAGGTGGCGGTCTCGTCTGGCTCGGCCTGTACGTCGGCGTCGCTGGAGCCTTCCTATGTGCTCAAGGCCATGGGGGTGACCGATGCTTTGGCCCATGGATCGATTCGTTTTTCGGTAGGGCGTTTTACCACGGCAGACGATATTGAGCAGGCCATCGCGTCGGTGACCGATGCGGTATCGCGACTGCGCACCGTGCCTGCCTGACGCCAGGGGTCGGGACCGTCCAGGGAAGAATGTGACGGTTTCCGGCACTGTGTGATTGCCACTGCTTGAGTATCCCCAGCTCAGTGGTGTTTCCGGGCCGCTCAGAGGCCCGTTTTCCGGTATGGCTTTTGCTTTGCTTTCAGTGAGGATTCACCGCACTGATCGCGAGGACGTGCCATGCACGGTGTCATCGTTTCCAATTTCAAAACTTACCTGGATGATTTTCTCGGTGCGGATGCCTGGGGCGATGTGATTGCCGGTGCCGGGCTCGACGGAAAAACCTACCTGCCGGTTGCCCTGTACCCGGATGCGGAAATGGAGGCGCTGCTGGAGGCGGCGGTAAACGCTACCGGCTTGCGGCGGGAGGACCTGCTTGCGGATTTTGGCGAGTGGGTGATTGGCCCGCTGGTGCGCATGTATCAGGCCATGATTCCGGCGCACTGGGGTACCCAGGCGCTGTTACTGAATATGCAGACCATTCATGAGCGGGTGCTGAAACTCAAGGACCCGACCGCCAGTGCCCCGAATATTCAGGTGCGCCAGTGTGGTGAGGGTACGCTGGAAATTCACTACGCGTCCCACCGCAATATGGCGCCGATGATTCTGGGCGCGGTGAAAGGGCTGGCGGAGCATTTTCAGGAAACGGCGCAGTTGTTGGCGGCAGAAGAGGGTGGGCAGGATGGTGAATGTCGCTTTCTGTTTCAGGTGCAGTCGCAGTGTCTGGCAAGTCAGGACGTGGGCTAGGTTTTTGTAGGAGCGCTGGTTCCAACGCGATTCAGGGTGGCATGCACTCGCCAACCCCCTTTCGCGGTGGAACCACCACTCCTACAAAATCACACATCTCCCTCCGTAGGAGCACCGCTCCTGCGGAGAGGGGCGGGGTTTAGGCAGCCAGTTGGGTGGCCTGATGTTTGATCTTGGCGACCATGGCGCGCAGGCCGTTGCCACGGGTGGGGCTGAGATGGCCGAGCAGGTCGATGCGGTTGAAGAAGGCATCCATGTCATAGTCTCGTGCGGCCTGGGGCGACTGCCGGTTCAAGGCAGACAGAACGATGGCCGCCAGCCCTTTGACGATCAGGGCATCGGAATCCACCGCCAGATAGAGGGTGTCGTTGTCGCTGTCGAAATCGGTTTCCAGCCACACCTGGCTCTGGCAGCCGCGCACAAAACGGTCTTCGGTCTTCAGCTCATCGGGCAGGCCTGGTAGTTGCTTACCCAGATCGATGATATAGCGATAACGCTCTTCCCAGTCATCCAGAAATTCCAGATCCTCGGCGATGTCCTCGGCGGTCACGTCCTTGCCAAGCTTGATGCTGCGAATATCAAATGACACGTCGTTGAGCTCCGTTATTTATGCCTGCAGGGTTGCCGGGTTTTGCGTGCTGCATGTTGCGTGAAGCGTGCAGCGTCTCTTATCAGAACATCCCCAGTTCAAGCTGGGCTTCGTCGCTGATCATTTCGCGGTCCCAAGGTGGGTCGAATACCAGGGCAACTTCCACCTTGTCTACGTTGGGCACTTTGCCCAAGCGGTCTTCCACGTCGCCGACCAGTACTGGGCCCATGCCGCAGGTGGGGGCGGTGAGCGTCATGCGTACCTGCACCACGTTTTGTCCGTCTCGCTGGATCACGTCGCAGCCGTACACCAACCCTAGCGCGATGATGCTCACCGGAATTTCCGGATCAAAAATAGTGTCTAAGACGGTATCCAAGTCTTCATCTCGGACGCTGCCATCGCTGTTGGCCGGGGCGAAGTTCAGCTCCAGCGGTTCCTGGCCGATGGCATCGGCATCGGTGCCGTCGATGCGCGCCATGTTGCCGTTGATGGTGACGGTGTAGGTGCCGCCGAGCGCCTGGCGCAGGTTAACGAAGCTGTTCTTGGGAATGGTGATGCGGGTGCCGTCCGGCACCTTGCGGGCCGGAACGTCGCGCTGAACCACTACCGTGCGTTGGTCTGCCATTGTTGTCCTGAGCTGGTGGTTAGACTTCGCCTACCGTAAAGCTTTCACCGCAGCCGCATTCGCCGGTGGCGTTGGGGTTGCGGAACTTGAACAGGCTGTTGACGCCTTCGGTGACGTAGTCGATCACCAAGCCGTTGAGCATGGGCAGCCATTTTTCCGGTACGTAGAGGTTTACCCCGTCGATCTCGAACAGCTTGTCTCCATCCTTCGGTTCTTCCACGAAGTCCAGCGTGTACATGAAACCAGAGCAGCCGGATTCGTCCAGATCCAGACGAATGCCGCTGGCGCTGGCCCGCTGGATTTCACGCAGGGCCTGTTGATTGGCTGCTTCGGTCAGGTTAAGGGCGACCTGGCCGGGTTGGAATGTCTGAACGGTCATGTGATACCTACCTTGCATGAAACGCCAGACGCTGAACGCCCGACGCTTGACGCGAAAAAACCGGATCAGGTGTGCCTGGTGTCACAGGAAGGTTTTGACCTTCTCCAGACCTTCGAACAGGCGATCCACCTCTTCCAGCGTATTATAAATCGAGAATGAGGCCCTGACAGTACCCGGAATGCCCAAGCTATCCATCAGCGGCATGGTGCAGTGATGGCCGGTGCGCACGGCGATGCCCTGTTTATCCAGCAACATACCCACATCGGCCGGGTGGCCGCCGTCCAGTAGAAAGGACAGCACACTCACTTTATTGGTGGCGGTGCCGATGATTTTCAAGCCGTCGCAGGCCTGGGCGCGCTCGGTGGCGCGGGTTAGTAGGGCGTCTTCGTGGGCCGCCAAGGCTGGCCGGTCCTGCTGGTTCAGCCATTCAATGGCGGCGGCCAGGCCGATGACGCCGGCAATGTTGGGCGTGCCGGCTTCGAATTTGTAAGGCAGCTGGTTCCAGGTGCTCTTTTCAAAGCTCACCGTTTCGATCATTTCGCCGCCGGTCTGGTAGGGCGGCATGGCTTCCAGCAGTTCACGACGTCCATAGAGCACGCCGATACCGGTGGGGCCGAACAGCTTGTGGCCGGAAAACGCGTAGAAGTCCACGTTCAGGGCCTGCACGTCCACCGGGAAGTGGCCCACGGCCTGGGCGCCGTCGATTAGCGTAATGGCGCCGACGGCTTTCGCCTGGGCAACCATGTCTTTCACCGGGTTCAGCGTGCCTAGCGCATTGCTGGCATGGCCAATGGCGAAGATTTTGGTGCGCTCGCTGAGCAATTGCGCAAACGCATCCAGATCCAGGCTGCAGTCTTCGCGCAGCGGGATAACCTTTAGCGTGGCGCCGGTAGCGGCACATGCCTGCTGCCAAGGCACGATGTTGGCGTGGTGTTCGCTGGTGCCGATCAGCACTTCGTCGCCGGGCTGCAGGCGATCGCGGCCAATGCACTGGGCCACCATGTTGATGGATTCGGTGGTGCCTTTGGTCCACAAAATTTCTTCGCGGCTGGCGTTAAGGAAGGCCGCCACGGTTTCGCGGGCGCCTTCAAATTGGCCGGTGGCTTCGTCGCTCAGGTAATGAGCGCCGCGGTGCACGTTTGAATTCACCGTGCGGTAGTAGTTATCCAGCGCTGCCAGCACCGCCACCGGTTTTTGGGTGGTGGCGCCGTTATCCAGGTACACCAGCGGTTTGCCGTTGACCTGTTGATCCAAAATCGGAAATTGTGCGCGCAGGGCCTGAATATCCATCACGCGGCGGACTCTCCAGCTGGCGTGGTGTGGCCCAGCTCGGCTTCCAGCCAGGGCGTGGCCCACTGCGCCACTTTTTCGTGGGGCAGGGTCATCAGCAACTCGTTCACAAAGCCCAGGCTCAGCATGCGCTTGGCTTCGGCCGCCGAAATGCCGCGCGATTGCAGGTAGAATTGCTGCATGGCATCAAGCTGGCCGACGGTGGTGCCGTGGGCACACTTTACGTCGTCGTTGTAGATTTCCAGCTCAGGCTTGGTGTTGATTTCGGCGCCGGGGTTGAGCAGCAAGTTCTTGTTGGACAGCTCGGCATTGGTGCCGCTGGCACCGGGATGAATGTGGATACGGCCATTGAATACCGCCTTGCCACTTTCGCCGGCCAAGCCTTTAAAGTTCTGGTCCGATTCACAATTGGGCACCGAGTGCTCTACGCACAGCTGATTGTCCACGTGGGTCTTGTCGCGCACCACGAAGATGCCTTTCATGTTCAGTTCGGCACCGCTTTTGCTGACCAGGGCACGTACGTCGTTGCGGCGCAGGCGGTTGCCGGTCATCAGCTGGTAGCTGTCGACCTTGCTGACGCCTTGCTGGTCGATGACCAGGGTGCCGATATGCAAGCTGTTGGCCTGCTCGCCCTGCAGCCGGTAGTGGGTCAGCTGGGCGTTGTCGGCGGTAATCAGCGCGGTGACCGCGTTGGTCAGTGCTTGGCCTTCGGCGTGGTAATGCTCAATTACGGCGGCTTCGGCACCCTGATTCAATACCACTACCAAGCGCGGGTTGCAGTGCGCTGGGGTATCGCTGGCAGACTGGATCTGCACGTGGATGGGCTGCTCGATGCGGGTGTTAGCGGCCACGGTGAGTACCACCGGCTGGCCGGCAACGGCGCTGTTGTAAAAGGCAAACGGGGTCTGCAGGCCGTTGATGGCGGGGCCCTCGTGGGACAAGCTCACGCCATCGGGCAGATTATGGCTGACCAACTGACCGTTGTTGATGGTTACCACGTAGTCAGACAGCGCCGGCAGCGGTTGACTGATCTGGCCGTCGGCGATGGCATTAAGGTGGCCGTCGGCCAGCGCCTGCAGCGAGGTGTATTTCCACTGCTCGGTCTTGCGCTCCGGAAAGTTCGCAGCTTCCAGCGCGGCCAAGGCATCGCCTTTGCTGCCGCTGTTGTTTGCGTTGGTCAGCGCCTGGCTTTTCAGTTCCTGCGCCAAGGCAGAAGCGGAGAGACTCATGCGGACTCCTCTTCTCCGGTCAACCAGCCGTAACCTTTCTCTTCCAGCTCGTGGGCCAGTTCCTTACCACCGGATTTGATGATCTGGCCGTTGGACAGAACGTGCACGAAGTCCGGCACGATGTAGTCCAGCAGGCGCTGGTAGTGGGTCACCAGCACAATGCCGCGCTCCGGGCTGCGCAGGGAATTGACGCCCTTGGCCACGGTCTGCAGGGCGTCGATGTCGAGGCCGGAGTCGGTTTCGTCGAGCATTGCCAGCTTCGGTTCCATCAGTAGCATCTGCATGATTTCGTTGCGCTTTTTCTCGCCGCCGGAGAAGCCTTCATTGACGCCGCGCTTGAGGAAGCTGGCATCCAGGTTGACCTGTTTGCAGGCGGCGCGGGCCTGGCGGAGCAAGGTGACTGAGTCCCACTCTTCCTTGCCCTGGGCGCCGCGCACAGATTCCAGTGCGGCTTTGAGAAATTCCATGTTGGAGACGCCGGGGATTTCCACCGGGTACTGGAATGCGAGAAACAGGCCAGCCTGGGCGCGCTCTTCCGGTTCCAAGTCAGCCAGGCTCTTGCCTTCAAAGAGGGCTTCGCCGCCGGTGATTGCGTAATTGTCACGACCCGCCAGCACGTTGGCCAGGGTGGATTTGCCGGAGCCATTGGGGCCCATGATGGCGTGTACCTCGCCCGGGTTAACGGTCAGGTTCAGGCCTTTGAGAATCGGCTTGTCCGCCACGGTGGCGTGAAGATCACGAATTTCCAGCATATGTCGATGCGCCTTTCGGTTGGGCCGGGAATCCAGCCCGAGTTAATTCAGGGTGTTGTTCGGTGGAGCGGGGGCTTAGCCCACCGCCCCTTCCAGGCTGACTTCCAGCAACTTGCCCGCTTCCACAGCAAATTCCATGGGCAGTTCCTTGAACACCTCTTTACAGAAGCCGTTCACAATCATGGAGACGGCCTTTTCCGGGTCGATGCCGCGCTGACGGCAGAGGAACATCTGATCGTCGCTCACCTTGGAGGTGGTGGCCTCGTGCTCAATAGTGGCGGACGGGTTCTTCGACTCGATATACGGGAAGGTGTGTGCGCCGCAGGTATCGCCCAGCAGCAGGGAGTCGCACTGGGTGAAGTTGCGGGCGTTTTCTGCCCGTGGGCTGATCCGCACCAGGCCGCGGTAGGTGTTGCTGCTGCGCCCGGCGGAAATGCCCTTGGAAATAATGGTGCTCTTGGTGTTCTTGCCCAAGTGGATCATCTTGGTGCCGGTGTCCGCCTGCTGCATGTGGCGGGTCAGCGCCACGGAGTAGAACTCGCCAATGCTGTTGTCGCCGCGCAGGATCACTGACGGGTACTTCCAGGTGATGGCCGAGCCGGTCTCTACTTGGGTCCAACTGATCTTGCTGTTGTCGTGGGCCACGCCGCGCTTGGTCACGAAGTTGTAGATGCCGCCTTTGCCGTTTTCGTCGCCGGGGTACCAGTTCTGTACGGTGGAGTACTTGATCTCGGCGCCGGGCATGGCCACCAGCTCAACCACCGCCGCGTGCAGCTGGTTTTCGTCACGCTGGGGGGCGGTGCAGCCTTCCAGGTAGCTCACGTAGCTGCCTTCATCGGCGATGATCAGGGTGCGCTCAAACTGGCCGGTGTTGGCTTCGTTGATGCGGAAGTAGGTAGACAACTCCATGGGGCAGCGTACGCCTTTGGGGATGTACACAAAGGAGCCATCAGAAAACACGGCGCTGTTCAGGGCGGCGTAGAAGTTATCGCCCTTGGGGACCACGGAGCCCATGTATTTCTTGATCAGTTCCGGGTGGTTCTGGATCGCCTCAGAGATAGAGCAGAAGATTACCCCCGCTTCCCACAGCTTCTCCTTGAAGGTGGTAAACACGGAGGTGGAGTCAAACACCACATCCACGGCCACCCCTGCGAGCATTTCCTGTTCGTGCAGGGGGATGCCCAGTTTTTCATAGGTGGCGAGCAGCTCCGGGTCTACCTCGTCCAGGCTTTTCGGGGCATCGTCCAGGCTCTTGGGCTTGGAATAGAAGGACACCTCGTTGACGTCGATGGGCGCGTGATGCAGGTGGGCCCAGTCCGGAGGGGTCATCTCCAGCCACTTGTGATAGCTGTCCAGGCGCCACTCCAGCATCCATTCCGGTTCGCCTTTTTTGGCAGACAGAAAACGGATGACATCCTCGCTCAGCCCGGGGGGCAGGGTCTCGGCGTCCACCGTGGTGGTGAAACCGGCCTCGTAATTGGAGCGAATCAGTTTGTCCAGTTCGGCTTGGCTCATAGATCAGGGCCTGCGGTTCAGGTGGTGTTAGAAATACCAGAGTAATTTAGTCGGGTATTATACGCCATTACAGGGCGCTGTCGAATAGGGGGCGAGGAAGAAAATGGGCGCCCCCGGTAACAGCAGGACATGGGCGCTTCCGACGGGGCGGCAACGGTATCATAATTCGCCCCGCTTGCGTATAATCCGCCGGTTCCAAGGGGTGGTGAAATTGGCAGCTTTGACTGGCCAGCGATCACCCCTGTCATTGCCCCGGACAGCCCTTGCTGTTCCCGAGGACCATTTAACGCAATTCTGGAGTGAACTGACTGATGGCTGTTGAGCGCACACTCTCTATCATCAAGCCTGATGCCGTGGCCAAGAACGTGATCGGCGAAATCGTTACCCGTTTCGAGAAGGCTGGCTTGAGCGTGGTTGCCATGAAAATGGTACACCTGAGCGACGAAAAAGCAGGCGGTTTCTACGCTGAGCACAAAGAGCGTCCTTTCTTCAAGGATCTGGTTGGCTTCATGACCAGCGGTCCCGTGGTTGTACAGGTGCTGGAAGGTGAAGATGCGGTTGCCAAAAACCGTGACCTGATGGGTGCTACCAACCCGAAAGATGCCGAAGCCGGCACTATCCGTGCAGATTTTGCGGAAACTATCGACGCAAACGCGGTCCATGGTTCTGACTCCACCGAGTCTGCCGCCCGCGAACTGGCCTACTTCTTCGCCGACGAAGAGGTTTGCCCGCGCGCCAGCTAATCTCAGCCAGCGTGCAATACCAGCCACGACTCGGGTCGTGGCTGGTGTTTAAAGGAAGCCCGGTTTCCTATTGGAGAATGCTATGACTGCCCAACAGAAGGTGAATCTGCTCGGCCTTTCTCGTCCGCAAATGGAAGAGTTCTTCCTGACCATGGGGGAGAAGAAGTTTCGTGCCCAGCAGGTGCTTAAATGGATCCATCACCACCAGGCGGATTCGTTCGAGCAAATGACCGATGTGGGTAAGGCATTGCGCCAGAAATTGTCCGAGGTGGCGGAAATCCGCGGCCCGGAGGTGACCCACGAGAGCATTAGCCGTGACGGTACCCGTAAATGGGTGTTCGAAATGGATAACGGCGGTGCCGTGGAAACCGTATTTATTCCCGATGGTCGTCGCGGCACCCTGTGTGTGTCATCCCAGGTGGGCTGTGCAGTGGATTGCAGCTTCTGTTCCACCGGCAAGCAGGGCTTTCAGCGCGACATGACTAGCGCCGAGATCATCGGTCAGGTGTGGCAGGCCAGCCGCGCCTTTGGCCCGCGTCGTAACCTGGGTCAGCACCCGATTACCAATGTGGTGATGATGGGCATGGGCGAGCCCCTGCTTAATTATGACAAGGTGCTGACGGCCATGCGGATCATGAAAGATGATCTGGGCTACGGCATTGGTAAAAAACGCATCACCGTTTCCACCTCCGGGGTGATTCCGAAAATGAATCAGCTCAGTGAGGATCTGGATGTGTCCTTGGCAGTGAGCCTGCATGCGCCCAATGATGAGCTGCGTAACCAGCTGGTGCCGCTCAATCGCAAGTATCCGCTCAAAGATCTGATGGCGGCGTGCAAGAATTACAGCAAGAACATCACTCATCGCCATAACACCATTACCATGGAATATGTGATGTTGCGGGATGTGAACGACAAGCCGGAACATGCCCGCCAATTGGTTAAACTGCTCAACGGCATTCCTGTGAAGGTGAACTTGATACCGTTTAACCCGTTTCCGCATGCCGGTTATGAGCGGTCGCGCAAGAACGATATTTTGGAGTTCCACAAGTACCTGAATGACAATGGAGTGATGACCACGGTCAGGACAACGCGCGGCGATGATATCGATGCCGCTTGTGGTCAGTTAGTGGGGCAGGTGAAGGACCGTACCCGGCGCAGCGAGCGCTGGAAGGAATCCATTTTTCACCGCGCCGAACAAACCGATAACAACACAGCGCAGACCTAATGAAACGTTTTTTCCAGGTTATTTTTATCCTGTGCTTTGCAGGATTTTTTACCGCCGGGTGTGTGACGGTGGACGACGGGCCCAAGGTAAAAGTAAATGATGCGGTAAACAGCCGTGTGGCTGCTGGGTTGCAATATTTGCAGCAAGGGAGTCCGTCAGAAGCTCGCCGCCATTTCTCTCGCGCGCTGAGTCTGGATGATGACAGTGCCGTTGCGCACAACGCCATGGCGTTGCTTTACAAGTACGAGCAGGACCCTGAAAGGGAAGAATACCATTACCGCAAAGCGCTGGATGCGGATCGTCATTATTCCCCGGCCCTGAATAACTATGGCACCTTGTTGTATGGCCGTGGTGAGTACCAGCAGGCGTTGAAGCATTTCAAGAAAGCCGCCAACGATCCGTCCTATGAAGGCCGCGGCAGTGCCTGGGAAAACATGGGGCGCTGCTATCAGAAGCTGGGCAACGATGACGATGCACGCAATGCTTATGTGAAAGCGCTGCGTCTGAATCCGCGCTCTGTTCAGCCCAACCTGGAGCTGGCGCAGTTGTATTTCGATGAAAATCGGGGCCGTCTGGCCTGGGATTATTACCAGCAATATGTACAGCGTACCGGTCGCCAGAGTGCCCGCGCTCTGTGGCTGGGGATTCAACTGTCCAATACGTTGGGTTACCGCAACCAGCAATCCAGCTATGAGCTGGCGCTGGATAATTTGTACCGCCGCTCTGGCGAGTATCGTCAGTGGCAGGAATGGAAAGCTGAGCAAGAGAAAGGAGCGCAGCAATGAGCGATGACATGGTGGTCTTACCCGGCGAACGTTGTCGCAAAGCCCGTGAAGCCCAAGGGATGACCCAGGCACAGGCGGCCCAGCGTTTGCACTTGTCGCTGACCTATCTGCAAAGCCTGGATGCGGACGATTATGAGCGCTTGCCGGAAGCGACCTTTGTGAAGGGTTATTTGCGCAATTACGCGCGCCTTCTCGGGTTGCCGGCGGATGAAATCGCCAATACTTTCCAGCAGATGGTTAACGACGATGTGCTGGACAAGCCGCTGCAATTGCCGTCCATTACGCCGCCGCCTTCGGCCTGGCGCAAGCCGGTGCTGATTGCTCTGGCGCTGGCAGTGCTGGTGGCGCTGTTGTGGGCGCTCTGGCCTGCCAGCGGAGAGCTGCCTGCTCTGCCGGAAAAAACGCCGGCGACAGAGCAAGACGCTGAGCCGGAAAACATGAATGAAAATGCCGGCGCCCAGTCTGCTGAAGGTGCCGTTGACGGGCTCGATGGCTTGGGCACCGAAGGGGCCCCGGCAGGCGCCGACCTTGACGATGAAGGCATCACTGGCGACGGTATGCAGGAAGGAGCGTTTGATATCGATCCAGCCAGCGATAGTCAGACCCAGCAGAGTGATGATGGCTCGTCCATGCTCGCGGCCAATGGCTTGGATCGCCTGCTGCTCAGTTTTACCAGCAATTGCTGGATTAAGGTCACTGATGCCACCGGGCGCACCCTGCGCCAGGGCGAGCAATCCGGTGGCGCCTCTCTAATGCTGGATGGCGAAGCGCCCTTCAGCCTGACTCTCGGTAACGCCGGTGCGGTGGACGAGCTGCGGGTAAACGGCAGCGCTGTCACCTTGCCGACGGATTCCCCCGGTAAAGTTGTGCGAATCTCCGCTCCCTGATTCGCGAGGGTAGAAAACACCATGGAACCGGAAGTTAAAATTCAGCGTCGTAAAACCCGCCAAATCATGGTGGGCAATGTCCCTGTCGGTGGCGATGCCCCGATCTCCGTACAAAGCATGACCAATACCGAAACCTGTGATGTGGATGCCACCGTTGGCCAGATCCGCCGTTTGCAGGATGCCGGTGTGGATATCGTGCGGGTGTCGGTGCCGTCCATGGATGCCGCGGAAGCCTTTGGCAAAATCCGCAAGCAGGTGGATGTGCCGTTGGTAGCGGATATCCATTACGACTACAAAATTGCCTTGGCGGTGGCCGAGCAGGGCGTCGATTGTCTGCGTATCAACCCCGGCAATATTGGCCGCGAAGACCGTATCAAGGCGGTGATTCAGTGCGCCAAGGACAAGGGCTTGCCTATTCGTATCGGTGTTAACGCCGGTTCGCTGGAAAAAGAGCTGCAACGCAAATACGGGGAACCCACCTCCGATGCGCTGGTGGAATCGGCTCTGCGCCATGCGGATATCCTCGACCGTTACGACTTCCAGAACTTCAAGGTTAGCGTCAAGGCCTCCAATGTGTTCATGACGCTGCAAGCCTACCGCAAGCTATCCTCCCAGTTGGAGCAGCCGTTGCATCTGGGTGTTACCGAAGCGGGCACGTTCCGCTCCGGTACGGTGAAATCTGCGGTGGCACTGGGTTCGTTGCTGATGGAAGGCATTGGCGACACGATTCGTGTGTCCCTGGCTGCAGACCCGGTGGAAGAAGTGCGAGTAGGCTTTGATATTCTGAAAAGCCTGAACCTGCGCAAGAAAGGCGTGAACATCATTGCCTGCCCCAGCTGCTCACGTCAGAACTTCGATGTGATCAAGACGGTGAATGAGCTGGAGGCGCGCCTGGAAGACATCAATGAATCCGTGGATTTGGCGGTGATTGGTTGTCTGGTGAATGGCCCGGGCGAGGCCCGTGAAGTGGATGTGGGCCTTACCGGTGGCACACCGAATAATCTTGCGTATCGGGACGGCGAAAAGAGTCATCACATTACCGCTGACGATCTGGTCGATGAGCTGGAGCGAATGGTACGTGCCAAGGTCCAGAAACAGCGCGAAGATGAAGAAAGGGGCATTATTGCCCGTAGTGAATAGAAGGCTTGGCCGGGCGTGGGTTAACGCCCGGCGTTAGGCGTCCAGCGTTCTGCGTTTTTAAGGAATGTTCGTGAGCAAGAAAATCACCTCCATCCGCGGGATGAACGACATCCTGCCGGAACAGACCGGCCTGTGGCAGTGGCTGGAAGCAAAAGTGGGATCGGTGCTGGCCAGCTACGGCTATCAGGAAATCCGCATGCCCATTGTGGAACAGACTGACCTTTTTAAGCGCAGCATCGGCGAAGTCACCGATATCGTCGAAAAGGAAATGTACACCTTTGACGATCGCAACGGTGACAGCCTGACTCTGCGCCCGGAAGGTACGGCGAGCTGTGTGCGTGCCTGTGAGCAGCACGGCTTGCTGTACAACCAGACCCAACGGTTGTGGTACACCGGACCCATGTTCCGCTACGAGCGCCCTCAGGCCGGCCGGTATCGCCAGTTTCATCAGATTGGGGTGGAAACCTTTGGCATGACGGGGCCGGATATCGATGCCGAAGTGATTCTGCTCACCGCGCGTCTGTGGAAAGCCCTCGGTCTGACCGACAAGGTGACCTTGGAGCTAAATTCCCTGGGTGATAGTGCTGACCGGGCCCGTTACCGCGATGCGCTGGTGGCTTACCTGAAAACCCATTTCGATGCGCTTGACGGGGACTCACAGAAACGTCTGGAGCGCAGCCCGCTGCGCGTATTGGACAGCAAGGACCCGGGCACCCGCGAGGTGCTCAAGGATGCGCCGCAGCTGGCGGACTACCTGAATGATGACGCCGTGGCTCATTTTGAAGGCCTGAAAGCCTTGCTTGATGCCAGTGGCATTGCTTATAAAGTGAACCCCTATCTGGTGCGCGGGCTGGATTACTACGGCAAGACGGTCTTCGAATGGGTGACCGATGCACTGGGTGCTCAGGGCACGGTGTGTGCCGGTGGCCGTTATGATGGTCTGGTAGAGCAGCTGGGCGGCAAACCGACCCCGGCGGTGGGCTTCGCCATGGGCGTTGAACGGCTAATTTTGCTTATCGAGCAGGAAAAACCGGAACTGTCTGCGCCGGTGGACGTCTATGTGATGGCCATGGGCGATGTGCTCGCATCGACCATGGCGTTGTCCGAACAGCTTCGCGATGCCTTGCCCAACCGTGCAATTCAGTTGCACTGCGGTGGTGGTAGCTTCAAAAGCCAGATGAAAAAAGCCGATCGCAGCGGTGCTGCGGTGGCCTTGATCATCGGCGAAGATGAACTGGCCAATAACAGTGTTATGGTCAAACCCTTGCGCGGCCAGGCCGAGCAGCAGCAAGTATCCCGGGATCAGGTTGCCAGTGAGCTGGTAACGCTCCTGGCGGACAATTAATAAGAAAGGAGAGCAGGGTGGCGGATTACATGCGCGACGAGGAAGAACAGGCAGAGCTGCTGAAGGAATGGTGGCAGAAGAACGGTACTGCCGCGATTATTACTGTGGTGCTGGCGGTGGCGGCCTTGATCGGCTGGCGCGAATGGCAAGGCCATCAGGGCGAGCAATCCTCTGAGGCGTCCAAGCAGTATCAGGTGATGGTAGAAGCGCTGACCGCACAGCAAGTGGATGAAGCGGCAGTGAACAAGCAAGCTGAAGCCCTGAAAGACGATTTCCCCGGCAGTGCCTATGCAGGCTATGCCAGCCTGGCCCAGGCCCGTTTGGCGGTGCAGGCGGGCGAGTACGATAAAGCCGCTTCCCTGCTGCAGGGCGTGGCTGACGACGGCGCCACCGATGCACTGACCTACACCGCACGCCTGCGTCTGGTACGTGTGTTGTTGCAGCAGGAGGCCTACGACAAGGCTGCTGCCGAACTTGATCACACTTTCCCGGCCGCCTTTAATGGCATGGCACTGGAGCTGCGTGGCGATCTGGCGAAAGCCCGTGACGACCAGCAAGCCGCTACAGATGCCTATACCCAGGCGCTGGAAGCCCTGCAGGACAACGGTGAAAAAGACCGTGTGCAGATGAAACTGGATGACCTGAAGAGTTAAATGAAATATTTCCTTCTCCCCGTTGTACTGGCCGGCATGCTGTTAGCCGGTTGTAGCTCCAACCCGAATGCTATTGAGCCTAATGACCTGCCGGATTTTGATGCCAGCTACAAGGTGAAGCGGCTCTGGAAAGAAGGTGTGGGCGACGGGGTGGAAGAAAGCCAGCTTACCCTGCGTCCGGCCGTCACCCAGCAACAGGTGTTTGCCGGTGATGTGTTTGGTGAGGTGTATGCCGTCAGCCGTGACAAGGGCAAGCGCCAATGGCGGGTAAAAACTGAAGACCGCATTGGCGGCGGGTTTTATGCCGGCTACGGCATGCTTCTCTACGGTACCCGTGAAGGGATGGCCGTGGCACTGTCCATGGAGAGTGGAGAAGAGCTGTGGCGCACCCAGCTTTCCGGTGAATCTCTGGCGATTCCCAACAGTAACGGCACCATCGCCGTGTTCCAGACCCAGGATGGCCATGTGACGGCGCTGGATGCCAATACGGGTGATCAGGTGTGGGATTATGAAACCCCGGTGCCCACCCTGACCTTGCGTGGTTTGGCTCAGCCTGCCATTGCTGATGGCCGCGTCTACGCCGGTTTCGCCAATGCCAAACTGGCAGCCCTGGATGCCGATACCGGTGTGCCGGCTTGGGAGCAGCGTATTGCTGAGCCCACCGGGCGCTCCGAGCTGGATCGCCTGACCGATGTGGATGGCAACATGATTGTGGAAGGTGGCGGCGTCTTTGCCGTGGCGTTTCAGGGCAAGCTGGCCGTGGCGGACCAGATCAATGGTCGCCAGTACTGGGGCAAGGAAATGTCCAGTGCCCAGGTGATCAGCGCCAGTGGTGGACGTGTGTTTGTGGCCGATGACCGCGGTGTGGTGCGCTCTGTAGACCAGCGTACCGGCAGTGTGCTCTGGCAGCAGGACAAGCTATATGGTCGTCGCCTGACCGGCACCGCAGTGCAGGGTGACCTAATGGTAGTGGGCGACTTTGAGGGTTACTTGCATTGGATGGATGCGGATGACGGCACCCTGGTGGCGCGCAAGCGGCATGACTGGGATGGCTTCGCGGGCACCCCGGTCAGCTATGAAGATACCCTTTATGTATTGAGTTACGACGGTAAGCTGGCGGCTTACACGGTGCGGCCAAAATAACCGGTCTGCTTTCTCGATACCTGAAAAATCTGCGCTCCGCGCAGATTTTTTCGTTTGAATCCCCCTTTGGCGTTACCATAGCGCCGTTGAAACCTCGTTGAGATGACTATGAAGCCGGTAATCGCCCTGGTGGGGCGGCCCAATGTGGGCAAATCCACACTCTTCAACCGACTGACCCGTACCCGGGATGCCCTGGTGGCCGACTTTCCGGGGCTTACCCGTGACCGTAAATACGGGGATGGCCAGCTGGGCGGCTATTTGTACACGGTGGTGGATACCGGCGGTATTGGCGAGAACGATGACGGCATTGATGCGCCGATGACCAGCCAGTCCCTGCAGGCTCTGGGCGAAGCCGATGTGGTGCTGTTCATGGTGGATGGTCGCGCCGGCCTGACCGCCGCCGATGAGCAGATCGCCAGCGACCTGCGCAAGCTTCCCAAACCCACCTACCTGATCGTCAATAAGACTGACGGTATCGATGAAGACTCGGCCATGTCTGAGTTTTTTGCGCTGGGGCTCACCGAGGTGCTGCCAATCGCAGCGGCCCATGGGCGCGGCGTCACCAGCATGATTGAGCACATTTTGGCCGCGTTCCCGGATCTGGAGCTGTTGCCGGAAGGCGAGCACCGGACCTCCAAGAAACCCGGTGAAGACAGTATCCGCGTGGCGGTACTGGGGCGCCCGAATGTGGGCAAGTCCACCCTGATTAACCGCATGCTCGGTGAAGAGCGGGTGGTGGTGTTCGACCAGGCCGGCACGACGCGCGATTCTATCGATGTACCTTTCGAGCGGATGGGGCGGGCCTATACCTTGGTCGATACGGCGGGGGTGCGCCGGCGCGGCAAGGTCTTTGAGACGGTCGAGAAGTTCTCTGTCATCAAGGCGCTGCAGGCCATGGAAGCGGCCCAGGTGGTGGTGGTGGTCATCGATGCCCGCGAAGGCATTACCGATCAGGACCTGCACTTGCTGGGCTACGCACTGGATAGTGGCCGGGCCCTGATGATTGCTGTGAACAAGTGGGATGGCCTGGAGGCGGACCATAAAGAACGCGTGCGGGTGAACCTGGGGCGGAGACTCGAATTCGCCCCCTGGGTGAAGATCAAGTTTATTTCTGCGCTGCATGGCACCGGGGTGGGGGATCTCTGGGGCATGGTGGAGCAGGCGTGGGACAGTGCCTTTATCAAGATCGGCACCAACGAGCTGACCCGCATGATGGAAGAAATCACCAACGGTCATCCGCCGCCCCGCAATGGGCGGTTCCGTGCGAAATTGCGTTATGCTCACTTGGGCGGTAACAACCCGCCGACGCTGGTGCTGCATGGCAACCGCACGGAAGCCCTGCCGGCCAGCTACAAGAAGTTTCTGGAGAATCGGTTCCGTGAGCTGCTGAAACTGGAAGGCACGCCGATTCGCCTGGAATTCAAGTCCGGTACGAATCCGTATGAAGGGCGCAAGAATGTGCTCACCGATCGACAAGTGCACAAGCGCAAACGGATGATCAAGCGAATGAAAAAATAATTTGCGCCGGGCCAGGAAGGGAGCCGGAGCAGGCAACACGGAGGGTGCGTTATCAAACGCTGGGGGTATTGGGGGATAACCGGTTGGTTAGGCGTGTTTTGCGTTTCCGCGCAGGCCATCGAGCCGATGATGGAACCGGCCCAGCAGCCTGCCATGGTGCTTACCCCTGCTCGTGTCAGTCAGCCTCAATCCGAGGCGCCTGCCAGTGTCACGGTCATTGACCGCACGCTGATCGAAGCCAGCGGGGCCCGCGAGCTGTATGAAGTGCTGAAGCTGGTTCCGGGCATGGCGGCGGTGAAGGTGGACGGCAATGTCCCTTCGGTGGCCTATCACCCCACCCAGGCTCGCGATCAGCGGCGCATGTTGGTGCTGCTCGATGGTCGTAGCCAGTATCAACCGGGCCTGTCCCGGGTGAGCTGGAACGACATGCCGGTGGATATCCGGGATGTGGAGCGCATCGAAGTTACCCGTGGCCCGGCGGCGGCGGCCTACGGGGCCAACGCCTTTACCGCCGTGATCAATATCATTACCCGTGATCCGCGGGATATCAGCAAGAGCGGTGTAACCGTGCAGGGCGGCAATAACGGTATCCGCGATGCGCATTTGGTTGGTGTTCACCAACTGGAAAACGGGGCGGTAAGAGCCACTGTGTCGCGCCGGGCGGATAACGGCTATGACGAGCCCTTCGAAGGTGAAACCCTGCCGGATACCAAGCGCATCGACACGCTTAATACCGAGTGGGTTTGGGAAGCGGATGCCCGCAATACGCTCACGGTGCAGGCCGGTGGTAGCCGCAGCCGACTGGGGCGCCAGCAGGAACCTGGCGTTGCCGATCTTGGCGACTACCAGGGCGAGCCGATGCAAAAAGGCGAGCGGGCATTTGTGTCGTTGCAGTGGCAGCACAATTTCAGCCGGACTCATCAGCTACAGGTTCATACCTACGGCCAATACAATCAGGAAGTCACTGACTTTGATGTTTGTTATCGGGACCCCGTGACCGGCCAGCCCGGGCCGGGGGGCGGTTTGTTCTTCAGTCAGGAATTGCGTGACCTGTATCTGCTCAATAGCAGTGACATAGACAGCACCTTTGCGGCCTTTCCAGCGGATGCCGATGCCACTAACCGTTATCTGACGCTGCAAAGCGCTGGCGCGCCTTTTTGTGCCGGCAGCGAGCTGGATGTGCAGGAAATCCGCTACGACCTGGAAGTTCAGGACACCCTGCAACTGACTCGCTGGGCGCGGTTAGTCAGTGGCGCCGAAATCCGCCATGACCGGGTGCAGTCCGACAGTTATCTGGGCGGCACGGAAGACAATGTCAGCTACCGGTTTTTTGGCAATCTGGCGCTGGATGTTCTTGAACCCGTTACGGTAAATCTGGGCGGCTATTGGGAGCGGGACCAGATCAGTGGTAATCATTTCAGCCCCCGAGCTGGCGTGAACTGGCGGGTGCTGCCGGGCCATCATCTTCGCTATGTGTATTCCGAAGCGCTGCGAACGCCGGATATCTATGAGGAGCGCGCCAATATCAACATTCAGGCGCAAACCTTGTCACCACCGTTCGCTAGTAATACCCAGGCGTTGCTGGGCTGGGCTCCGGCGTATTTTTTTGTGACCCAGCAAAGCCCCGGTACCTTCGAGCCGGAGCGTATCCGCTCCTGGGAGGCTGGCTACTACGGGCAGTTTTCTGCGGTAGAACTGGATGTGCGCTATTTTCAGGAAACCCTGACGAACCTGTTGAGCACGGCCCTGAATCCGTTTGAATTTGAGCCTAGCAATGAGGGGTGGGTGAACCATCAGGGCACAGAAACCCAGCTCTCCTGGCGGCCGAATGAGTCGCATTTGTTGCGTGTGACCGGCGCGCACATTCACACCAGGACGAATGTAAAAACCGAGCGCCGTTTTGCCGCCCGGGATTCCGGTAGCGCCCTGTGGTCCTGGCAGTTCAGCCGCCATTGGGCATTTTCATCCGCGTATTATCTGTCCAATGATTATAACGACAACGTTTTTGAGCGTGCGGACGTGCAGTTTCGTTTTCGACACCGTGCCGGCCCCACGGAGCTGGAGTGGCGGGCGGTTGTTCAGCATGGCCTGAATAACGACCCGATGGTTTTTGCAGAGAATCATTACCAGCAAGACCGTATGTGGCTGGGTGTGACGGTGAGGATATAGCCGGATGCGGAGCAGGCATGGACGCGTACTGGTATTTCTTTTGCTGTTGGCAACGGCCGGTGGTGCGTTGTCTGCGCCGGTGCAAAGGATCCACGTGCTGGCCGAGCCGAGCCCTTTCAAAGATGTGTTTGTGCTTTCGTTGGCGCAGGACTTGCCGGCGAGTCTGCGTGTGGTTGATGAGTCCGACGCGGCGGATGTGCTGGTCGCCCTCGGCGATGCCGCTTTTACCCGCGCCATGGCCCATGGCAAACCGTTGTTGGGAGTCCATGTTAGTCGCGCCTTAAGCGAAAAGGCCGTGCGCGGGGGCTGCCAATGTGCGGCTATCTGGGCGGGCGTCAGCCTGGTGAATCAGGTGCAGCTGGTGCATGTCATGATGCCTCTGGCTCGCCGGGTTGGAGTGGTGCTGGGCACGGACAGCGTTTGGTCTGCAGAGGAGGTGCGGGGTTTTCAAGGGCCGATCAAACTGGAATTGCTGCCGGTCAAGAATGCCCGAGACCTGGGCGACACCCTGCGCGAGAATCTCAATCATCTTGACGCCATTGTGCTTCCCGTGGACGACGCCCTGCTGGGGCCAGATGCTGCCAAGCTGGTGTTGCTGACCAGTTATCGCCAGCGCCGCCCAGTGTTTGGCCCGGACCTGACGTTTGTGAATGCGGGCAGCGTGGCATCATATTATGCCAGCGGTAGCGACCTGGTCAGCGAGGCCGTTCACCGGCTGCGCGATTTTGCGGACATTGGCGAGTGGGGAGCCTCCGCCTTTGTGCCTCGCCCGTCCGTGGTGGTGAACGAGCACGTTGCCAGCAGTTTCGATATGCATTACCGCGAGAGTGGGGCACTTCAGGATGCTCTGCAAAGTGCGAGGGAGGTGCCATGACGGATGCTGAGGTACCGCGCAAAGGCCCGGGAATCCGCAAGCAATTGCAAATTCTGGGTCTGGTTCCTGCCCTGTTCATGCTGGGTCTTTTGTTGGTGGCGCTGACCTGGCAACGCTTTGAGGACGCCGATAGAGACCTGCATGAGCTGGGTAGCTTTCTGGCCCAGCAAATTGCCTCGGCGTCGGAATACGGCGTATTGGCGGGCAATTACACGGACTTGCGCCGCCAGGCGCAGCTGGCCATGCAGCGGGCGGATCTGCAATACGTGGTGTTCCGCGATGGTGATGGCCAGGTGTTGCTGTACGAGGGGCGCAATGGTCAGGAAAAAAGCGATGAAATCATCGAGTTTCATTCCGGTATTTATCGTCAGTCTGTGGCGCCGGAAGGGATGCTGGACGGCACCGTGGAGCGCGATGACAGACCTGATCGCATTGGTGAGGTGGTGCTTGGCATGTCCAGTGCCCGGTTGTTGGCGCGGCAAAAGGAGATTTTGCTGGCCAGTATCATTCCCGCCTTCTTCGCTATGATCCTGGGGCTCTGGATCGCCCATTATCTGGCGCGCCAGATTGCCGCGCCACTGGGCTATTTGTCTGGCCTGTTGCGGACCCTGCGCCAGGGGGAATACTCCGTGCGGGGCAACAGCCGTTTACAGGGGGAATTGGGCGAACTGCAAGATAATGTCAACGAGCTTGCGGGGGCTCTGGAAGGGGCCCGGCACAAGCAGCAGGCCGCCATGACAGAATTGCAGCAGGCCCATCGCAGCGCCGAAACCGCCAGCCAGGCCAAAAGCGATTTTCTGGCTATGATGAGCCACGAGCTGCGTACCCCAATGAATGGCGTGTTGGGGATGCTGCAATTACTGGAAGAAACGGCCCAGAACGATGAGCAGCACGAATACACCGAAGCGGCGCTGGAATCCACCGGCCACTTGCTGGATGTGATTAACGATATTCTCGATTTTTCGCGCATCGAAGCCGGGCGCATGGATCTGGATCCGTCTTTCTTCGAGTTGCGGCCTTTGTTGCAGAACTGCATTGCGACGTTTCGCTATGTGGCGGAGAGCAAAGGGCTGTATTTGCGCCTTGAAGGTGACGATGCGCTGGCAGGGAAGGTGGCTCGGAGTGATCCGACGCGGTTGCGTCAGGTGCTCAGTAATCTGATTTCCAATGCGGTGAAATTTACGCAAGAAGGCGGCGTTACCGTCACCGTATCGGTGCTGCCGGTCCGTGGCGATTGGCTGGACCTGAGTATTGCCGTGGCTGACACCGGCATTGGCATTCCAGAAGAAAAACGCTCAAGCCTGTTCAAGGCATTCTCCCAGATTGATTCTTCCACCTCTCGCCGTTTCGGTGGCACCGGGCTGGGGTTGGCGATTGCACGCAAGCTCAGCGAAATGCTCGGTGGCACCCTTATGGTGGGCAGCAAGGAAGATAAGGGCAGTGTCTTTACGCTGTCGTTGCGCCTGTTGTTCCGGGAGCAGTCGGTGGCCAGTGTGCGGGCGGGGGCGGACAGCCCGGTTGAGCTGGCACAACCTACTTTGCATGGTCTGGTGTTGCTGGTGGAAGACAATGTGGTCAATGCCATGGTGGCGCAGCGTATTCTTGAACAGATGGGCGCCACCGTGGTGATGGCCAGCAATGGCGAGGAGGCATTAGGGAAAGCGCGCCAGCGTGACTTCGATTGTATCCTCATGGATGTGCAGATGCCGGTGATGGATGGCCTGGAGGCCACCCGGCGGCTGCGGCAGTGGGAGCGCGAGCAGGGCAGGGCGCCTATGCCGGTGGTGGCGTTGACGGCCAATGCCATGCATGAAGAGCGCGAACGCTGCCTGGCGGTGGGTATGAATTCTCATCTGGCCAAGCCGTTCCGTCGCCAGCAGCTGGCGCGGGCGCTTAGTCCGTATCTGACCCCTGGACGTGTTCCACCCGGGCAGTAACTTCGCCGTCGGCCAGCCGTGTGGTCAGGGTGTCGCCGGCCTGCAATTGGTTCACTGAACGCACCGCTTCGTCCCCCTTGAAGGTAATGCTGTAACCGCGCGCCAGAGTTTCCAACGGGCTGGCCGTTTGCAGGCGCTTACTTAACCCGCCCAGCTGCAATTGCTGTTGTTGAATCTGTCGTTGTATCGGTTGCGGCAGCCGTTTGTTCAGGGCAGCCAGTCGTTGCTGGCGGTCCAGCAAAAGCCGCTCTGGCGACAATCGGGCCAACCGTTGCTGGCTGGGTTGCAGCCGGCCCTGGAGCAGTGTGAGGCGATGCTGCATTTGCCGCTGCAGGCGATTGTGTAATTCATCCAGCCGTTGGCTGCTTTGCTCAAGGTGCTGGCGGGGGGAGCGAAGCCGTTGGCTCAGATGGCGCAGGCGTTCCTGCGGAGTACGAAGTTGTTGCGCCATGACCCAGCGCAGTCGCCGATGCAACCCGGCAAGTCGCTGGCTGACCACTGACAGGTCCGGGCTCACCAGCTCTGCAGCGGCGGACGGGGTCGGCGCGCGCATATCCGCGGCAAAGTCGGTCAAGCCGGTGTCGACCTCATGGCCCACGGCGGAAATAATGGGAATGGGACAATCGGCAACCGCCCGGGCCAGGCCTTCATCGTTGAAGGCCCACAGGTCTTCCAGCGAGCCACCGCCGCGACCGATAATCAAGACGTCACATTCGTTGCGGGTTACCGCCAGCCCCAGTGCCTGTCGCAGCTGGGCCGGCGCATCTGCGCCCTGTACTGCTGCCGGGTAAATCACCACGGGGATGGACGGGCAGCGCCGCTGCAGAACCTGAAGAATATCGCGGATGGCGGCGCCGCTGGGGGAGGTGATCACCCCGATCTGGCCAGGCCAGGCCGGCAGGGCCTGTTTGCGGTCCTGGGCGAACAGCCCTTCGCTCTGTAACTGAGCTTTGAGCGCCTCGAATTGAGCCTTGAGAGCGCCCTGGCCGGCTGGCTCCATGTGTTCGACCACAATCTGGAAGTTGCCGCGGGGCACATACAGGGTGATTTTGGCTCGCACCAACACCTGCTGGCCATTTTGGGGGGCAAAATCCAGCAGCCTGTTGCGATTTCGAAACATAGCCCCATTAATCTGGGCTCGCGTGTCTTTCAGGCTGAAGTACCAGTGACCGGAAGCCGGGCGGGAAAAGTTGGAGAGTTCGCCCTGGAGCCAGATCAGAGGGAAAGAGCTTTCCAGCAGGCCCTGGGCATCCAGGTTCAACTGGCTGATAGACAGTGGTTCGGCGCGGGATGAAATGGTCATCGCGGGAGGGTAGCCCGTTTTTTTGTACCCTGCCAGCGGTGATTGTGTGGTTAGCCGGTAATGTCGTATAATCGCCCGCTTAATTTAACGGGGTGCCTGTCCCATTCTAGGTGCTGCCGCTCCGCCCGGTGGCATCCGCCAGGCTCCCCCCTCACTTCCTACGGTGCAATATGCTCAGAATTGCCCAAGAAGCATTAACGTTTGATGACGTTTTGCTTGTGCCTGCCCATTCCAATGTGCTGCCCAAGGACGTGTCCCTGAAATCCAGATTGACTCGGGACATCGCGCTGAATATTCCACTGGTATCCGCAGCCATGGATACGGTTACCGAGCACCGCCTAGCCATTACCATGGCGCAGGAAGGGGGCGTCGGTATCCTCCATAAAAGCATGGATATCGAGGACCAGGCACGTAACGTGCGGATGGTGAAAAAATACGAATCCGGTGTCGTCAAAGACCCGATTACCGTCAGCCCGGATACCACGGTGGCCGAGCTGATGCGCATCACTGAAGCCAACAACATTTCCGGTGTTCCGGTGGTGAAAGGCGATGAGGTAGTGGGCATTGTCACCAGCCGTGATACCCGCTTCATCACCAACTACGACCAGTGCGTGCAGGACATCATGACCGGTAAGGACCGGCTGGTGACTGTGCAGGAAGGTGCTGGCGCTGATGAAGTTCAGGCCTTGTTGCACAAGCATCGCATCGAGAAAGTCGTGGTAGTAAACGACAGCGGTGAACTGCGCGGCATGATCACCGTGAAAGATATCGAGAAAGCCGCCAAGTACCCCAATGCCTGTAAAGATTCCCAGGGGCGTCTGCGCGTTGGCGCAGCAGTGGGTACCGGCGCCGGTACCGACGAGCGTGTGGCGGCACTGGTGGAAGCCGGTGTTGACGTGATCGTGGTCGATACGGCCCACGGCCATTCCCAGGGTGTTATCGACCGGGTGGCTTGGGTGAAGAAACATTTCCCCGAGGTCCAGGTGATAGGCGGCAACATCGCTACCGCTGCCGCAGCAAAAGATTTGGTCGCGGCCGGCGCGGACGCGGTGAAAGTGGGTATTGGCCCCGGTTCCATCTGTACCACCCGAATCGTGGCCGGTATTGGTGTGCCGCAGATTACGGCTATCTCTGACGTGGCAGCCGCGCTGGAAGGCACAGGCGTACCGTTGATTGCCGATGGTGGCATCCGCTTCTCCGGGGATATTTCCAAGGCCGTGGCCGCCGGTGCCAGCGCCATCATGATCGGTTCCCTGTTGGCAGGCACCGAAGAAGCGCCGGGTGACGTGGAGCTGTTCCAGGGTAGCTACTACAAGGCGTACCGGGGCATGGGTTCCATGGGCGCCATGTCCGGTTCAACCGGCTCTTCCGACCGCTACTTTCAGGATGCCGCTGCCGGTATCGAGAAGCTGGTACCGGAAGGCATCGAAGGTCGAGTTCCTTACAAAGGCCCAATGAGTGCCATCGTGCACCAGCTGATGGGCGGCCTGCGCGCCTCCATGGGCTACACCGGCTGTGCCACCATCGAAGAGATGCGCACCAAGCCGGAGTTCGTCAAAGTCACCAACGCGGGCATGAAAGAATCTCACGTGCACGATGTGACGATTACCAAGGAAGCGCCGAACTACCCAGTGGGGTGATTCGGGCTTTGGTGTCACTGGCTAAGAGCCTGATGCTTGGAGCCAAATGCCAGATGCTGAAATCGGTCGAGCCGTGCTCGACCGATTTTTGTTTTTAAGCGTCAGGCGCCAGGCATTTGGCGTCGGGCCTGTTCTAATCAAGATTCGGCTGCAATCGCCGGCAATCACCGGGATAGATCCCCATGACAGACATTCATGCCCAGCGCATCCTGATTCTGGACTTCGGTTCCCAATACACCCAGCTGATCGCCCGCCGTGTGCGGGAAATCGGTGTGTACTGTGAAATCCGTGCCTTCGACATGACCGCTGAAGAACTCAGCGAGTTTGCGCCCAAAGGCATTATTCTGTCCGGTGGGCCGGAATCAGTGACAGCAGCGGAAACGCCGCGCGCGCCTCAGGCCGTGTTTGACGCGGGCATTCCGGTGCTGGGGATCTGTTACGGCATGCAGACCATGGCTGAACAGCTAGGCGGCAAGGTCATCGCCGGTGAGAAGCATGAATTTGGCTATGCTCGTGTTGAGAAAGCGGAATTCAATGCGTTACTGAATGGCATCGTCGACCATGAAGAGCAGGGGAAGGAATTCCTTGATGTGTGGATGAGTCACGGTGACCGTGTCGGCGAAATGCCGGCAGGCTTTGTGGCCACGGCCACCACCGATAGCTGCCCCATCGCGGGCATGGCCAACGATGAAAAGCGTTTCTACGGTATCCAGTTCCACCCGGAAGTGACCCATACGCTGCAGGGCGGCCGTTTGCTTGAGCGTTTTGTTCGTGAGTTGTGCGACTGTGAAGCCCTGTGGACGCCGAGCAATATTATCAGCGATGCCATCGACACCATTCGTGATCAGGTCGGCAGCGATGACGTAATCCTCGGCCTGTCCGGTGGTGTGGACTCATCGGTGGTGGCAGCCTTGCTGCACAAGGCCATTGGCGATCAGCTGACCTGCGTGTTTGTAGATAATGGCCTGTTGCGCCACCAGGAAGGCGACCAGGTAATGGAAATGTTCGCCGACAGCATGGGCGTGAAAGTGATCCGGGTGGACGCGGAAGACAACTTCCTGGGCAAACTGGCTGGTGAAGCGGACCCGGAGAGAAAGCGCAAGATTATCGGCAACACCTTTATTGATATCTTCGATGAAGAGGCGGGCAAGCTGGAGAATGCCAACTGGCTGGCCCAGGGGACCATCTACCCGGACGTGATCGAATCCGCTGCCAGCAAGACCGGTAGCGCCCACTTGATCAAGAGCCACCACAATGTGGGTGGCCTGCCGGAAGACATGAAGCTGAAACTGGTTGAGCCACTGCGTGAACTGTTCAAGGACGAAGTGCGCAAGATCGGCCTGGAGCTGGGTCTGCCCTACGACATGGTCTACCGCCACCCCTTCCCGGGGCCGGGGCTGGGCGTGCGAATTCTTGGCGAAGTGAAAAAAGAATACGCCGATACCCTGCGTCTTGCAGACCATATCTTTATCGAAGAACTGCGGGCCGCGGGCCTGTACCACAAGACCAGCCAGGCCTTTGCCGTGTTCCTGCCGGTCAAATCAGTGGGTGTGGTGGGCGATGCCCGCCGCTACGAGTACGTGGTCGCCCTGCGCGCCGTGGAGACCATCGACTTCATGACCGCTCGCTGGGCGCATTTGCCTTACGAGTTCCTGGAGCTGGTTTCCAGCCGGATCATCAACGAGATTCCTGGCATTAGCCGGGTGACCTACGACATTTCGTCCAAGCCCCCCGCGACGATTGAGTGGGAATAAGCCGAACTGGCAGCGATAAGTTCTAGCAGATACAGAAAAAAACCCGGCACTTAAGCCGGGTTTTTTGTTTTTGAGGCGCGTTTTTTTTTAGTCTGGCGACTGCTTGGCTTGGCTGTCTGGGGGGGTCGGTTCACGTAAAAACGAGTAAAACTGGCTATTGGTTTAATGTGTTGTTGTCGTTTGGATAGTAATACTTAGATCCACATTCAGGGTCGTTTTTCGAGCAAAACACGATCAGGAATGAGTAGTGTTTGAGTGTATCCGGGTCTTGGTATTTCAAGTCTCACTCTCTGTGGTCGATTGAAATGCGCGCCGAAATACGATTACTTGGCGGTAGACGCTCAGTGTTCATTGGGTGTCTACGAGCGGTAAAGGAGTAACACATGAGCGATAAACCAGCGAAACCCACTACAACCGATAGTGGCATCCCAGTAGCCAGTGACGAACACTCCCTAACCATAGGGCCAGACGGGCCGATTGTCCTTCACGATCATTATTTGATTGAGCAGATGGCCAACTTCAATCGCGAGCGCATCCCTGAGCGCCAGCCCCATGCCAAAGGCGGCGGCGCGTTCGGCCATTTCGAGGTGACCAAGGATGTAAGCGCGTACACGAAAGCCGCGGTATTCCAGCCCGGCACCAAGACTGACGTCCTGATCCGGTTTTCTACGGTGGCAGGCGAGCGCGGCAGTCCGGATACCTGGCGTGACCCCCGTGGCTTTTCGATGAAGTTCTACACCAGTGAAGGCAACTACGACATGGTGGGGAATAACACCCCGGTTTTCTTCGTGCGGGACCCCATGAAATTCCAGCACTTTATCCGCTCGCAGAAACGTCGTGCGGACAACGGCTTGCGTGATCACGATATGCAATGGGATTTCTGGACGCTGTCGCCGGAGTCTGCGCATCAGGTGACCTGGTTGATGGGAGATCGTGGCATCCCCAAAACGTGGCGCCACATGAATGGCTATTCCAGTCATACCTATATGTGGATCAACGCAGAGGGAGAGAAGTTCTGGGTCAAATATCACTTCAAGACCGATCAGGGCATTGAATGCATGACCCAGGATGAAGCTGATGATATGGCAGGCAAGGATGCTGATTGCCACCGTCGCGATCTGTTCGACTCCATCAAGAACGGCGATTATCCGAGCTGGACCCTGCAGATGCAGATCATGCCGTTTGAGGACGCCAAGACCTATCGGATCAATCCTTTCGACTTGACCAAGGTTTGGCCGCACAGTGACTATCCCTTGATTGAGGTCGGCAAGCTGACGTTGAACCGTAATCCGACTGATTTTCACACCGAGATAGAGCAGGCGGCATTTGAGCCAAACAATCTCGTGCCCGGTATCGGACTGTCTCCCGACAAAATGCTGTTGGCTCGTGGGTTTTCATACGCTGACGCTCACCGGCACCGTCTTGGTGTTAACTACAAGTTGATCCCGGTTAACAAGCCAAAGTCCCCGGTGAACAGTTACACCAAGGATGGGGCTGGTCGAACCGAAAATATTTCCGATCCGGTGTATGCACCGAATTCCTACGGTGGCCCCAAAGCCGACCCGGAACGCGGCGAGCATGGTGCCCAGTGGTACTCCGACGGCGAAATGGTGCGTCAAGCGTACACGCTGCGCAAAGACGACGATGACTTCGGTCAAGCGGGCACCATGGTGCGTGAGGTGCTCAATGACGAAGAGCGTGATCGGCTTGTTCACAACATTGTTGATCATTTGTCCGCGGGTGTATCCGAGAAAGTTCTGGAGCGCGCGATTGAGTATTGGCGTAATGTCGATCAAACGTTGGGTGATCGCATTGCCAAAGGCCTTAAAGGCTAATCGCTGCGTGAACGGCAGATGCAGCATGTGTAGATTTCCGCGGAGACGTTCTTCACGTTCTCGGTAGCGGGCCTCTCGTGAGCCTGAGACAGCCGTAAGCGGCTGTCTCAGCTGCCGTAGGTTTTCAGTCTGCAGTCCCGTTATCAAAGGCGGATGGGCTGCCTCCCCCCTTTTTTGTCTTCTTGTTGCTGGTTGATCGCTAAAACGTATGGCGATTACGGTTGGTGCTGATCGCAAAAGCGAATAACACAGGCACTAATAGGGCCAGTCCCAGAATTAGATTGATGGCACCTTGCGGGTTTTCAGTATGCGTCCAGTAGGCGGCAATTGCCCAAGGCGCAGCGGCACGTGCCAACGACATGGGGACCAGCATGACGCCGTTTATTTTTCCGTAATGGTGGCGGGACAATAGTTCTGGAACTGCCATGCCACGGACAATGGTGAAGATGCCATTGGCACCCCCGTAAAGCAGGCACAGCGCAATGAGCGTCAGAGTGCTGGGCGGGGCTTTCAGCAGCAAAATGGCAACCGGGAAAGTGATGCCGGTGAGCAGGCCCAGTTGTCCTATCGTGACCTTTTTGAAAAGCAGAATCAGTACCCTTGCGCCTACCTGAGCAGGCCCAATGAGTGCTATGGCCAGAACCACGGATTGGGTGTCATCAGAGAGTGTGATGAGCAGTGGGTAGATGTGATAGGTAAAGCCTGAAAACAGGGCCATGTAAGCACAGAACGAGGCGGTTAAAAGATAAAATCTCGGCTGATGCAGGATGGGCAAAAGAGAGGGTTCATTTGCGGTGGGTGTTTTGGGTTCTGTGATACGGCTGGCTGATGTGACTGGCGGAATGGCCCAGAGGTAAAGTGGTGCAGCGATGGCAATGTTGATAGCCGCGAGCACCATTAAGGTGCTGCGCCACTCAAATGTATCCAGCATGGACTGAATCAAGGGCACGAACAGGGTGCTGGAAAAGCCCGCCCAAAGGGTTATCGCGGTAATCGCCGAGCGGGCCTGCGGTGTGTCGAGTTGCCGAACCACAACGGCAAACGCAGGTTCATACAGTAATGCAGCCTGAAGCCCGCCGAGGGCCATGATGGCGGTATAAAATGCCGGCCCTGTTGCAGCATGAGACCAAAAGAGTGTGGTCAGTGATGCGGCGATGGTTGCCCCCACCATAATCTTTCGACCATGACCCCGGTCAATCAGTGTGCCCACCGGATAAGCCATGGCTGCCGCTAGCAGCAAACCGATAGTGGCCGCTGCGTAAAGGGAGCTGCGGTCCAATCCGATGTCGTTGACTATCGCCTCTGCGATCAGGGGGAAGCTGTAATAAAGCACTCCCCAAGACACCATTTGGCCAAGTCCCAGGGCTGCAACAAAGCCATATTTAACCGGTTGCGGGTTCATCCCTGGCACGTGGGGGCCGGGCAGGGTTGAACGGGTGTCGGCTCTTCATCACTGTCCAGGGCGGAGATCACTGACAGAACCTGCCTGTAACCGGTGCGTAGCAAGAACGTTGGGGCGCGACCGTAACTTTTGATACCAACGATATAAAGGTTCCATTCTGGGTGGGAGAGTTCGGCTGCGCCATGTTCCGGGACAGAACCACAGCTGTGCAGGTTCGGGTCGATCAAGGGGGCGAGCCGCGAAGGACTTTGAGTCGCCGGGTCGATGGTAGTGCGAAGCTCGGCAAGTAGGCTGAGATCGGGCCGAAAACCGGTTGCTGCAATGATGCGATCTACGGGGGGAAGCGAGTGTCGGCCGCTGTGTACGATGAGTTTGTTGTTGTCTTGCTTGATTGCATCAATTTCAACTTTTGAATGGATTTCAATTTTTTTCTGATCGAGAAGTTCTTGTATCCGAACCTCGAGAAGTCTGCGTTCCTGAAGTTCGTCGTTTTCTGGAGAGCGGATGATGTTAGCCACTGACTGGCTGCGAACACCCCAAAGAATCCGCATATCGGTTGTCTGTTCGGCAAGTTGGGCCAGATCCTGTAATGCATTAAAAGCCGAATGACCTGCGCCAACCACTAGTACGGTCTTGTTGGTGTAATGATCACGCGCGGAGCCGAGAATATCGGGAACACCATAAGCGATGGCATTAGACGCAGCGTTTTCACCTAGCGCAGGAATGCCGTGTGCTCCAAGCCAGTTAGGCGTTTGGTAAGTACCAGAGGCATCAATCACTGCTTGGGCGATCACGTCGCGTTCTCCGTCAGGCGTTGCCACCCGAAGCACAAACGGCGTTGTGTCTCGCCCTTTTGTTTTCAGCACATCATGGTTGCGCCGGCTGACGTGGCTGACCTGGCTATTCAGATGCAGATGGGGGGCGATCAGGGCGTGCGTTGCCAGAGGGGTAATATAGTGTTTAAGCAGCTCCTGGCCCGTCGGGAATTGATCTTGATCCGGTTCGTGCCAGCCATCTTGTTTAAGCAACGCTGCGGCAGCGGGGTCGATGTTGTATGACCAAGGTGAAAACATGCGGACATGCCCCCAACTGGACAGATTCGCTCCAGCCTGTTCGCCAGCATCAAAGAGGATGGGGGTATACCCGCGTTTTAATAGATGAACGGCGGCACTCAGGCCGATGGGGCCGGCACCGATGACGGCGACAGGCAGATTCAGGGGGGCGCTTTTCATATGTTTATCCTTTGCTAATTCTCGTTGTTACTAACAACTAAATAGTTAAATGAAACGGCTAGGAACCCAGGCGAGCACGAGCTGCGACGGTCAGTTGCCGGATCAGAGTCAGGGCGCCATCGACCGCTTCGTGAGGAAGGTGTTGGATCATTGATGCTTCTTCAGTGACCAGATCTTGGCGAATCGTTTGGTACAGCGCCTCTCCTGCTGGGGTCAGTGAAAGCTGAATGGCTCGCTGGTCAGACGGGTCCGGGGCCTTCAGAACATATTTTTTGCGTAGCAGGGAGTCCACGACACGGCTGGTGGTACTTTTGTCCAGATACATTTCAGAGGCTAATGCCTGCAGTCTCAACGGGCCGCGTTTCACCAGGGTTTCAAGGGCATAGCACTGGGCTACCGACACGTCGTGACAGCATATGCAGTCACGATCCCGGAATTGATGAACTCGGATAAGCTGGTTGACAGCCTCGTATAGCTCTTCGGCACGCTCTAGGTTGGAGGGCATAGTTTTGAGTCTGAGCAAGTTATGTTGTTAGTTGCAACAGTATTGCAAGAGATGACGTCTTGCAACGCGGGTTTGCGGTGCCCGGATTCTATAGGCCACGGGCAGTAGGGGCTGGCGCATGAGAGTGCTGCGCGCGAACTGCTTGAAAACTGTCCAGATATGCTTAAAATACGCCCCCTTGCTGGTTTTTGGCCTGAATGATGTGGGTCAAAGATGGATTAACTGTCCATTGCTAGCCAGAAATCATTCCGTTTCAGTCAGTTGCGTACGTCGGCCAAGATAAGGGTCGGGGTTGTTGTACCCGTTGTGGTGACATACAATGCGCGCCTATTTACTGAGGCGGTGAGGCTACTCGTCTCGTTTTCGATCACAGATTGGAGGTTCACGACATTAAGCGTGGAGGCAAAGGCCGCGAGCAGCGCGCCAATACAAATCAGCAAATTCAGGCAACCGAAGTTCGGTTGATTGACGTGGATGGTGAGCAGGTCGGTATCGTCAGCCTGCAAGATGCCTTGGAAAAATCCACTTCACAGCAGCTGGATTTGGTAGAAATCTCCCCTGGTGCAGAACCGCCGGTTTGCCGAATCATGGATTACGGCAAGCATCTGTTTGAAGCAAAACAGAAGGCCAAAGAGGGGCGTAAGAAACAGCGCCAGACTCAGGTCAAGGAAATCAAATTCCGTCCTGGCACCGATATCGGCGATTACGAAGTAAAACTGCGTAATCTGATCCGCTTTCTCGAGGCCGGTGACAAAACGAAAATCACTATCCGCTTTCGCGGTCGTGAGATGGCTCACCAGGAATTGGGCCGTGAATTGCTTGCACGCGTCGAGAAGGATCTCGAAGAGTACGCTCACGTGGAGCAACGTCCGAACATGGAAGGGCGCCAGATGATCATGGTGCTCGGCCCGGGCAAAAAGAAGAAGCAGTCCTGATCGACTGTTTAATTTATTCATCAACTTGAGAAGGTACCATGCCTAAAATCAAGACAAATCGTGGGGCTGCCAAGCGTTTCAAAAAAACCGCCTCCGGTTTCAAGCGCAAGCAGGCATTCAAAAACCATATTCTTACCAAGAAGTCTTCCAAGACTATTCGTAAGCTGCGTCCAAAAACCGAGGTGCATGATTCTGATGTCGCCCTGGTTAAACGCATGATGCCCTACGCATAACTGATACGGTTTTTGGAGATCTGAAAAATGGCACGAGTAAAGCGTGGTGTGCAGGCACGTCGCCGGCACAAGAAAATTCTCAAGCAGGCTAAAGGCTACTACGGTGCCCGCAGTCGTGTATTCCGTGTAGCGGTACAGGCCGTTACCAAAGCCGGTCAGTACGCCTATCGCGACCGTAAGGTTCGTAAGCGTCAGTTCCGTCGTCTGTGGATCGTTCGTATCAACGCCGCTGCGCGTTTGAACGGCTTGTCCTACAGCCGTCTGATCAATGGGCTGAAGAAAGCGTCCATCGACATCGACCGTAAAGTACTGGCGGACATCGCTGTCCGTGATCAGGCAACCTTTAGCGCTTTGGCCGAAAAAGCCAAAGCGAGTCTCACCGCCTGATCGACTGTTACGCGGCTGCGTAGTAGTGCATTCAACGGGGGAAGAGTTCGCGCTCTTCCCCCGTTTTTGTTGGTAAAAGAGACGCGGCAAGCTTCAAGTTATAAGCTGCAACACGATTCCCCATTGCAGCCATACGAATACACTTTCCCCGTGCCGATGTGTCGGCGCGGCTAAAGCCTTCATCGTTTGGCTCGGGCCAGAACCGCGTTGCGGCTTGTAGCTTGAAGCTTGAAGCTTTTTAAGAGACTGCGGAGTCTTCAATGGAAAATCTCAATGCCCTGGTCGACGCTGCGCTGGCAGAGGTGGAGCAGGCGGGCGACATTCGGGCTCTGGACGATGTGCGGGTCAAGTACCTGGGCAAAAAGGGTGAAATCAGTGTCTTGATGAAGGGGCTGGGTAAGCTGAGCGCGGAAGAGCGCCCGCAGGCCGGTGCAGTCATCAATGAAGGCAAGCAGAAGGTTCAGGACGCTATTGCCGGGCGCAAAAGTGCCATGGAAGAAGCAGCGCTAAACCAGCAGCTGGCCAGCGAAACCGTGGACGTAACCTTACCTGGCCGTGGTGAGCTTCCTGGTGGCCTACATCCGGTTAACCGGATGCGTCGCCGCATTGAGGATTTCTTCCTGCGTCTGGGTTTTGATATTTCCGAAGGCCCGGAAGTGGAAGATGATTTCCATAATTTTGAAGCCTTGAACATTCCCGGCCATCACCCGGCACGGGCCATGCACGATACCTTTTACTTCGGTGATGGGCGCTTGCTGCGTACCCATACATCACCGGTGCAGGTACGGGTGATGGAGCAGGGTAAACCCCCGTTCCGGATTATTGCCCCGGGCCGCGTGTATCGCTGTGATTCGGATCTGACTCACACCCCCATGTTCCATCAAGTAGAAGGATTGCTGGTGGACAAGGGCATTACCTTTGCGGATTTGCGTGGCACCGTGGCAGAGTTTTTGCGCTTCACTTTCGAGGTGGAAGATCTGCCCGTGCGTTTTCGGCCTAGCTATTTCCCGTTTACTGAGCCCAGTGCGGAAGTGGATGTGGGCTGTGTGAGCTGTGGCGGCGATGGCTGCCGAGTGTGTTCCCACACTGGTTGGATCGAGATCATGGGCTGCGGCATGGTGCACCCCAAGGTGCTGGAAGCCGGCGGCGTCGATGCGGAAGAGTACAGCGGTTTTGCTTTCGGTATGGGTATCGAGCGTATCGCCATGCTCCGTTATGGGGTGAACGATTTGCGGTTGTTCTTCGAAAACGACACCCGTTTTTTGTCCCAGTTCAGCTAACGCCTCCCGCGAACAAGTTAAAGGAATCACGACATGCGTTTTAACGAAGCCTGGTTGCGGGAGTGGGTTAACCCCGCCATTGATACCGACACGTTGGTGCAGCAATTGACCATGGCCGGCCTGGAAGTGGACGCCGTGGAACCAGCCGCGCCGGCCTTTACCGGTGTTGTGGTTGGGCAGGTGGAGAGCTGCGAGCCGCACCCGGATGCCGACAAACTCAGCGTCTGTCAGGTAACCAATGGCGCCGACACGGTGCAGGTAGTGTGTGGCGCACCCAATGTACGTGTGGGCCTGAAAATGCCTTTCGCCCAAGTGGGTGCGGTGCTGCCCGGCGACTTCAAAATCAAGAAAGCCAAGCTGCGTGGCCAGGAATCCAACGGCATGCTTTGCGGTGCCTCGGAGTTGGGCCTGGAAGATCTCATCGATGGCCTGATGGAGCTGCCTGAAGACGCGCCTGTAGGCACGGACTTTCGCGAGTATCTAAGCCTCGACGACACGATTATTGACGTCGATCTGACCCCCAACCGGGCCGATTGCTTAAGCCTGCGCGGCATCGCCCGGGAAGTGGGTGTAATGAATCAGACCGCACTCAGCGAAACGGCTATCAACAAGGTGGCGCCGGCGATTGACGAGGCTTTGACCGTCACACTGGCCGACAGCACCGGTTGCCCCCGTTATCTGGGTCGAGTCATCAAGGGCGTGGATGTGAATGCTGCCACCCCCCTGTGGATGATTGAGCGCTTGCGCCGTGCGGGCCTGCGTACCATCGACCCCATCGTTGATGTGACCAACTATGTGTTGGTGGAGCTGGGGCAGCCTTTGCACGCGTTTGATCTGGCCAAGCTTAACGGTGGTATCACCGTGCGTAAGGCCAAAGCAGAGGAAGCAATCACAACCCTGGACGACCAGGAACTGACCCTGCGTGACGACACCCTGGTGATCGCCGACGATAGCGCTGCGCTGGCTCTGGCTGGCGTCATGGGTGGCAAGCCGTCATCCGTGACCACTAAAACCCAGGACATTTTTCTGGAGTGCGCCTTCTTCGCCCCCTTGGCGATTGCCGGCAAGGCCCGCTCCTATGGGTTGCACACGGACTCGTCCCACCGCTTTGAGCGAGGCGTGGACCCGCAACTGCAGGGCGATGCCATCGAATACGCCACCGCTCTGATCCAGCAAATTGCAGGCGGCCAGGCGGGACCCGTCAGCGAAGCGGTGGATGAAGCGCAGCTGCCCAAACAGGCCGAGCTGACATTGCGGGCTGAACGAATCGAAGGCTTGTTGGGCATGGGCTTGCCGGCCGAGCAAGTTGAAGACATTCTCAGCCGCCTGGGCATGGACGTTTCCCTGAATAGCGATGGGCAAGCGTGGGCCGTATTGGCTCCCAGCTGGCGCTTCGACATGGATATCGAGCAGGATCTGATCGAAGAGCTGGCCCGCATTTATGGCTACGAAAAGCTGCCCAGCCGTGTGCCGGCGGGTTCTCCCTCTGGCGAGACTGTGCCGGAACATATCGTGGCCGTGCGTCGTCTGGCCGATACCTTGATGGATCGCGGTTACCAGGAAGCCATCACCTATACGTTTGTGGAGCCCGGCCTGCTGGCGAAAGTCGAGCCTCGCATGGAGCCGCTGCCGCTACTGAATCCAATCTCCGCAGACCTGGGCGTCATGCGCACCACACTGCTGGCCGGGTTGTTCAGCACTGCTCGCCATAACCTGAACCGCCAGGCTGACCGCCTGCGTTTGTTCGAAACGGGCCTGCGTTTTGTGCCCACCGATGCGCCTGACGTGGAAGGTGGTCTGGAGCAGACGCCAATGATCGCCGGCCTGCTGTATGGCAGTGCCCAGCCGCAGAACTGGGAGGGCAAGCGCCCGGCGGACTTCTTCGATCTGAAGGGGGACGTGGAAGCGTTGCTGGCGTTGTCCGATACGGAGGCGTTCAGCTTCGAGCCCGCCGAGCACCCGGCCCTGCATCCGGGCCAGACTGCAGCGTTGAAGCGTGACGGTGAGGTAGTGGGTTATCTGGGGCGCATCCACCCGCGTCTGGCTGCCGATCTGGATCTGCCTGGTCAGCTCTACGCCTTTGAACTGGCGCAGGCGCCGTTACAGCAAGGCAGCTTGCCCAGCTTCCAGGCGGTGTCCGACCAGCCCCGCATGCGCCGAGACCTGGCCTTTGTGGTGGAAGACAGTGTCCCCGCAGGGGATCTGATTACCGCGGTTCGCTCAGCCTGTGATGAGCGTCTTACCGGGGTCAAGATTTTCGATATATATCAAGGCGATAGCATTGGTGAAAATCGTAAAAGCCTCGCTTTGGGCTTGACCTTCCAGGACCGTTCACGCACTCTTAAGGATCAAGAGGTGAATGACTTGGTGGATGCCGTAGTATCCCAGTTAAAACAACAGTTTAACGCCGCCTTAAGGGAATAAATTAAGGAAAGGTAGGGAGCTATTAATGGGAGCGCTGACCAAAGCGGATATGGCCGAGCGTTTGTTCGAAGAGTTAGGCCTGAACAAACGTGAAGCAAAAGAAATGGTGGAAATGTTCTTTGAAGAGATCCGCCATTCACTGGAAAACAATATCCCGGTGAAACTCTCCGGCTTCGGCAATTTCGATCTCAGGGACAAGAGCGAACGACCAGGACGCAACCCGAAAACCGGTGAGGAAATCCCCATCACCGCCCGACGGGTTGTTACCTTTCGTCCAGGACAAAAATTAAAACAACGGGTTGAGGCCTATGCTGGAACCAAGTCATAACGACGAATTGCCGGCGATTCCAGGGAAGCGCTATTTCACCATTGGTGAAGTCAGCGACCTGTGTGACGTAAAGCCGCACGTGCTGCGCTACTGGGAACAGGAATTTCCCCAGCTCAAGCCCGTGAAGCGCCGTGGTAACCGTCGTTACTATCAGCGCCAGGACGTGCTGATGATCCGCCAGATCCGCAGCCTGCTGTACGATCAGGGCTTCACCATCGGCGGTGCCCGTCAGCAGCTTTCCGGCGGCGCCAACGCGGAACAGGCCACCCAGTATCATCAGCTCATCAAGCAGATGATCGTGGAGATGGAAGAGGTTCTAGACGTACTCAAAGCCTCCTGATCCAGCACTAACCCGTTACACGCTATTTTCGATAGCAAAAAAGCCCCGGCAGCCACGCTCCCGGGGCTTTTTTATGCCCACACCGACGCTATCCCCGCTTTCGCCCCCGTGTTTCCCTCTCCGTAGGAGCGGTCGTTCGAGCGCGAATAGGGAGCTTGGGTATGCTTTTGCGGTGGAACGACTATTTTCACAGGAATCTGGCTAGGTATGCCGGGTTAAGGCGCGGAGATGGCGCAGCTGTCGGCACGGCATCAGTCCCGCGTTGTTGCTTACAGCGGGAAGCTTGCATCCCATCGTTTAAACCCTGAACAAGCAGTACGTTACTGGTTCCATCCCCCAATCAAATCCGCTATTATGCTCGCCGCTTTGGTAGCTCTGCCTGCCAAGCACATCTCGGGGCGTAGCGCAGCCTGGTAGCGCACTTGCATGGGGTGCAAGGGGTCGGAGGTTCGAATCCTCCCGTCCCGACCAAATTAAGGTCGGAAAAACAAAGAGATAGGCCAGTCATGGATGACTGGCCTTTTTGGTTTTTAGGCGTCGCTTATGCTTTTCTGTGTTTCGTCACCGTTCCGTCACCGTTTCTCAATAGCTAATCCCTGTGGCTGGCCTGTCTCCTTTACTTTACGCGCCACTGACCTTTAGTTTTCCCTGATTGGTCAGGCGGTCCGTTTACAAAGGCCTGGCGCGTATTGGATGCCCGGCAAGATGGCTGAAGCTGTGCCGGATCACTCTAGAAAAGGGGTTGAGGGTACTCCATAGCTATGAGGCTGGGTGACGCTTGTAGTTGCAGCGTTGGGTGGATCACTTGGAGGTGGTGTCAGGGCGCTGAGTAGTTAGAAGTGCGAGACGCGTCAATTCGAGCATCCTCAAGGTGTCTTGCTGCCAGCTTTTTGGCTTGAGAGTCCAGGTCGTCCCTTTTGTTCGCATCGAGTTGTATGGGGTCCTGCAATCCCTGCCTTTCTAATTCCTGCCTTACAAGGTCTTTCTCTACTAGCTTTCTTATAAGTTCTTCATATTGCTTGAGAATGCCCGCATGCCTCGTATTTTCTTTCCGCAGGCGACCTAGCTCTTTGGTTTTTCTGTCCTCTACCAGTGAATTGCGCGTTTTTCTGGCGCCTTCGAGTCTTTGTTGATGCTCATTTCTCAGTTTCTCGATATGTGTTCTATCCTGGCAAATCAGAGCTGTCAGGTGGGCGCTTTGTGACACCTTTAGATATTTGGACGTACGTTTCAAAAACAGAGCTTCTTCTACGGGTAGCACAAAACTGAAAGTCCGCTTGTTTTTGTTCTTCCGGTAGCTGTAAGCATTCCATGCTCGTTTGATGCGTGCAAAAGCATCTGCCCCCAATCCGTTATTCCAAATTCTTTCCAGTGTCATCAAGGTCGGCTCGTTCTCTTCGTGGGGAGCTTTTACTGAAAGGGCTGATGGGGGGTTGTTTCGCAAATAGTGCCTGGCCCAATCTGACTTGTCCTTGTCGGAGCCAAGCCACTCTTTCGGTGGGATTGGTTTCTTCACTTTCAATGCTCCTAATGCTTGAGATTTTCATGACAAGTAAATCATACCGTATGAATTGACGTAAATATGATCATAATTGATAATGGGCAAAAATAGATATCATTTGTGCAAATATGTACCTTGGCAATGCTCTAGTATCCAGCTTTAACTGCTTGTCGTCTGAAGAGCTGCAGGCCGCTGAGCGATATTTTTTGACTGCCTTTATCTATCAATTTGGTATAGGCGAATGGGCTCAAACGTCTCTGGACCGTTTGGCGGGGAAGTTGGGAGTTAGTGAGAGATTAGCCCGTCATTCGATAGGGGTACTGGTTGACCAAGGTCTTCTTGATGCCCGGCGCGTTGAAGGTAGGACCGGAAGGCCGTCTTACGATTATCGACTTTCAAAGCTCGTTGCCGATCGGTTGAATCTCCAGGTTGGGCCAGTGAGTGTGGGACATGAGGGGCTGGTAAAGTCACTGCTCAGTATTCCCTCACCTGGAGGGTTGGAGGTCACGAGAAAGAAAGGTCGTACTTTTGGCCCTCCCAACCCTGATGCCCTGAGTGTCGGTAGCAAGCTGGTTCTTATAGTGTTGCTGACTGAGGCGGATTCCTGCGGTGTAGTCAGAAATTGTTCGACTTTTGGCTTGGCCAAGCAGGTGGGGATGTCAGTTCAAAGAGTACGCCGGCATTTGAGGAAGCTTTGGCGCTTAGGGTACATGCGAGATGTGGTTGCTGGGATTGTGAGTGATATAGGAATCGGCAAGTGCCCGAGCATCTATTTTCTCAACCTGGCTCACCCTATTTTTGAGGCTAGCTGGTGTGGTCGGGCGTTTGTCCTTCATATACAAAAAAAAGATCAGTACCACCCGGGCCGAGAGATTCCTCAGTTGATAAGGATTCTCAGTAATGGTTGTGAGGATGATTCCTACGTTGCCATTGAATATGACCGTAGAAACTATTTGTTGCCGGTGAAGTGTGAAGATGACGTTGCTAAAAGACTCAAAGATGCTGTGCTCGATGGGCTTGAAGAATATCTGCAGGCTGTTTTAGACGATTATGTAGGTCAAATATTGACCGATAGATACTTATTCATTGGCAGTCAATTTCTACCAGAACCAAGCATCAATCTGCGCTTAGAAATGGAGGCATTGCTATGTGTAAAGGAGAGAAAGGGTAGCGATGAGGCGGCCTCTAGAGCGGCGATGTTCCTATCTGGCTGGATATGGAGGGCTGCGTGCATGAAATCTGAAGTGCTAAGCAAAAAACTAGGGGTGATGCGTTTGCTTATGCCACCAGATGGTAGGATATCGATATTGCGATCAACAGAGAATGGTAAGTTGTTGATTTTAAAGGCTGTGGTTGCGCCGCCGCCAGGCAGAAATGTTACTCCGGGGATTTACCAAGGGGCTTCAATCGATTATGTAAAATCAACTAAGGAAATCAACCGTGTAGACTTGTCTACAAAAGAGCAGTATGAAATTGGCCTGCTTGTTAAGCCAAGTGTAAAGACCAAAAAGGAGGTTGTAGACACGGAAGTTGGTATTGAGGATGAGGGGTAGTTACATACCGTGGATAGCACTGATTTAAGCTGTGAATTGATGTCAGCCTTCAAGCTCAATAGTGTTATTGGTTTGTGGGCCTTCTGGGTACGATAACCCCGTTCCAGAACTCGTAATCGATTGTTTTAACTGGATAGCGCTATTTGGGCTCCCGTCTGTGGGGTAAAGGCCCTGTTGTGGGCTTTCAGTACTTGATAACCCGCTCTGAGTGTCGGTAATAGATATATATAGTCATAAAGTCACTTAGCCAGCCCACTTGTGAAGGCTGGTAAGTGCAGTTGGTTGAGTAACAGGCAGGCTGGACCAAACCAGCCTGCTCATGAGTAAATTTCAACCAGTGCGCTGGTACCTATGAAGAAACCATAGGTGCCAGA
>UEXM01000092.1_pt1 | contig 100853 bp, 99 predicted proteins | sample 1796661 | NCBI WGS metagenome assembly UEXM01 (sample SAMEA4772469, study PRJEB27181) | metagenome | reverse complement strand
GGGGGGCGCAATCTTCACCCGGCCGTCGCTGCGCTGTCTGCGGGGGCTTCCGATATGTCTGGCTGGTTGCTGCTCGGCCTTCCCGGAGCGCTTTATGCGGCGGGACTGGTCGAGGTGTGGATCGGGATCGGGTTGTTCGTTGGCGCTCTGGTTAACTGGATTGTCGTTGCCCCGCGATTGCGCGAGCAGACCGAAAGCTACGGCAACGCCCTCACCATCCCCGAATTTCTCGCCAATCGTTTCCCTGACAAAGCGCTGGCGCTTCGGGTCACGTCGGCGATCATCATCGTCCTGTTCTTCGCGGTCTATACTGCAGCCGGTCTGGTAGGCGGCGGCAAATTGTTCGAGACCAGTTTCGCCGGCCTGTTCGGCGACACCGGGATGAGCGACTATATGACCGGCATCTGGCTAACCGCAGGCGTGGTCCTTGCTTATACAATGGTCGGCGGTTTTCTCGCCGTCAGCCTGACCGATTTCGTTCAGGGATGTATCATGGTCGTTGCGCTGGTGCTGATGCCGATCGTGGTATTGACCGATGACGGAGGGATCAGCGCTATTACCAGCCAGCTCAACGCCCTCGACCCGAATTTCCTCAGCCTGACCGCCGGCCTGTCCTTCATCGGTTTTCTCTCGGCTGTGACCTGGGGACTCGGCTATTTTGGCCAGCCGCATATCATCGTCCGGTTCATGGCGATCCGCTCGATCCCCGACGTCGCCAAGGCGCGGACCATCGGCATGAGCTGGATGGGCGTCGCCTTACTCGGCGCGATTGGCGTCGGCATCACCGGCCGCGCCTATGTCGAGATGAACGGGCTGGTTCTCGATGACCCCGAAACCATCTTCATCCTGCTGGCCAACACATTATTCCACCCGCTGATCACCGGCTTCCTGCTGGCGGCCCTGCTGGCCGCGATCATGAGCACGATCAGCTCGCAACTGCTGGTGTCTTCGAGCTCGCTGACCGAGGATTTCTACCGCCTGTTCCTGCGCAAGAACGCCAGCGAGCGCGAAACCGTCAATGTGGGACGGCTGTTCGTCGCGCTGGTCGCACTGGTCGCGATCTATATCGCCCGTGATCCGGACAGCAAGGTACTGGGACTGGTGTCAAACGCCTGGGCCGGCTTCGGCGCGGCGTTCGGACCGCTAATCCTGCTGTCGCTGACCTGGAAGCGCATGACCGGCGCGGGCGCGGTGTCCGGACTGGTGATTGGTGCCGGCGTGGTGATCTTTTGGATCGCGATGGGCTGGAACAAGGAGTTTCTGGGCGGTCCCGGGGTTTACGAGATCATTCCGGGGTTTGTTGCGGCGTTGGCGGCTATTGTCGGGGTTAGTTTGGCGGGCAAGCCAATCGCCACCGTTTGATACTGCCGGTCATTTTTATCTGAAGAGGTTGCACTTCCCTTCTCCCGTGAGGGAGAAGGATGCGAAGACTTGCGAACTTGTTCGCTAGTCGTAGCTGGATGAGGGTGTTCCACATTCCAGAGTACAGAACGCCCTCCTCCACCTTCTCCCTCACGGGAGAAGGTGGAGGAGGGGATGTTGGGAGAGAGACGGCTAACCAAGCGAGCCCGCAAGCTCCGCCGCGATATGACCGAGGCCGAGCGCAAACTCTGGACCAGAATACGCAACCGGCAGCTTGAGAAAACGAAATTCGTAAACCAGTCTCCAATCGGCCCTTATATTGCGGACTTCGCCGCAAGAAGCCTCAGGCTGGTAATCGAACTCGATGGTGGCCAGCATAGCGAAAGCAAAGATGCTGAGCGGACACGGGTTATCAAAGCCCACGGCTATCGCATTATCCGCTTCTGGAACAATGATGTGATGGAGAATATTGAAGGTGTATTGGAGACGATAGTCAGGGAAGTACACATCGCCAGAGGCAAATAATCCCCTCTCCCTCAAGGGAGAGGGTTGCGAAGACTTGGCAGCTTGCTGCCTAGTCGCAGCTGGGTGAGGGTTTGCAGCCGCCAGAGATGCGCGCCCAAACAACCGTCAGAACACCCTCATCCAACTCCGGCTAACTCGCTGCGCTCATAAGCCTCCATATCCTTCTCCCTCACGGGAGAAGGGACATCTCACCTGGTCAATTTCTTATAAGCCACCCGTGTCGGCCGATCAGCCGCATCGCCCAGTCTCCGCCGCTTGTCCTCTTCATAAGCCTCGAAGTTCCCTTCAAACCATTCCACATGGCTGTCGCCTTCAAACGCCAGGATATGCGTGGCGAGCCGATCTAGGAAGAAGCGGTCATGCGAGATGACCACGGCGCAGCCGGCGAAGCTTTCGAGCGCGTCTTCGAGGGCGCGGAGGGTTTCGACGTCGAGATCGTTGGTGGGCTCATCGAGCAGCAGCACGTTGCCGCCTTCCTTGAGCATCTTGGCGAGATGGACACGATTGCGTTCGCCGCCGGAGAGCTGGCCGACCTTCTTCTGCTGGTCGGTGCCCTTAAAGTTGAACGCGCCGACATAAGCGCGGGTCTGGACCTCATTCTTGCCGAAGGTGAAGAAATCGTGGCCGTCGGAAATTTCTTCCCAGATATTCTTCGACGGATCGAGCGTGTCGCGGCTCTGGTCGACATAGCCGAGCTTGACCGTTTCGCCGAGTTCCAGCGAGCCGTTGTCGGGGGTTTCCTGTCCAGTGATGATCCGGAACAGCGTGGTTTTACCCGCGCCATTGGCGCCGATGATGCCGACAATGCCGCCGGGTGGCAGCGAAAATTCGAGATCCTCGAACAATAATTTGTCGCCATAAGCCTTGGTCAGCCCCTTGGCCTCGATCACCTTGGAACCGAGCCGTTCGGGGGTCTGGATCAGGATTTGCGCCTTGCCGACAACGCGGTTCTCCTGCGAGGCGACGAGATCGTCAAACGACTTGATACGCGCCTTGGACTTGGTCTGCCGCGCCTTCGGGCTCTGCCGCATCCATTCCAGTTCGTGCTCGATCGCTTTCTGGCGACTCTTGTCCTCGCGCTCTTCCTGCGCCATCCGCTTGGCCTTGGCATCCAGCCAGCTGGAATAATTACCTTCGAAAGGCAGGCCCTTGCCGCGGTCGATTTCAAGCACCCAGTTCACCACATTGTCGAGAAAATAGCGGTCATGGGTTACGAGAATGACGTTGCCGGCATAGTCGATCAGATGCTTTTCAAGCCAGGCGACGCTTTCGGCATCGAGATGGTTGGTCGGCTCGTCGAGCATCAGGATTTCCGGCTTGTCGAGCAGCAGGCGACAGAGCGCAACGCGGCGCTTCTCGCCACCGGAGAGATCAGTCACCGGGCTGTCACCGGGAGGGCAGCGCAGCGCTTCCATTGCGATTTCCAGCTGGTTGTCGAGGGTCCAGCCGTCAACCGCATCGATTTTTTCCTGCAGCTCGCCCATTTCTTCCATCAGCGCGTCAAAATCGACGTCTTCCGGTGGATCGCCCATGATCGTGGAAATTTCATTGAAGCGCGCGACCAGATCGGCGACTTCGCGGACGCCGTCCATGACATTTTCCTTGACCGTCTTGCTCTCGTCGAGATGCGGTTCCTGCGCGAGATAGCCGACGCGAATGCCCTCGCCTGCCCATGCCTCGCCCTGAAATTCGTCATCCTGGCCAGCCATGATCTTCATCAGCGTCGATTTACCGGCGCCGTTCTTGCCGATGATGGCGATCTTGGTGCCGGGCAGAAATTGCAGATGGATATTGTCGAGAACCGGCTTTGGCGCTCCGGGGAAAGTCTTGGTCAGACCTTTCATGACATAGCTATATTGGACGGCCATTTTATATTCTTTCAAAGTTGCGCGTCATCCCAGCAGATGCTGAAATCTCAGGCGGCTTGGCGCTCGGTTTGAGGAGATCCCGGCTTTCGCCCGGATGACGGGTTAATTTCAGGGCTTATGTAGCTATTCCGACCCCCGGTCGCAAGAGACCATTGGCAAAGCGCAAAAGGCGGGTTAGTCAGCGTCCATGAGAAAAATATCCACCCTGCTCGCTGGCGCGTCCGCGCTGTTTCTGTCTACCGCGGCAATGGCCGATAATCATGATCCGATGATGCTGCAGGCCAAGGCGCTGCAGGATGATGTCGCTTATGACATTATAGAAGGACTGACCACCGAAGTGGGGCCACGGCAGGCAGGCACGGAAGCCGAAGCGCGTGCGCGGGACTGGGCGGTTGCCAGGCTGAAGGCGCTCGGTTTCGACAATGTCCGCAACGAGCCGTTCATGATGCCGACCTGGGTGCGCGGCGATGAAACGGCGGCGGTGGTCGCGCCTTATCCGCAGAAGCTGTTTGTCACCGCACTCGGCAATAGCGCCAGCACGGGCGACAAGGGGATTACGGCCGAGGTCGCCTATTTCGACTCTCTCGAGGCGCTGAAGGCGGTTCCCGATGGCAGTCTGGCCGGCAAGATCGCCTTTGTGACTCACAATATGCACCGGACGCAGGATGGCTCCAGCTATAGCGCGTTCGGTCCGGTTCGCTGGTTTGGCCCTTCGATTGCTTCGCAAAAAGGTGCGGCGGCCTATGTCATCAAGTCGATCGGCACCGATTATCACCGCAATCCCCACACCGGCAGCACCGGTTTTGGCGAAGGCGTCAAGCCGATCCCGGCGGGCGCCCTCGCCCTGCCCGACGCGGACAATCTCGAGCGGATGGTCAAGCTGGCGCGCAAATCGGGCAAGCCGGTGACGATGAATCTGGTGCTGACACCGAAGAATATCGGTCAGCAGGAATCAGGCAATGTTATCGCCGAAGTGGTCGGGCGGGACCCGAACCTGCCGATGATATTGATCGCCTGCCATCTCGACAGCTGGGATCTGGCCACTGGCGCATTTGACGATGCTGCGGGCTGCGGAATTATCGCGGCGGCTGCGAAGAATATCAAGGACCACGGCCAGCCGCTGCGCACTATCAGGCTGCTGTGGGCGGGCGCGGAGGAAGTCGGTATCTGGGGCGGCAAGGCTTATCGCGACGCCCATCGTGACAAGAAACACGCGATTGCCATGGAATCGGATTTTGGCGCCGACAATGTCTGGCGGGTGGAATATACTCTGCCCGATGGCGCAAAACAGGTGGAAGATGCAATTTCGTCCAGCCTGCTTCACCTCGGCATTGGTCGCTCTGCCGGTATGGCCGGTGGCGGCGCCGATGTCGGCCCGATCATCAGCGACGGCAATCTCGCGATCATCGATTTGCAGCAGGACGGAAGCCGCTATTTCGACCTGCACCACACGCCGGATGATACGCTGGACAAAATCGACCCAGAACAATTGCGGCAGAATGTCGCGGCCTGGAGCACGGTGCTTTCGATCATAGCGAATAGCGATGCGGACTTCACCATGCCGGCAAAACAATGAGAGCGCTCCCGCTTCTCGGGCTGAGTGCCCTGCTGCTGGCCGCTTGCTCCGAAACGCCGGTCGAGGAAAAGGGCGACGAAGCGATTGCCGAAATGGAAGCGGAGATCGAGCAGGACGCCCGTTCTCTCGAAGAAGCGGCTGACGAGGCGGCGAAGGTGATGGCAGAGGATATGGACGCCGAACTGGCCGCTGATGGCATCGCCGATCCGGCTGCGGCGACTTCGGAGACTATTTCGGAGACTAAGGCAAATTAGCCATTAGATCACTGCGCCAGTCGTTTGGCGATTTGCGGCCCGATCAACCAACCGGCAAGATTAATGTGGCCCGCAATCCGCCATTTTCCCGGTTTTTCAGGATGATATCACCGCCATGATCCCGGGCGATGGCGCGGGCAAGCGTCAGCCCCAGACCGGACCCGCCGGTGGCGCGATTGCGCGATGCATCTCCGCGCAGAAACGGCTCGAACATCGCAGAGATTTTTTCCTCGGGGATCCCTGGTCCGTCATCATCCACATGGATCAACAGGCTGCTACCGGACTTTTCCACAGATATATCCGCAGCCTTGCCATAAAGGGTCGCATTGCCGATCAAATTGCGCAGAGCCCGCCGGACCAGAGTCTCGCGAACCGTGGCAATCTGTTTGTCGCCGCGCTGATAGCGGACGTCCTGACCGAGATCGGTAAACTCGTCGACGACGGTTTCGATTAACGAGCGGATGTCGACCGGATCAGACTGTTCGGTCGAGCGCCCCAGCCGGGCAAGCGACAATATATCCTCGAGCATGCTGTTCATGTCTTCGATGCCCGCGACCATCCGTTCGCGCTCGGCCTCGTCCTCGACGCTTTCGACGCGCACCCGCAGCGCCGCCAGCGGTGTCCGCAGATCATGACCGATAGCGCCGAGCATGACATCTTTCTCTTCGATCATCCTTGTGACGCGACCGCTCATGTCATTGAACGCCCGGATCAGTTCCCTTGTGTCGGGAGGCCCCTGCTCTTCCAGCGCTTCGGTCGTGCCGGGCCGGAAAGACTGGGCTCTGGCGGTGAGCGATTTGAGCGGGCGTGAAATATAGCGGCCGAGCAGAATCAGCGGGATCAGCATCAGCAGATAGATGGTGAAGGTCTGGAACAGCAGGGTCCGGACCAGCAGGGGTGTGCGCTCTCGTACGGCAGAAGCGATGCTCACCCACTGGCCGTCGGCCTGCTGCGCCGAAATGATCACGAAACCCTTGGTCTCCGGGGTATTTTGGTCACCGCCCATCGACCGGTTGATAGGATCGTTACGCCACTCGCCGCGATTGGCACCAATCACATAGCCAGTCATATCGGTCGTCAGATCGCGGATTGAAGTCGCACGAATATCCGAAAATCCGATGCCCATATTGGCAAAGGCCTGACCGGCGCGCGCTTCCAGCTCCGGTAACCGCCGCATATCTTCGCCAACCGCACTTTCAGGGCTAAATTTAAGCTGGCCCCACCGTCGGGACCGTTTGCCACCGCGGCGCGCGGCCGAACGATCATTAGTCGTCCGTTCGAAGCCATAGGCAATGCGGGCGACCGCAGATGTCGACGCTTCAACCAGATTCTGGTTCTGGGCGCCGCGATAGAGCAGGAAGCTGTTGATACCCTGCGCCAGCAGCAGAATGAGCGCGACGACCAACAGCAACTGGCCAACCAGGCTGTTGGGCCATAGACGTTTCACAGGGATTTGACCTCTCCGGCCAGCACATAGCCGCCGCCCCACACGGTTTTGATAATTTCGGGATTTTTCGGATCGCTCTCGATCTTGCGGCGCAGCCGGCTGATCTGGTTGTCAACGGCGCGGTCGAATGCATGGGCCTCGCGGCCCTGGGTGATGTCGAGCAACTGGTCGCGGTTGAGCACTTTGCCGGCGCGGGACACCAGCGCCAGCAGCATCTGATATTCACCAGTGGAGAGCGAGATATTGACGCCATCGGCATCGATCAGGCTGCGTTTGTCGCATTTGAGCGTCCAGCCGGAAAACTGGTAAGCGCCGCCGGTGCTGGCGTTCTGGCTGGTTCCGCCCTTGTCGGCGCGGCGCAGGACGACCTTGATCCGCGCGACCAGTTCGCGCGGGCTGAATGGCTTGGTGATATAGTCGTCGGCACCCAGTTCGAGGCCGATAATCCGTTCGGTTTCCTCGGTCTTGGCGCTGATGAAAATGACCGGGATATCGGTCTTGTCGGTGACAAAGCGGCACAGGCTAAGACCATCTTCGCCGGGCATCATGATGTCGAGCAGGATGATGTCGAAATCATAGGCATTGAGCAGCGACCGGGCGACGCTCGCGTCGCTCGCCTGCTGCACCTTATAACCCTGCTTGATCAGATATTCGGCCAATGGCTCGCGTAATGAGGCTTCGTCATCGACCAGTAATATGTGAGTCTTGTTCGTCATCGGTTCGCCCTATCACAGGATCTTGAAAAAGGAACGGACCGCCAGCCAATTGGGGGAGAAGGGGGAGATGGCTGACGATCCGTTCGCGAAAAGAGTGGTTCAGGGATTAACCGCCTCTTTTATTCCGTTCGCCACGCTGGCCTTTATGGGCAGCCTGACGCTCTTCCTTGGTGAGCTTGCCGTCCTTGTTGGCATCGGCCGTGTCGAAACGGGCCAGCGCTGCTGTGGTAAATTCGGCCTTGCTGATCTTCTGATCACCATTGGTGTCGGCATTGCGCATCATCGCCATACCGCCGCCACGTTTGTGGCCTTTACCGCGCATGCCTTTGCCGCCGCGCTTGCCCTTCATGGACTGGGCTTCTTCCTGGCTGAGCTTGCCGTTGCCGTCCTTGTCGGCGCGGGCAAATTTGGCCGCCTTGCGTTCAGCACGAGCCGCTTCCATTTCGGCCTGGCTCAGTTCGCCATCGCCATTGGTATCGGCCTTGGCAAAGCGTTCGCCGCGTTTGGATGAACGGTCAGCGCGTTTCGCTTCACGATCTTCCTTGGAGAGATAGCCATCGCTGTTCACATCCATCTTGGCAAAGCGGGTGTTCAGCGATGCGGTCATTTCAGCCCGGCTGATCGCTCCGTCTGCATTGGTGTCAGCCCGCATGCCGCGGTCACCGGGAGCGGCAACGGCGATTCCGCCAGCCATCAAAAGTGCGGTAGCGCTCGAGATTAAAATTGCTTTTTTCATAATATGTTCCTCATGTTCCTGTTCAGGGAAACGGTCTATCGTTCCGCCATGAATGTTGTTCTAATAGCAACTTGTCGCTGAACTTTGTCAGAACAGACGAAAATTGTCGCAATTTGTAACAATTGCCGAAAACGGTTCATATTCCCGACAGATTGCAGCTGCGAATGGCCCAAAATTGGCATGGAAGTGAAGAGGAACGATACTCCGGGTCAGGAATCCATGATGGTGTAACGGGCTGCACCGGGCAGCTTGCACATGGTTTTCGAGACTTTCAGTTCCTCGCCGTCAACGATCACGATATCGGCGAGCACCATGCATGGCGTTCCGTCGGGCAATGCATTCTTCGACGAGACGGTCGAGCTTCCCGAGACATTTTCGCGGACAGTGCTTTGCCATTCGACCTTCTTGCCGATCTCCCCGCCTTCGGTAGCGACCTGCGTGGCTTCCGCGGCCTGTTCTTGTTCTTCGGGATAGAGCCGGCAGGAAACTGCCTGAGACAGATTGTTGGCGCTATCGACAAGAAAGTCGCCGACCAGCGGTATTTTCCGGGTCATGCTCGCCATCCGGTCGGCCATGCCGAACAGGCCTTTGCGCTTTGGCCTGGCTTCCGTTCCGTCCAGCTTTCCCTGTCCGTTACCGCACAATGTATCGAAGGAACTGGCACCGGTCGGCGCGGCGGCGGCGCTCTCCGGATCTGCGGCGGTGAAGGCTTTATCCCCGGATTCTGCAGCGACATCCTGGTTTTTGCTAGCGGTCGTTTCTTCGTTTATCTCTTCCTTGGATTTGCCACCAAAGATACTGCCGAATTGCGCCGAGGCCGGTATTGGCGTTAGCATCGCACCGATGCTGGTCGCCAGAATTACCAGTTTAACCCGTTTCAAAACCCCAATATTCATCAAACTCCCTCTCGGCCTGAACCTTAGTCTTGTCCGAGAGCGAAGCAAATGGATTAGGGCCGCATCCTGCGTCCGAAACAGATTTTACAAAATATGATCGGAAAAAATACCGGATTGCTGAACGGCTTCCGTGTCATTCCCCTCCACTGCGATTATCGACGATTGATTTTGTCTAACTGTTTGAAATATGCATTATTTAGCCATTTCCGGGAACCAGATTCGCGGTTCTCGCGTTAAGGATGCAAATACAATTTAGCGGAACAACATTATGACCCCTCAGATTATGATCGTGGAAGATGAGTTTCTCATCGCCATGGAGTTGGAACAAATTGTCGGCAACTTGGGATATGACTGTATCGGCGTAGCCGATGACACGGAATCTGCCCTGAAGCTGGTTGCAAAAAAGCCCGGCATTGCTCTTGTCGACGTCAATCTCAGCGATGGTCCGACCGGACCGATCATCGGAGCGCGTCTGGCCAACGAATTCGGGGTGAAGGTCGTTTTTATCACCGCCAACCCCAGACTATTGGGAGACGGCGTCGAGGGAACGCTGGGCGCGGTTACCAAACCCGTCGAGATCGAAGTCCTGAAAGATGTATTAAATTATCTGGTAGATGTTTCGAACGACAAGGACGATGTCGACCCGCCACCACGGATGAGGCTTTTCGACTGACGCAATCCAGACCCCGGTTCTAGGGCCCCGACAGCCGGGACGCCTGAACCTCCATATTTATCTGCAAACCGGTGGGCAGCCACAATCTGTCGAGCTTGCCCCCAAGTTGTTGCGTAACCGACATTTCGACAAGCTTGGAGCCAAAGCCGGACTCGGTCGGCGGGGTCGTGATCGGAGCGCCTCCTTTTTCAGACCATTTGAAAATCACCATGTCCTGATCGCTTGATATGGCCAGTTCTACCCGACCTTCATCAGCGGCCAAAGCGCCATATTTCATCGAATTGGTCGCCAGTTCATGAAAAACGAGGGCAATAGGCGTTGCCGCCCGATCACTCACCGCGATATCGCCTCCGGAAATCAGCAATCTATTGTCCGAAAAAGCCGGATAGGATGCAAATATCTCGGACAGCAGGCGCTGCATCGTGACGTCGCCCATTTCTGACTGCTCGTTGTCATTATGCGGCCGGACATATTCATGCGCACGCCCGAGAGCGGCGATCCGTCCCTTCAGCGTTTCCGCTGGCTCACGAAAATTCTCGTCCCCGCGCGCCGTCATGCTGATCAGGCCTGAGATGATCGCGAAAATATTCTTGATGCGATGGCTCAGTTCCTGACTGAGCATCTCGTTATGGCTCGCTGCCTGCTTCGCGTCTTCGATATCGGTACATGTGCCAATCCATCGCTGGATTTTCTGGTCCGGCCCGATGATCGGCAGCGCCCGCCCCAAAACCCAGCGATATTGGCCAGAGCGATGGCGAAGCCGATATTCGACTTCATAGGGCTCACCGGTTGCCAGGCTATGCGTCCATCTTTTCCAGGCTTCCGGCTGATCCTCGGGATGGAACATGTCGGCCCAGGCCTCGCCGTCGGTTGATCCGTCGGGCGCTCCGGTAAATTCATACCAGCGGGCATTATAATAATCATGATCGCCGTCCGGCAATGTCGACCAGACCATCTGCGGCATCGTGTCGGCCAGCGCATGAAATGCATCGCCACTCTGTTGCAACGCTCCCCGTTCCAGCAACCGGGAGTCACTTGCCTGTCGGTCTTTAAACTCGTTCAACCTGAAACTCTTGATCTGGCTGCGGGTCGGCATAATCAGCTTCCACTGTTTGTTGAGACTGAAGCTCAGGTGAATTAACAATTTGGGGTACGGCGGCGTAGCCGGCCAATTTAGTCGATTTTCAGAAAATGTAACCAAAACTTTTCGAGTGTATGAAAATTTTTGACTGCTCCTCGTCCGAGGCCGTTCAACACGGATGACCGACCACGCAACGGATTAGCCTGTGCAGCGTTGGGAGATAATATAGTTTTCGTGACATATCGGCGTTGACCGCTATTTTCGGTAGGTCGTAAACGACCTGTGCTTTGCCCGGATGGAAAGGACTGTTTCGTGCGTGAGATTGGAATCGTGGGAAGCGGCCCGATGGCGATTTACCTGCTGAAGCATCTTGCTTCCAGCGATGAACCGCTTGCCATCAGCATTTTTGAAGCCTCGTCGACGGCCGGGACCGGCATGCCCTATGATCCTGTCCTCAACGCCGATTACATGCTTTGCAACGCGTTCAGTCGCGAAATCCCGGCACCGGTTTCGCCTTTGGTGGACTGGCTGAAGGACCGCCCGGCCCGCGAGCTTGGCGAATGGGAATTGTCGGCGCATGACCTGACGGCCCGGGCCTTTTATCCGCGCGTGCTGATCGGCGAATATCTTCATTCACAATTTGGCGACCTATGTAAAAATGCGCGTGCTGCCGGGCACAGGATCAACGTGCTGACGAAATGCCGCGTGACCGATATTGCGATCGCCGATGACGCGAAGGCTACGATTCACTATGAGTCCGGGCAGTCGGTCAAAACCATGGCATTTGACGAAGTCGTGATCGCATCGGGGCACAGCTGGCCGGACGTTCCCGAAATTGACGGCGTGGAGCTGGTCTCGCCCTGGGCCTATACCAATATCACCGGGCTGGATCAGGACAATATCGGCGTGCTTGGATCCTCGCTGTCGGCGATCGATATCGTTGTGGCCATCGGCCATGCACGGGGCGAATTTGCGGAAACCGGCGACCGGATCAGCTGGCTGAAGAATGATGCGGATGACATGCTGCGGATAACGATGGTGTCGCATATGGGGATCATGCCGGAGGGCGATTTCTATTATCCCTTTCCCTACGAGCCGCTGATCTGCCTGACACCGGAGGCCATTGACGAAGAGATCGACCGCGGACCGGATGGACTGCTCGATCGTGTATTTGCGTTGCTATGCGACGAACTGGATGCCGCCGATCCGGACTATCTCGCCGGCCTGCCCGACACCGCTCGGACGGTAGAAGGATTCGCACCTGCCTATTTCTCCCGTCGGCGCGAGCTTGGCGGGTTGCGTTCGGTAAAGCGGGATCTGACGGGAGCGCGCGAGACCATGCGGCGCAAGGAAACCATTGCTCATCGCTATGCCCTGCTCCGCGGTCACGAAGCGTTCGACCGGATATTGCGCGAATTGACGGAAGCGGATTACGTGCGTTTTCTCGACCATCTCATGCCTGTTTTTGCCGACTGCTACGCGGCTGTTCCGCATCTTTCTCTGGCGCGGGTCATCGCGCTTCATGATGCCGGTGTGCTCGAGCTTGTGGCGACTGAAGACGGTGCCGAATTTTCGCAGACGGAAGACGGCGGCATTGCTGTGGAGACCGAAGATGGCACCGCCAGATTTGACGTCATGGTGGATGCGCGCGGACAGGCTCCGACAAGTCTGACGGAATTACCATTCCCTGGACTGGTAGAGGCCCTGCGCGCGCCCGACGAGCCATTGTTACAGCCGTTTGCGCTGGACTTCGCCACGGATACAGCAAGCCGGATCCATTGTCTGGCGCTGCCGCAAATATTGGAACGTTATCCGTTTTCGCAGGGACTGGTCGAATGTTCCCGCCACGCACGGCGCGTCGCTGAAGATATATTGGGTAATCTGGCGGATGGCTGAAGCAAATCCTGTGCGGACTGGCGTGAACTGATCATGGTGGTGGAGCGGGTGAAGGGAATCGAACCCTCGTCGTAAGCTTGGAAGGCTTCTGCTCTACCATTGAGCTACACCCGCATTTCCAGATCGAACGTCAGATCGACCGAATGCGCCGCTATTGCCACCGCTTTTCTGGTCCGTCAATCAGGAAAGGGCGAGATTTGCCTTTCACTTGAGGTCCTGTTGATCAAACCATAGTTGCACAGCCTGTTGCTCGGGCTTGCTCATATGCAATCCCAGTTTTGAGCGTCGCCAGAGGATATCTTCTGCGGTGCAGGCAAATTCCCGGTCGATCAGCCAGTGGATTTCAATTTCGTAAAGGCCGGCACCAAAGGCCTGACCGAGGTCCGCGATGCTTTTGACGTCTGCCAGAATCATGGCGGTATCGGTGCCATAAGCCCGGACCAGCCGGTGCAGGACAGACCGGTCGATGAAATCCCAGCGCTCTGCATAATCGTCGACGAGCGCGTCAAAACCGTCTGGCCGGAAATCGCCACCGGGCAGATTCGCTTCTTTGGTCCAGTCATCGCCGTCGACGTCCAGCGCGTCCGACAGCGTCCGGATCGCTTGCAGGGCGAGCACGCGATAGGTCGTTATCTTGCCCCCGAAGATAGAGAGGACCGGCGCGCCGTCATCCTTGTCATAGTCGAAGACAAAATCGCGGGTGACGGTAGCCGCGCTGCGGCTATGGTCATCGAACAACGGCCGCACGCCCGAATAGGTCCACTGGATATCGTCGGGGGTGACGGGCTTGGCAAAATATTCGCTGGCGGCATCGCACAGATAGGCGATTTCCCCGTCGCTGATTTTGGCGTCGCCTTCGGCATAGGTCCACGGCTCGTCGGTTGTACCGATTAACGTGTGATCGCCTTCATAGGGAATAGCGAAAATGATGCGGCCGTCCTTGTTCTGGAAAATATAGCTGTGATCGCCCTGATATTTGCGCTTCACAACAATATGGCTGCCCTTGACCAGACGCAGTTTCGCCGCGTGGTTGCTGCGATCGTATAGCGCCGTAACCGGGTCAACCCAAGGGCCGGCAGCGTTCACCAGAACTCTGGCTTGCCCGGTTGTCGTCTCACCATTCTGCCTGATTTGCAGATTCCAGTGCTCGGCCCCGCGATCCAGCCCGACACATTCCGCACGGGTCCGGATCTCGGCACCATGGTCTGCAGCATCACGGGCGGTGAGCGACACAAGCCTGGCATCCTCGACCCAGCAATCACTATAGGCGAATCCCTTTTTCAGGCGTTTCTGCAACGGGTCGCCGCGACGGTCCTTGAGAAGATTGACGCTCCTGGTGCCCGGCAATATGTCGCGTCCACCGAGATTGTCGTAAAGAAAAAGTCCGAGGCGCAGCAGCCAGGCAGGCCGCATGCCTTCGTCAACCGGCAGGACAAAGCGCATCGGCCAGATGATATGCGGGGCAGCGCGCAGCAGCACTTCGCGTTCTTTCAGCGCCTTGCGTACAAGGTTGAATTCATAATGTTCGAGATAGCGCAGGCCACCGTGGACCAGCTTGGTGCTGGCCGACGAAGTATGCGAGGCCAGATCGTCGCGCTCGACCAGCAGGACCTTCAGTCCCCTGCCCGCTGCGTCGCGCGCAATTCCGACGCCGTTTATACCGCCACCAATGATCGCCAAGTCGTACATTAGCGACTTAATAGAGAAAGTGGAGATTAGTGCAATGTTGCATCGCAACATAAACCACTTTAGCTTGCCTTTTGGATGCCAGCTTATAGCGTGCGAGGGCAATAAGGGAGCGGATCATGGCGGCACAGCATATATTGGTCATCGATGAAGGAACGACATCGACGCGGGCGATGCTGTTCGGCGTCGACGGCAAATTGCAGGGCTCGCAACAGGAAGAATTGCGGCAATATTATCCGGCTCCCGGCCTCGTCGAGCATGATGCCGGAGAAATCTGGGACAAAACGTTACGCTGCTGCCAGAAAATGATCGAGCAGGTCGGTGGCGCCGACAAGATTGCCGCCATCGGCATTGCCAATCAACGCGAGACGGTGGTGGCCTGGGACAAGCGCAGCGGCGAGCCGCTGTGCAAGGCAATCGTCTGGCAGGACCGCCGGACGGCACGGAAATGCGACCGGATGAAAGCCGACGGCCTCGAGCCGATGATACAGGCCAAAACCGGCTTGCTGCTTGACCCATATTTCTCGGGCAGCAAGATCGGCTGGATGCTCGACAACTGTCCGGAAGTGCGCGCTGCGGGGGACAATCTGGCGTTCGGTACTATTGAATCCTATCTCATCTACCGGCTGACCGGTGGCGAGCATGTTACCGACGCCAGCAACGCCAGCAGAACCATGCTGCTCGCGCTGGATGGCGAAGACTGGGATGACGAGCTGCTTGCGCTCTTCGACATTCCGAGAGCGGCTCTGCCGCGCATTGTCGACTGCGCCGGCGATCTTGGCGCCACTGCCGCGGGCTTGTTCGGCAGCGCTATTGCGATTTGCGGTTCTGCAGGCGATCAACAGGCCGCGACCATCGGCCAGGCCTGCCTAGAGGTCGGCCAGACCAAGGCGACATTCGGAACCGGCGCTTTCATCCTGACCAACAGCGGCGAGACTCCACCGCGCTCCGACAACCGTCTGTTGTCCACCATACTCTTTCAATATCAGGGCAAGCGGATCTATGCGTTGGAAGGCGCCATTTTTGTCGCGGGAAGTCTGATCCAGTGGCTGCGCGACGATATCGGCTTGCTGAAATTTTCCGGAGAGAGTGAAGAGCTTGCGCGCTCGGTCGACGAGAATGGCGGGGTCTATCTCGTCCCTGCCCTCTCCGGTCTAGGCGCACCCCATTGGCGGGCAGACGCGACCGCGACGATATCCGGCCTCAGCTTCGCGTCGAAAAAGGCCCACATCGCCCGCGCTGCGCTGGAATCGACGGCCTATCAGTGTAATGACCTTAAGACCGCCTTTTCTGCCGATGGCGTTGACTGGCAGAATTTGCGGATCGATGGCGGCATGGTCGCCAATGACTGGATGGTCCAGGATCTCGCCGATATTCTCGATATCACCGTAGAACGACCGGAATTTTTCGAAACCACGGCGCTCGGAGCGGCCATGCTCGCGGCGGTCGGGTGCGGAATCTATCCATCGCTCGAAGCCGCTTCGGTGATGATATCGGGGCTGGACGTACACGAACCGTCGATCGATCCCGAGACCAGAGACTTGCGCCTGGCAGGGTGGAAGCGGGCGATCAATTCGGTCCTCGCAAGCTAGATTTCTGCCAGACATAAAAAAGCCCGCATGAAGCGGGCTTTTCTAATCATCTGCGGTGAAGGCAATCAGCCTCAGGCCGCTTTCTTTTTCTTTTCCGCTTTCACGTCCGCCCAGATCGTCCGGTAGGACAGATAAGCGAGGATCGTCGCGATCAGCAGGAAGGCGATAACCGCCCAGCCAGTTTGATGCCGCTCTTCCAGCTTGGGCTCTGCAGTCCAGATCAGGAAGGCGGAGACATCTTCTGCCATCTGTTCGATGCTGGCGTTGGTGCCGTCGGAATAGGTGACCATGTCTTCAGCAGCCAATGGTGGTGCCATCGCCAGGTTCAGGTTGGCGAAATAGGGATTGTAATGCAGTCCCGGTCCCGGCTTGTTTGCATCCGGCAAGTTCGCAGGCGGGTTCTGATAGCCGGTCAGCAGCGAGTAAATATAAGGTGCACCACCTTCACGCGCCTTGGTGATCAGTGAAAGATCAGGCGGGATCGCGTTATTATTGGCGGCTCCAGCTGCAACATTATTGGCAAAAGGCTTGGGGAACTTGTCCGCAGGAAGCGGTGCGCGGGTGGACATTTCACCAGTTGCCGGATCAATATCCGGAGTCTGGATCGCCCAGTTGGCTGCAATGGCCTTCACTTCGTCTTCGTTATAGCCGATTTCTTCCAGATTGCGGAATGCGACCAAACGGAGAGAGTGACAGGCTGAACAAACTTCCTTGTATACCTGGAAACCACGCTGCAACTGCTGCCGATCAAATTTGCCGAGCGGCCCGTCCGAAGTGAAGGATATGTCCTTCGCTTCCTGATGGAACTCATGCTCTGCAGTTTCTGCTGGCGGGTTCGTGATATATTCTTTTGCCCCCATTCCAAATGAGACCAAGAGCCAACCTGAAAAGAACAGGCCAATCAAGATTCCGAAAATTCTTACCATTACGACAGGTCCCTAATTCTTAGCTGGCAGTGTTGAGTGGCTTGCCGGTTACGGATTCCGTAATACTGTTCGGCAAAGGCTCAGGCTTTTCCATCCGCGACAACAGCGGCAATATGATCAGGAAATGCGCAAAATAATAAGCTGCGGCGACCTGGCTGATCATCACAAATGGTTCCTCGGCCGGCGCACCGCCACAATAACCCAGGATCAGGACATCGATCACGAGGATGCCGAAGAAGATCTTGAATTTGGGACGGAAGTTGCCCGAACGTACCGGTGATTTGTCGAGCCATGGCAGGAAGAACCATACCAGGATGGCCGAGAACATCGCCAGCACACCAAGCAGTTTCGCCGGAATGAAGAGGAAGTCGAATGTGAAGGCACGCAATACGGCATACCAGGGCCAGAAATACCATTCCGGAACAATATGAGCCGGGGTGGAAAGCGGGTTGGCCGGAATATAGTTATCGGCATGGCCCAGAGCGTTTGGCAGGAAGAACATCAGTGCGGTGAAGAAAATCAACGCCAGTCCGATCGTCCAGCCGTCCTTCGCGGTATAATAAGGATGGAACGGAACCGTATCCTGTGGTCCCTTCACATCTACACCGGTCGGGTTGTTGGAACCCGGAATGTGCAGTGCCCAGATATGCATGATGACAACGCCGACGATGACGAATGGCAGCAGATAGTGGAGCGAGAAGAAACGGTTCAAAGCGGCATTGTCCGGAGCGAAACCACCGAGCAGCAGTTCCTGGATCGGCTTGCCGACCAGCGGAATGGCTTCGAACAGGCCGGTAATCACCTTGGCGCCCCAGAAGCTCATCTGTCCCCACGGGAGAACATAGCCCATGAATGCAGTCGCCATAGCGAGCAGATAAATAACCACACCGAGCAACCACAGCATTTCGCGCGGCGCCTTGTAAGAGCCGTAGAAAAGCCCACGACCGATATGAAGATAGATGGCAATGAAGAAGAAACTTGCGCCGTTGGCGTGCGCATAGCGGATCATCCAGCCGCTGTTCACGTCGCGCATGATATGTTCGACAGAATCAAATGCGATTTCCGCATTGGCCGCATAATGCATGGCCAATATGATACCGGTAACGATCTGGATAACCAGAAACAGACCGGCCATCGAACCGAAGTTCCACATATAGTTCAAATTGCGTGGCGCGGGATAGCCAGCACCAACACTGTTGTAAACGAACCGTGGCAGCGGAAGCTGCTTGTCCATCCACTGACCGAAATCAGTTGTTGGTGTATATTCTTTTGCCCAAGGAAAGCTCATTTTTCTTCTGCCCCTTAGCCGATTTTCACGACAGTGTCTGATAGGAATTCATGTTCCGGAACCACGAGGTTTGTTGGAGCCGGACCTTTGCGAATGCGGGCTGCGGTATCATAATGCGATCCGTGGCACGGGCAGAAATAGCCGCCAAATTCACCTTTGATCTCACCTTGCGCGGCACCCAGTGGCACACAGCCGAGATGGGTGCAAACGCCCAGAGTGATCAGCCAGTTTTCCTTGCCGGCGGTGGTCCGCTCGGCGAGAGTCTGGGGATCGCGCAAACCGTCAACATCAACCGCGTTGGCCTGGCTGATTTCCGCTTCCGTCAGGTTGCGAATGAAGATTGGCTGCTTGCGCCAGCTGGTCTTGATCGACTGGCCGGTTTCGATCGCGGAAATATCAACCTCGATCGATGACAACGCAAGCACATCGGCGCTCGGGTTCATCTGGTTGACCAACGGGAAAACCGTCGCCACCGCCCCGGCACCAGCGAAGCTCACTGCTGCTATATTGATAAAGTCCCGGCGGCGAACGCCGCCTTCTTCTGCGACTGCCGTATCAGCTGTTTCAACCGTTGCCATGCAAACAAGCCCTATCGAAAATTTATGACCCCAAGACTGCCTGAACGTCCCACACCGCTTAACAGCAGTTTGAACAGGCAGCGAATTGCGCGCCTGATAGCCGCGAAGGATAGGGTTTGCCAACAGGGAATTTTCGATTGACCAAACATTGACTTCCCGCTCAAGGTGTCCGACCCATGAGGATAGCATTATATCAACCCGAGATTGCGGGAAATTTAGGAACGATTTTAAGGACTTGCGCGTGCCTGAACGTTGCAGTCGATATCATAGAACCTTGCGGTTTTCCGTTTAGCGCTCGAAGTTTGAAACGTGCCGGAATGGATTATTTCGAGCATGTCGAATATACACGCCATGCCGACTGGGATGCGTTCCGTGCGAGCGTTGATTCCCGGAAATCAAGGATTATACTGCTGTCCAGCAAGGCGGATGCGCCGCATTACGGCTTCGCCTATCGCAAGGACGATATTTTGTTGTTTGGGTCGGAGGGATCAGGAGTTCCCCTGACTATACATGAGCAATGCGATGGTCGAATCACGATCCCGATGAGAGAGGGCATGCGTAGCTTGAATCTCGCGGTATCGGCTGGCATGGCCTTGGGTGAAGCACTTAGACAAACAGGACAATTTCCGGAATGACCTCAGGATTGGATGATCAGCAGCGCACAAGTCAGACGTGGTTCAAGGAACTGCGCGACCAGATTTGTGCGGAATTTGAAAAGATAGAAGCCGAAGCCGGCAGCGATGCCAAGTTCGACTATATTCCCTGGGATCGGCTAAATCCCGATGGCAGCCCGGGAGGCGGCGGCACACAGGGCCTGATGAAGGGCAAGATATTCGAGAAGGTCGGAGTGAATATTTCAACGGTGGACGGCGTGTTCAGCGAGGAATTTCAGGCCCAGATCAACGGCGCGGAAGAGGATCCGCGATTCTTTGCCACCGGAATCAGTCTGGTCGCCCATATGGCAAACCCCCATGTGCCGGCTGTGCATATGAATACCCGCTTCCTGTGCACGACCAAGCGCTGGTTCGGCGGCGGCGCCGATCTCAACCCGGCGATTGTCTATGACGAGGATACCGAGGAATTTCATGCGCGGTTCCGTTCCGCCTGTGCATCGCATAATCCGGAATATTATCCCCGATTCAAGAAATGGGCCGATGACTATTTCTATATTCCCCACCGCAAGGTGCACCGCGGCGTCGGCGGGATCTTCTACGACCATATCGAACTGGACAAGGAATCGGATTTTGATCGGCATTTTGCCTTCACCCAGGATGTCGGCCGGGCTTTTCTCGACATATTCCCGAAACTGGTGCGCAAGCGCATGGATATGAAATGGTCGGATGAAGAAAGGCAGCAGCTGCTGGAATGGCGCGGTCGCTATGCTGAATTCAATCTGGTCTACGACCGGGGTACGACTTTCGGTTTGAAGACCGGCGGCAATGTCGATGCGATATTGATGAGCCTGCCACCCGAAGCCAAATGGGTCTGAATAGCTGAATATGGCGCCGCAGGACGTTCCCAAGGGCCATGTTGCGACCATCATCACCCATCTCGAGATGGGCGAAAAGCCTGCGCTGCCGGCAACCGAATCGAGCCTCACACTGGAAAGCTGGCCAAATCCGCCGGTCGCGGAATATTGCGCGCTGTTCCGCAAGGTCGGAGAACCCTGGTTATGGATTTCGCGGCTGTTGATGGATGCAGATGAACTCAAGCCGATTCTTGATGATCCTGCGATCGAAATCTCGATCGTTCGCGATGGTGAAGAACCGGTCGGCTTTATCGAGCTGGATTTCCGCGTGCCCGGGCAGTGCGAAATCGCGTTTTTCGGACTGGTTCCGGCGATGAACGGCAAGGGCCATGGCCGCTGTATGATGAACCAGGCGCTGGAGTTGGCGTGGCGGGACGATATCGAGCGGGTCTGGTTGCATACGTGCACCCAGGATTCACCGCGCGCCCTGCCCTTTTACCAGCAATGCGGCTTTCGCATCTTCAGACAGCAAATCGATATGATGAGCGACCCAAGACTGTCCGGCCATCTACCGGAAACAGCGGCTCCGCACGTACCAATATTCAGTTGAACACTTCACCGACCCTGGTTCTCTTACCGGTCAGTTCGATATAGATGGATACGATCACGGCGTAGATTATCAGCTGAAAGATCGTCCCGATCAGCGAAGCGACCAGATTCAATATCAACATCCAGCCCTCGCCGCCGGTAGCAAGCCCGACCACGACGCCGGTCACCGCTTCCAGTACATTGAGTGTAATCCCCCCGACAACCATGATGATCGCCAGAAAAAACAGGATCGAAAAACCGTTATCCCGGGTTATTGACCAGCTCTGCTTCAGCAGCTCGACCGGACTGCGCTCCTGCTGGTCGGCAAGGATCACCGGGATCAGAACAAACCGGCAGCTAAGATAGAGGCCGGGGAGGATGAACAGCAGAAGGCCGGGCAGAATAATCAGGCCGGAAAGCAGATTGGCGAGCAGATAGATCACAAAGAATTTCAGCGCCGCGCCCAGATTTTCCGCCACAGTATGGCTACGCGACGGAACGAGCGCGAAATAGATCGCCAGTCCGCCAAAGCCCATCACCAGATTGGATGCCAGGATAGCAAGGGCATTTTCGTTGAAATAGACGGAATAGGCGGCGATCAGCGCATTGGCATCTTCCTCGCCGGTCAAAACAGGCGGAGCGACATATTGCGCGAACAACAGAGTCGGCAGAAAGAGAAAAACGCCGGCAATCGCAAGGATAGCCTCTTTATGCGCTACGAGCAGGGCCATCGCACCGTTCCAGCATTGCATATAGTCGAGCTTCATGTTTTCGTTCCCAAATCCATTTCTGTCTCGCCAGCCCTTGCCACCCGGCCAGCAAAAGTGCACGAAATTTCTATGAATGATCCCAATGACATCGAATGGCGCGTTGCGTCGGAAAAGATCGAATATCCGGAAGCGCTCGCCGAAATGGAACGGCGCAACGCCGCGGTTCAGGCAGGCGATGCGAAGGAACTGATCTGGCTGCTCGAGCATCCACCGCTTTATACCGCCGGGACCAGTTCCGATCCGGCGGAGCTGCTGAGCCAGGCCTTTCCCGTCTATGACACCGGTCGCGGGGGCCGTCATACCTATCATGGTCCGGGCCAGCGGGTGGGCTATGTGATTCTCAACCTGAAGAAACGCAATGCCGATGTCCGGGGCTATGTCCATGCGATGGAAGACTGGGTGATTGCCGCGCTGGCGGAATTTGGCGTCGCGGCCCGGGCCGTCGAAGGCCGTGTTGGTATCTGGTGTGATACGCCTGACGGTCAGGAAGCCAAGATCGGCGCAATCGGCATCCGGATTCGCAAATGGGTGACGATGCACGGATTCTCGGTCAATGTTGATCCCGACCTCAGCCACTTCGGGGGCATCGTCCCTTGCGGCATCAGCGAATATCCCGTGACCAGCCTTGCCCAACTGGGTATCGCGATAAAGCTTCAGGAGTTTGACGAAGCGTTGCAGAAAACGGTCGGCGGTTTCCTCGAAGCGATTGATCAGGAGTGATTGCAGGCTATGAAGCTGCGGTCACCCATCCACGACGAGAGGACCAGATTATGTATAAATTTGCCAGAATCGCCGCTGCCGCAGCAGTCGCACTGACCATCTCCGCCTGCTCAGGCAATGACGCGCCCGATTCCGGTGACGTGACAGAGACCCAGATGGACGATATCGATGTTATCGACGGCACGATCAGCGACGAGATGGTCGATGTTGATACGATCAAGGAAGTCGACGCAACCGGCGAAGAGACGAGCGAATCGTCTGACAAGAAAGAAGAAGACGCATCGGCTGACGAAAGCGATTCGGCTGAAAAACCGGCAGAATAAGGCCTCAGGCGAGGCCGATAATCTTGTGAGTCTGTAGCGACAGACGCCATTTCGGATGGGCTTGCACAAAGGCGATCGCCTGTTCGAGATGGCTCTGGCTTGCAGCGGGATCGGCAATTGCATCTTTCGGCTGCAGCAAGAGGTTGGCGAAATCCCAGCCTTCCATGCCCTGCCAATCGCTATCGTCCTGTGGCCAGACCAGTTTCAGTTCGTCACCGGATCGCTGGACCGTTTCGCTTTGCGCTTTCGGGCTGATGCAGATCCAGTCGATGGTGCGCGGCACCGCCAGCGTTCCGTTCGATTCGATGGCGATGAAAAATCCTTCGGCGTGCAGCGCATCGATCAATTCATCGTCCACCTGCAGCATGGGTTCGCCGCCGGTCAGCACCACGAATCGCGATTCGCGGCCGCCATCCCATGTTTCGGCCACAGCGGTGGCTAGATCACCGGCGGTCCGGAACCGTCCGCCGCCTTCGCCGTCCATCCCGACAAAATCCGTGTCGCAAAACTGGCAGATTGCGGTGGAGCGGTCTTTTTCCAGCCCGGACCAGAGATTGCAACCGGCGAAGCGGACGAACACCGCCCGGCGCCCGGCATGGACACCTTCGCCCTGCAGGGTCAGAAATCTTTCTTTGACCGCATAGCTCATAGCGCTGCGTATCGCGTCGGATCGACTATGCCCGCCTCTTCAAAACCTTTTTGCCGCAACCGGCAGCTGTCGCAAAGCCCGCAGGGCAAATTGTCTTCGGTCGGGTCATAGCAGGACCAGCTCCAGGCCGGGTCCAGACCCAGGCGGATCGCTTCCCTGGCGATGTCCGCCTTTGTCATATGTTGCAGAGGCGTCCGGATGTGAAAGCCGCTGCCCTGGTCACCGGCCTTGGTCGCCAGATCGGCCAGTCTCTCGAACCCTTGAATAAATTCGGGCCGGCAATCCGGGTAACCGGAATAATCCAGCGCATTCACGCCGATAAAAATATCCCGCGCGTTTCGTGCTTCGGCGAGACCGAGAGTCAGCGACAGGAAAATCAGGTTGCGCGCCGGCACATAAGTCACCGGAATATCATCGGTCACCCCCGATTTCGGCACATCGATATCGGCCGTGAGCGCCGATCCGCCAAAGCGGCTCAGGTCGAGCGGCAGGATAATATGTTCGGCCACACCGAGTTTCGTCGCGATTTTCTGCGCGGATTGCAATTCGACCTTGTGCCGCTGGTTATAGTCGACGGTGAGCGCGATCAGCCGATAGCCCAACTCGGCGGCAATCGCCGCCGACACCATCGAGTCGAGTCCGCCGGACAATAGGATGATTGCTGTTTTCGATTCGGAAGTCATGATGCGCCCCGCTAATGACCTTGCTCGTGCGGCGCAAGTTTTGCCCGCACAACTGGTTTAGCAACTGCCCGTACGGCGGCCTTCTACATTGATGGAAAATGGCGCGTTATTACGGATACCTTGAGAGAAAATTTGCACCAGAGTGCTGGATTCCTGTTTGATTTCGGTAACGCCATGGCCCGCATTGCCACATTTATAGCTGACCCGAAGCTTCTTCGGACCATTTTCAATGACATAACGCGTACAATTCGCGTTGCGATGCTGGATTTGCAGCAGCAATTCGGGGTTTCCCAGACACACTTTCTTGCCCGGCCCACGTGAACCACGCTCTTTCAGTGTCCACTCGCCCTGCATCAACCCGTCGAGCAGAGCCATGTCGGGGGTCTGTGCAGGAGCAGCAATCGCAAACCCCGACAGGACAGCGGCTGTTGCGCTGATAATTTTGATCAGTTTCAAGCCTTTCATAGATATTCTCCTGTCATGTTCGTTCGCGTAAATTGTTTCTGCAAATGAAGTGATACTCCCGAAATACGGCGAATATTGTCGCTAATTGTGTCCATCGATAGGATTTTTTCGACAATCTCACGTGATTGCCCCATTTTTGACCGCATTCAGTTGTTCAGGCTGGCGCCCGTAATCGTGAAGGTCTTGCTGCAAAATGCACAATCAATCGCGATATCACCCTGTTCGTCGACCATATCGTCCTTATCTTCCTTGGGGAAACGTGCGATCACGTCCCTGATATGATCTTCATTACAGCGGCATCCCTTAACGCACGCTTTACCGCTCAGAACCCTCACTTCGTCGCTCTCGCTGAAAAGCCGCCACAATATGTCCTCCAGCGGTAGCATCCTGTCGGTCAGTTCTGCAGCGCGCACGCTGCCGCCCATGATCGCGACATGTTCCCATTCCGGATGATCGAGTTTGGCGTGGAGCCGTTCGCGGCCTTCTTCGCCTTCCGGCAAATGTTGCACCAGAAGCCCGCCGGCAGATATATTGCCGGCAATCTCTTCGACGGCAACGCGGATCAGCGTCGGGATCTGCTCTGACTGGAAGAAATAATTCTGCACCGCTTCGGACAAGCTGCCCCCTTCCAGCGGGACGATTCCCTGATTGCGACCACGCGGTTCGGGCAAATCGAAGGTGATCGCGAGATAGCCTTTGCCAAATAGCGCCATCAGGCTCGGTTCTATAGGCTGGGCGGCGAGCCGTTCGCGGTCGAATGCGACATAGCCGCGCAGAGCGCCATCCTTATAGTCACAGGCCAGCAGGCTGATCACACCAGCCTCGGTCTGGGCCTGCAAGGTCAGTTGCGAGTCTTCCTCCTTCAACAGCGCACCGAGCATCGCGGTCAGGCAAACGGCCTCCGCCAAAATGTCCCGGATCACTGGCGGATAACTGTGAGCCGACAGGATTTCGTCGAGCGCGGGGCCCAGACGAACCACTCGTCCCCGACAATTTTTCGCCGGGATCGCAAAGGATAATATGCTGTCTGTTAGAGCTACTTCCACCATCAGATCTGGCCGAAGCACCAGCGCAACACGGATTTTTGCGCGTGGATCCGGTTTTCCGCTTCGTCCCAGACAACCGATTGTGGACCATCGATAACCGAAGGCATGACTTCCTCGCCACGATGCGCCGGCAAACAATGCAGGAACAAGGCGTCCGGCTTGGCCTGTTCCATAATTACATCATTGACCTGATAGGGCATCATTGCGGCAAGCTTGGCCTCCGCATGTTCCTGCCCCATCGACACCCACGTATCCGCCACGACGACATCCGCGCCTGCAACGGCTTCATTCTCGTCGCGATGGATCGAGATATTCGCCCCTGCGGCCTGCGCCTTTTTGATAAACTCGGGGTCTGAATCATAGCCTTCGGGACAACCGATGCGGACGTTGAACTTCATCAGCCCGGCGGCTTCGACGATGCTGTTGAGGACATTATTGCCATCACCCAGCCAGGCTATTTCGAGGCCCGGCAAGGATTTTCCATGTTCCACCAGAGTCAGCAGATCGGCGACGATCTGGCAGGGATGCGACAGATCGGTCAGGCCATTGATCACCGGCACGCTGGCATTGGCTGCCATTTGCTCGATTTTCGCATGATCGTCGGTGCGTATCATGATCGCGTCGCACATGCGCGACAGGACCTTGGCCGTGTCATCGACGGATTCACCACGCCCGAGTTGCATGGAGCCGCTGTCCATGACGATGCTGGACCCGCCAAGCTGTCGGATCGCTATGTCGAAGGACACACGCGTTCTGGTACTGCTCTTTTCAAAAATCATCGCAAGCACATGATCGGCCAGCGGCTGGTCCGCATCCGGTTTGCCCTTGGGCCAGCCAGCGCGCGCCGTTTTCCGGTCGATCGCGTCGTTGATCATAGCTGCAATGGCGTCTCCGCCCGCATCGGCGAGATTGAGGAAATGCCGGCTCATGATTCAGGTGCCTGATAATCAGCCGCACCGGCCGAGAGTTTTTCAATGAAGGTCGCGATATGATTGTCCTCGATATTCAGCGGTGGCAATATCCGCAGCGTATTGTCTCCGGCTGCCACAGTCAGCAGACCATGATTATCGCGCAGATGGGCAACAAAGCTGCGTGCTTCCTGGGTCATCATGATGCCGAGCATCAGGCCCTTGCCCCGGACGCCGATGAACAGATCGGGATAATTGCCGATGAACTGCTCGATCGCGGCGCGCAGTTTCTCGCCGGTCGTCCGGACGTTTTCGAGAAACTCGTCATTGGCAACCACATCCCAGACCGCATTGCCGGCGGCCATAGCGAGCGGATTACCGCCATAGGTAGAGCCGTGCGTGCCAGGCACCATGCCGCGTGCGGCGTCTTCTGTCGCCAGGCAAGCGCCCAGCGGAAAACCACCGCCGATGCCCTTGGCGCTCGCGACGATGTCAGGCTTGATGCCGTAGAGTTCGTAAGCATAAAGCGCGCCGGTGCGGGCTACGCCGCATTGCACCTCGTCCAAGGCTAGCAAGATGCCGTGCTTGTCGGCTAGGTCGCGCAGGCCCTTCATGAATTCGTCAGAGGCAGGCCGTACGCCGCCCTCGCCCTGGATCGGTTCAACCAGAAACGCAGCGGTCTTGTCGGTGATCGCTGCTTCAGCCGCTGCCAGATCGTCGAAGTCGACATATTTGAATCCCGCCAGCAATGGCGAGAAACCGTGATGCATCTTTTCCTGATTGGAAGCTGAAATAGTTGCCATTGTCCGGCCATGAAAGGCGTTTTTGAAAGTAATGATCTCGAACCGGTCGCTGCCCGCCGACTGATGATAGGCGCGCGCGGTCTTGATCGCACATTCTACCGCTTCCGCGCCGCTATTTGTAAAGAATACCGTATCGGCAAATGTCGTGTCGACCAGCCGCTGGGCGAATTTCTCGCCTTGCGGGCTGCCATAGAGATTGGACACGTGCATCAGGGTTGCGGCCTGATCCTGGATCGCCTTGGTCAGATGCGGATGGCCGTGGCCGAGCAGATTGACCGCGATGCCGCTAGCGAAGTCCAGCGCCCGGGAACCGTCTTCGGAAATAAGCCAGGCGCCCTCGCCTCGCACAGGACGAAAACCACACCGGGGATATACGGGCATGAGCGGGGTAATCGTCATCTTACTTTCCTTCAACCAACTGGACGCAAACCGAAAAAGAAAAGGCGACCCGATTGGCCGCCTCTCGAATTAGCGTGCCCTTATATGCCGCTTCGCGAAGCCGGTCAATCGTGGTAGAATGTGGTGACCGCCATGGCGCGAACGATGACCTGAGTGACTAATCTGATCACAGAGACAGGGATAATTTGTTTAGCCGGCCCATCGCCATATCGTAGGCAATGGCATCGGTGACTGGCGATGACACGCAGCACCAGCAAAGGAGATGTTCAAATGGATATGAAAACAACCGGTTCCCCCGAAGGTTGCCCGATGGGCTTTGATGGCGGAGTGCGCAGCCTCCTCGGACGGACCAACCGCGACTGGTGGCCCGACTCCCTGCAACTCGAAATCCTCACACAGGGCGGCACCTCCCCTGATCCGATGGGCCCCGATTTTGACTATATCAAGGCGTTCGAGGCTCTGGATTATCAGGCGCTGAAAGACGACCTGAAAACGCTGATGACAGACAGTCAGCCCTGGTGGCCGGCGGATTACGGACATTATGGTCCCTTCTTCATCCGCATGGCCTGGCATGCTGCTGGCACCTACCGCACCGGCGACGGTCGCGGAGGCGCTTCCAGTGGACAACAGCGCTTCGCCCCGCTCAACAGCTGGCCCGATAATGGCAATCTCGACAAGGCCCGCCGCCTGCTCTGGCCAGTCAAGAAGAAATATGGCGAGCATATCAGCTGGGCCGACCTGTTCGTCCTGACCGGCAATGTCGCGATAGAATCCATGGGTGGACCGGTGTTCGGCTTTGGCGGCGGCCGCAAGGACGTCTACGAACCCGAGAAAGATGTTTACTGGGGCTCCGAAGAGCAGTGGGTGAACGAAGGGGTGGCGACACGCATCAACCCCGATGAAGGCAAAGCGATGGAAAACCCGCTGGCGGCAATTCAGATGGGCCTGATCTACGTCAACCCCGAAGGTCCGGGTGGCAACCCGCATGACGCTGAAGGCATGGCCCGGGACATGAAGGAAACATTTGCCCGCATGGCAATGAACGACGAGGAAACCGTCGCGCTGACCGCTGGCGGACATGCTTTCGGCAAATGCCACGGCGCGGTTCCTCCTGACCAGTTGAGCGGTGACCCGGAATCGGGCGACTTGCAACTTATGGGATTTGGCTGGGCTACCGATCCGGAGCAGATCGGAGAAGGCCATATAACCACTTCGGGACTGGAGGGGGCGTGGACGCCGAACCCGACGCAATGGGGCGGCGACTATTTCCGGCTGTTGTTCAAATATGACTATGAGCTGGTCGAGAGCCCCGCGGGTGCCAAACAGTGGCAGCCAATCAATCCGGACCCCGAGGACATGGCACCCGATGCGCGCGATCCGTCCAAGAAAGTCCCGACAATGATGACCACCGCCGACATGGCGCTGAAGCGGGATCCGGATTATCGCAAGATTTCCGAACGCTTCCGCGACGACCAGGCGGCACTGGATGACGCATTCGCCCGCGCATGGTTCAAGCTCACTCATCGCGACATGGGACCAAAGGTCCGCTATCTCGGCCCGGAAGTACCCGCCGAAGACCTGATCTGGCAGGACCCCGTTCCCGCCGGCACGCAAGCTTCGGAGAGCGACGTTTCGGACTTCAAGGCGAAAGTGCTCAACAGCGGGCTTTCCGTGTCGGAGCTGGTCAAGGCAGCCTGGGCCTCGGCTTCCACCTATCGCAAGAGCGACCATCGCGGCGGTACCAATGGCGCGCGCGTCCGGCTCGCCCCGCAGAAGGACTGGAAAGCCAATGACCCGGAAGAGCTCGCCAAAGTGCTGGCGAAACTCGACGAGCTGCGTGGTTCGCTGTCGATGGCCGACGCCATCGTCATTGCGGGTAGTGCAGCGGTCGAGAAAGCGGCGCAGGATGCTGGCTTCGATGTAGCCGTTCCAGTCACGACGGGGCGCGGTGATGCCACGGACGAGCTGACCGATGCCGAAAGCTTCGAGCCGCTTGAGCCTTTTGCAGACGGGTTCCGCAATTATCTCAAAACCAAGGCGAGCGTGAAGACCGAGGAAATCCTGGTCGACCGGGCGAACCTGCTCGATCTCTCTATTCCCGAGATGACGGTATTGGTGGGCGGATTGCGTGTGCTTGGTGCCAACCATTCGAGCGCGCCGACCGAAGGCCTGTTCACCGATCGACCCGGCCAGCTGACCAACGACTTTTTCGTCAATCTGCTTGAGATGGGCACTGTCTGGGAAGTCGTGGACGAGTCTGGCGACGAGCTGTTCATCGGCAAGTGCCGCCTGAAGGGTGACGAGAAATGGCGCGCGACGCGGACCGATCTGGTATTCGGATCGAATTCGCAGTTGCGGTCAGTCGCCGAAGTCTATGCCGAGGATGGTCATGAAAGAAAATTCGTCGAGGATTTCGTGGCCGCATGGACCAAGGTCATGAACGCCGGTCGCTTTGATCTGGCCTGATTTTCACCTGACAGCTGCAGAGACGGCCCGTGGGATTATCCCGCGGGCCGTTTTTTTGGCGCAAAGCCTGGACCGACCTGCTATGCCAAACCGGCTTTCGACGCTTCCCAATTCTGTCCGTCAAATTTTACGATCTTTGGCTGCAGATCATGGTCGGCGTCGAGGCAGGTATAATTTACACTCCAGCTATCCGGATGGGATCTGGGTTGATAAAAACTTTTGACGCCACAAATTTTGCAGAAAAGATGCTCTGCCTGCCCGCTGCCAAATCTGTAGCTGGTGAGATCCCCGTCGCCTTTCAGCAGGGTAAAATCCTGATGCGGCACGAACATGTGCAAAAAGCCCGTCCGCGCGCAAATCGAGCAATTGCAGTCGAGCATTTCCGGCGCTTTTTCGACTTTCGCTTCAAAGCGAACGGCTCCGCAATGGCAGCCCCCGGATATACTGGTCTTCACTGCACATTCTCCTGTTCACTATTATCATCAAGCCGCGGCTGAAAGCTCAGCGAAAGCGGAGTGATGAAGCCTTTATTGTTTATGCGAATGCGCACGATGCCCAGCAATTTTGGATCGGCGAGTTTCCCGTCATAGTCACGCCCTTCTTCCTGGGGGACGTAAATGCGGTCGCGGATCAGCCCGTCATCGCCTTCCTCGCTCCACGGATTTGCCTTTGCCGTGGCATCGCAACTGCTTTCCATCTCTTCGCTAAAACCGGAGATATCCAGCACTTCCACGCTGTCGATATCTGGCGCAGTGCCCCGGATGCACAGGCTTTTTCGCGAGGCGGACCATATCGGGATATCTTCGTGCGCGACTGCGGGCCAGTCGTACCGGAACTGCACATAATGTCCGCGCAGCAAATCACGCGGGTCATAGCCGGCGATCGGCACATCCCATTCCGTTCCCTCCCGCGATTCCCGATCCGTCATCAACCAGATGAGGCCCAGTCCGGCCAGCGGCAACAGCAGCGCAAGCGGCAGGAAGAAGCGACGATAACGGCTCATTGATCATCTCCTTCGTCGTCCTGCTCGCCAGCGGAAATTTTGGTGGGAGCAAGGACCCTGGAAACGCGATAGGCCATCACGGCAATGGCGATAGTAATCAAACCCGCGATTATCAGGCCCAATCCACTGCTGAAAAGATCATAGGCTAGCTGAAAACTCAAGATGATCAGGCGCAGCGCGATGATCGCGACAACCACCTGAAACACGTTGCGCCATCCGGAATAAATCGCACTCCAGCCAACGGCGGCCCAAAATGCCATGAACAATATCGCGTTGCCCAATGGTTCGCCGGATTGCGCGATACTGCTGACAAAGCTGATGATTGCCGCAGCGACCAGAATTCCCCCGATGCTGACACCGGTGGCGATACGATTGAAGCTATAAATCAGCAGCGCTGCCGCGCTCCAGAGCACGAGCTGGATAGCGGCTATATCGCTGACATAGGCTTCCGAACCCAGAAGACCGCCTGCACTTACGCTGTCTGCGATCAACTTGAGAGTCACCGCCGCGACAAATGCGGCCAGCGCAAATTGCCCGATCTGTTTCCAGAATGCCTGTCTCGCACTGATTTTGCGCATGAACACCGCCAGGACCAGAGCAAAAACCGGCATGCTGGTGATCATTGCCAAATAGAAGGATTGCGGCGACTCGGTCTGTTCAAAATACCAGCCCAGATAGGTGAGCGCTGTGCCGAGAAGCCCGACCATCCAGAGCATGGAGATTAGCCACCCGCGCCCGGTCAGCAGCAGAAGCGGCGAGAATAGCAAAAGCCAGATCACCAGCGGTTGCCACAAGGGCGAACTGGTTTGGTAGACTTGGCCGAGATGGCCGAAAAAGGTCAAACCCAGAACCGCAAGGACGAACAATAATACGTCCTTCAAATATAGGCCGAGAAAGCCCTTGCGTGGCTGAAGGAGATAGATTGCCGCGCAAAGGCCGGCGATCAGAAGTCCGTGAACCGCAAGCCGGATCATTCCGGGAATGTCATCCCAATTGGCTGCTACCAGCGAGATGATGCCCAGGCCGATGGCCAGAGCGCCCAGTCCGATCAGCGACCAGAGACCCAGAGGCCGTGACCGATCGGCTTCATATTCCCGGATACGCTGTGCAGCGTCCGCATCGATCAGGCCCGCATCCAGCCAAATATTGATTTTTCTGTCAGACAATCACCGGTCTCCGCTTCATAAAAACAGCTATGCGACACAGGCAGGGATGGCAAGTTCAGCTCTCGCCGGTTGCTTGTCTATTCTGCTGTCGAATCAGTCCCGAACCTCAAGGGTGTGAATGTCGATGCGATTTTCCAATGTCCTGTGCACTGGACATTTCTCCGCGATTTCCAGCAATTTTCGGCGTTCTTCGTCGGTCAGATCGCCTTGCAGGACGATCGACCGGTCAATCACATCGATACGGTTGTCGTCATTATTGCAGCTCAAGCAGTCGTCGACATGTTCGCGGCTGTGCTCGAGCACGATATGCACGGCTTCAAGCGCAATGCCCTTGCGGTCGGCATACATTTTCATCGTCATTGACGTGCAACTGCCCAGCGCCGCGAGCAGCAGGTCATAAGGTGACGGACCGCTGTCGTTACCGCCGAATGATTCGGGTTCATCGGCAAGGAAGACATGTTTTCCGACCCGCACTGTCTGCTGGAACTTGCCGCTTGCGGTCTCGACGGAGACGAGGGAGGGATTTGATGCCATGACTATTCTACCGTAACTGATTTTGCGAGATTGCGGGGTTGGTCGACATCGGTCCCTTTGGCGACTGCTACATGATAAGCAAGCAATTGTACCGGCACAGCGTAGACGAGTGGCGCGATCAGCGGGTGAACCTTTGGCATTTCGATGGTGGCCATGCAGCCGTCACCGGCTTCGGCAATCCCTTCGGCGTCGGAGATCAGCACGACTTTCCCGCCTCTCGCCATCACTTCCTGCATATTCGATACTGTTTTCTCGAACAAAGGCCCCGATGGTGCGAGCACGATGACCGGAACAGCTTCGTCGATCAGCGCGATCGGACCATGTTTCATCTCGCCCGAGGCATAGCCTTCGGCGTGGATATAACTGATTTCCTTGAGCTTGAGCGCGCCTTCGAGCGCCAGCGGATATTCAGGGCCGCGGCCGAGATAGAGCACGTCCCGCGCCGGCGCGATCAGATGCGCCATGCCTGCAATATCTTCATCATGGTCCAGAGCGGCGTTTAAAGCTGCGGGAGCCTCCGTGAGATGTTTCACGACATCGCGTTCCTCGTCGCGGGTCATTCTACCCTTGACCACAGCCAAATGCGCTGCGAGCGCCGCCAGGACGGCCAGCTGACAGGAGAAGGCCTTGGTCGAGGCAACGCCGATTTCCGGGCCGGCATGGGTGGGTAGCAGCAGATCGGCTTCGCGGGCCATGCTGCTGGTCGGGACGTTGACGACCACCGCGATCTTCTGGCCGTTTTCCTTTGAATGGCGCAATGCCGCCAGCGTATCGGCAGTCTCGCCCGATTGGGAGATAAACAGAGCCAGACCGCCGGCCTCGAGCACCGGATCCCGATAACGGAATTCCGAAGCAAAATCCAGATCGACGGGCACGCGGGCGAAGGTCTCAAACCAGTATTTCGCCACCATGCCCGCATAGTAACTGGTACCGCAGGCGACGATGGTAACCCGCTTGATGTCGCGCAGATCGAAATCCATTTGTGGCAGCGCCACTTGCTGCTCCAGCGGACGAATGTAGCTTTGCAGGGTTTGGGCGACCACCGTGGGTTGCTCGAATATCTCTTTCTGCATGAAATGGCGGTAGTTGCCCTTTTCAATGGCCGCAGCCGAGACACCGGATGTCGTAATTTCGCGCTCTACGGCATTGTTGTCCTTGTCATAAATGGCGGCACCTTCGCGGGTAATGACAACCCAGTCGCCTTCTTCGAGATAGGCAATTTTCTGGGTCAGCGGTGCCAGCGCCAACGCATCGGACCCCAGATAAGTCTCGCCGTCGCCATAGCCGACCACCAGTGGTGAGCCCAGACGCGCACCGATCAGCAAATCGGGTTGCGAGCGGAAGGCAATCGCCAGCGCGAATGCACCCCTAAGCAGTGGTAGAACAGCTTTGACCGCCTCTTCCGGTGATTTTCCCGCTTCGACCTGTTCGCTAACCAGATGCGCAACCACCTCGGTATCGGTCTCGCTCTCGAACGACCGTCCACGCGCGCTCAGTTCCTCGCGCAGGCTTTTGAAATTCTCGATAATGCCATTGTGCACCAGCGCCACTTCGCCAGTCGCATGTGGATGGGCATTGCTTGTCGTGGGCGCGCCGTGCGTCGCCCAGCGGGTGTGCGCGATACCGATATTGCCAGCGGCATCATCGGTTTTGAGGACGTTTACAAGATTGGCCAGTTTGCCCTCGGCGCGGCGACGGATCAGCTGGCCATTATGCACGGTGCAGACACCGGCGCTGTCATAGCCGCGATATTCCATGCGCTTCAGCCCATCGACCAGACGATCCGAGACTGGTTCCTTGCCTACAATTCCAATGATTCCGCACATGCTTTTCGGACTTTCTACTTAGAGTGTATAAGGTATCCGGATGCCCGGCATAGCCGCTGGGAAATCCTTTGTATTACGTGTAATAAGAATGCGACCAGATAATTGCGCGGACGCGAGAATTATCGCGTCAACCGTCTTTAAGCGCTTTCGATCGGATCTCAACAACGCTGCCCGCCGCCCGATTTCTTCATTCACCTCGATTATGGTAAAATAGGATAGAAATCCTTCGGCACGATCGCCATCATCCGGCAACGCACCCGTAACGACTTCAATCCAGGTCAAGCGACTGATATAGCGGCGATTGTAACGTTTTAACTCAGCATGAGCCGAGCCAACATCATTTAGTGCGTCGATCAATATACTGGAATCAAAGACCGCTTCGCTCACTTGAGATATCGCTCAGCTTCGCGGTCATCATTTTCGTCGAACAGATCGGGAAATTCTTTCCGAACTTCCCAATAGTCGGAATCCCAAGGCCGCGTCCAGGACGCCCGCTCCCTGCGCTGCCAATCAACAGCGTCACCGATATCCTTGCGGTCTTTCCAGATACCGAAATATTTTTCGATGCCTTCTTTGGATTCTTCCGCCCGATAGGCGCTCACCGCCTCCCGCAGCAACTGCGCCCGCGACTTGCCCTGCTCTGCCGCTTGCGCGTCGAGCCATTTAACATCGTCTTCGGGAAGGTCAGCGAGGATTCTGGTCATGATGATATACTGATATCATATCGTGATATCATGTCAATCCGGAATGATGAAGGCCTCATCCGAATGAGCGGCATATTCCGAAGCCAGATCGTAATTGACCGGAAAAACATCAGGATCGGCGCATATAAGATCGCTGACCATCTGCTTTTCTTTCAGCACCATGACACCGTCGGTCATTTCGGGATTATTGGGCTCACCGGCCGTGAAATTGGTTCTCACAACACGGCTGTAGACGACATAGGTCACATCACCGCGCGAGAAGCTGATCTGGGCCTCGCCACCGCCCGAATAAGGCACCGATGCAAAGGTCAGCCTATCCTTGCTTGCAGCGTCAGGCCACACAAGTTCGGGCGATTGTCCAAGGGCACCAAATCGATATTGCGCGGTCTTGATTCCTGCACCGTTTGCGGCGCCGCATACGGAAATGACCTTCCGGTTCTTAAGCTGGCAGGAAAATAAAACGGGTTCTTTGGCGCTGCACCAACCGGTTGCCTTCGTCTGTTCGCGAGCAGCCTGAACGGGGTCGTTTTCGGATGCCGGAGCATCGACCACCGCTGCAATTTCGGCTGGTTCAACCGGCGCTTCCGCTTCGTCCGCTGGTGCCTGCCCGCTGCAAGCAGCGATGGCGAGAATGATCGGCGAAACGGAGACCAATCCAGGGGCTCTGGCGCGATTCACGATTTCGTTTCCTTGGCCTTTTTCTTCGCGCTTGCTGCATTGAATCGGTCAGCCCAACCGGCCTTCGCCATCTGCTCCGCACGAACCAGCGCCAGATCGCCGGCCGCCACATCTCTGGTCACGGTCGCCCCTGCCCCGACAATCGCCCCGTCGCCAATGGTCACCGGCGCCACCAGCGCGCTATTCGATCCGATGAACGCGCCTTTGCCTATGATCGTCTTATATTTGAAATAGCCGTCATAATTGCAGGTGATCGTACCAGCGCCGATATTGGCGCCCTCGCCCACTTCGGCATCACCGAGATAGGTCAGGTGATTGGCCTTGGCGCCCTTGCCCAGCGTCGCTTTCTTCATTTCGACAAAATTGCCGACTTTCGAGCCTTCTTCCATCACCGCACCGGGGCGCAGACGGGCGAAGGGACCGACATTGGTGTTGGGTCCGATGGTCGCGCCTTCGATATGGCTATGGCCGTATATTGTGGCACCGGATGCGACGGAAACACCGGGGCCGAAAATCACATTCGGTTCGATCACGACATCGGCAGCAATTTCCGTATCATGGGAGAACCAGACGGTATCCGGCGCAATGAGGCTGACGCCATCGGCCATCGCTTTTTCGCGACGGCGGGCCTGCCATTCGCCTTCCACGCCGGCGAGTTCGGCGCGGCTGTTCACACCGGCGACCTCGGCTGGATCATCGACTTCGATGACCGCGCTTTTCTGACCCGGCAGCATGACGATGTCCGGAAGATAATATTCACCCGCTGCATTGTCGTTGCTGATCTGGTCGAGCAAGATGAACAGGTCGGTCGAGCGCGCCGCCATCAGGCCGCTGTTGCACAGGTTTACCGAGCGTTCGGCATCACTGGCGTCCTTAAACTCGACCATCTTCTCAATCTCGCCCTGATCATCGGCAATGATCCGGCCGTAAGCGCCTGCATCATCGGGGCGGAAGCCCAAGACCACCGCGCGCGGTTCGGAACCATTGTTCAGACGAAAAATCATGTCGCGCATGGTTTCCGCGCTGACCATCGGCACATCACCATATAGGATCAGCACATCTCCGGCGAAGCCCTTGAGAGCGTCGTGCGCCTGCGCCACCGCATGGCCCGTGCCGAGTTGGTCTTCCTGCACCGCAATCGCGACATTGCGGCCCTCGACGCTCGCTTCAATCTGCTCCCGACGCGCGCCAACGACGATGACCGTGCGCTCGACGCCGATGGAATCGACTGTATCGAGCAGATGGTGGAGCATCGGCTTGCCGGCAATCGGGTGCAGTACCTTGTGCTTTTCCGACTTCATCCTGGTGCCTTGTCCGGCGGCCAATATGATTGCGGCTAGCGGGCGATCTGACATCGATATTCTCCGGAACAAGTTGGTCGATAGCGGCCTAATCGCGGCCATTTGCAGCGGCTAATGCCATGCAAAGCGGGCTTAAGCCAGCCCGTTTATTTACCTAATGGCGGGTTCTGTTTTACGGTTTTCCGCCTTTGCGCCATTTGGTCCACAGATGCCGCGCCAGCATCAAAGGCGGCATCCGCAGCCAGTGGGAGCGGACGTAAAATGCGAAGCGGGTAAATTTGCGTGTTTCGCGACCATATCCATCACGAGCAAGCAGACGACGAACATAAAGAGAGTCAGTCAACGCAGAGCGGCCAGCCAGAGATGCATCAACCGACGTATCATATACCGCGGCGGCAAGGCGCAACGCCCGCGCCAGTTCGTCGACCAGCCCGTGAACCTTTGCGCGACTGTCCAGCTGCGCCCAGAATTCCTCGTCCGCACCAGCAAAGTCCCGCAGCAGATGATTGATATCCCACAGGTTCCGCAAGCCGCCCGCCAGATCGCCATCGGCAAACAAATGGGCGATGGAATGCAGCACCATATCGGCGGGGGCCATCACATATAGCCCATTGTCCAATCGAACCGCGCTGTCCAATATTGCCCCTGCATTCGGTGTCGGACCGGCAGTCAGCGGCAAAATCGTGTGGTGGACGTCGATCATCCGGTCGCGCTCGCGATGAATCAGAGGCGGCAGTTCGTGCATGTGATCGCGATAATATTGATCATCATAGGGATCGGGTTTGACCCATTCCCAACCGGCGTCAAGCAAGGCGGTTTCAACGACCGTCAGATCTTCCCGCACAACCATGATATCGAGATCGCCGATGCTGCGCCCCACGCCGGCGGACATGTTCGCCGCAACATAAGCAGTGCCCTTCATCAGGATGGTCTTTCCGGAATAATCCGCGAGTGCTCTTTGCGCGCAATCCGCTTCCCACAGAGCCTGCTGGCGCGCCAGATCATGCGCACCGATGGCATCCTGCAGAACCGCGCGAACACGGTCCGGCATAGTAACCTGCTCGAGCCGGTGGGCCAGCGAACCGATCAGGGATTCCGCCCGCGCTATGCTGATCAGGTCGGTCCACTGGCTACCGTTCAGCGCCTCGACGCTTGCCGGTTCCCGCAGAGCATCGACCAAAGGACGGGCGTCGCGCATCATGGCAACTGGCTCCACAGGCTGTCGATCAGTTCTTCCGCCTGTTCAACCGATTGATAATCCATTGCCCTAGTCGGGACCTGATCGACAAATCGCGTCAAGGCATGAAAGCCCTCCTCGCCGAGCGCAACATAATTGGTCGAAGCCTGGGTCAGCCGGACGAATATCTCCGCTTGCCCCATATCGCGCAATTCGGGGGCGTGACCAAAGCGCGGGAAGAGCAGCAGTGCCGGCCTGGCGGTTTCATCCATCCGGGCGATCGCTTCTTTCGGCGGAACGAGATGGCGAATATCGCCTTTGGGCGTGGCTTCCATTTCCGGGCCGAAACGATCCGCCGGCGCCAGCTGCTGCATCGCCTCGATAGCTTTGTTCTTCAGGCTGATCAGACGCGGGAATGGTGTAATTTCGCCGCTATCCAGGCTGAGCAAGGCAAATTCATCGCCCATGAAGCGCCAGCCTCTTTCGGCCAGCATCCCCGACAAGGTCGATTTCCCCGAGCCGGACAGGCCGGTCATGATCAGCGCCTTGCCCTCCTTTTCGACGCTGCTGGCATGGAGCAGCAAATGCCTTCGCCAGCCAAGCGCCATTTGGAGGTTCATGCCCATTTCGGCGGCCAGCAGTCCCTGGGTTAGCGGCAATGGCGCGGCATCGGGCAACCAGAAGTCACCGCCGATATGCACCGAGGGACGAATATGGCGCCGCCATGGCTTTTCCGGTTCAAGACGAACCGTGAAATCAACATGTGCGCCGGTCGGCTGCGGATAATCTTGGTATAGTGCTTCCAATTGTTCCAGCGGCTGACGCCATGCCGAAGCAATCCGGAACGCGGCAGGTCCGATTTTGAGCAAGATCTGATGCATCCCGCCCATCAGCCGGATACTCGCGATACCAGACCCAATGTGCGCAACTCGTCGAGACGGGCAATGACAATATCTTCCGCATCCACTCCGGTCTCAAGGTCGAACAATGCCGTCAGTCGTGCTGCAATTTCAGCAGCGGTGAGCGGAGCATTGGCCATCACCTCGATTATCGCGGGCACAGGGTCGGCAAGCATATGGGTGATGCCGGACGGCCGGTGGTATAACAGCATCATGCTGTCCAGATCATGCCAGATCAGATCATCTTTCGGCGCAGCCCGATATTTCTGGGTCATGATGGATTACCTGCGAATCTGTTACGACGTAGCGATCTGATAGCAGGCAAATGTTAAAATTCGTGGGTTATATCAGCGCGGCATCTGCAGCGAAGCATAGCATGTGAACCCGCTCTGTCCGGATTGCAGACGGCGGATATAATTCACATAGGCCTGCGACTGGTCATAGGAGGTGCCCGGAAGCGTCCGTCCGTTCATCGCCTGAAGAACTTCTTCACCGGTAAAATTGCGCCCTGCTGCCGGAAAAGCACCTGGCGTGTCCGCCGTGACGACCGTGCCGTCGGCTGCAATATAGCCGCCTGCCGCATGGTTGCCGGGAACCGGGATTTCGCAATTGAGCACCGAACCTGCGGTCTGGGCCAATGCCGGCTTGATACTGACCACTGCAGAAGCCGTGATCGCGCCCATCATCAAGGCGCGACGGCGGGTTACGATTCCGTTTTTCTGGTCAGTTTCGACTGACGATTCGGAAGGACGGCCCTCTTTCATCGAATTTTCATCCATGGTTTCTCTTGCTTCAGATATCCGCACATAAGCGGAAATCAGGTAAAAAGCGAGCAATCACTCCCTCGCCGATATCCCCGTCTATATTCGGGACATAGACATGGAAATCGTTAATATCGCCTATATTTTACAGCATCCTGTTTTGACGCCGAAACATTCCCGTTGCCGATCCAGCCCTGCACCGCTTAAATAGCCGCTATGAAAATGCCAGAATCGACCAGATGACTTCGGTGTCCCCTTTTCGCTTGCTGGTTGCCCTGGCATTCATTGTCGGCGGCGGCATTCTTGCGGGCCAGTTGTCGCAATCCGGCCCGCAGTTCATCGTCGTCATCGTCTCCGGAGCGATCGCCTTGTTCACAGTCTTGCAGGACCGGCCTGCTCCGTCTTTGCCAGACCCGGCAGCGCTAGAGCGGCAGCGCAAACGCATCCTCTATCAAGGCCGGTCGGAAGCCTATCAGGATATTATCGACCCGATTACCGATCCGATTATGCTGATACGCAATGCAAAGGTGGCCGCAGCCAATCCTGCAGCGGCCCATGTTCTGGGAGACCATATTGTCGGCGAGGACGTGCGGATCGCTATTCGCCACCCCGCTGCTGCTGACCGGCTCGCCAATCCGGATGCCAAGCACACAGGCGAGCCTATCCTGCTGGTTGGCGTCGGCAGCACCGATCAAAGATGGGAATTGCGAATTCATACGCTGCAGGATGGTCTGAAACTGGTCCAGCTTTCGGATCGCAGCAGCCGCTATGCTGCCGAGAGAATGCGCACCGATTTTGTCGCCAATGCCAGCCATGAATTGCGTACGCCCTTGGCCGCGATCAAAGGATTTCTGGAAACGCTGGAAGACCCCAAGGCCGGCAAGGATGATGCGACCCGCGCCCGCTTCCTGAAAATCATGTATGATGAAGCCGACCGCATGCAGCGCCTGATTGAAGATCTGATGTCGCTCTCCCGGATTGAGGCGGAAAAATTCGAACTGCCCTCCGACAAAATCGACTTAAGCGAACTGGTCGAGGAAGCCCGCAATTTCTACATCAACAGCCGCGGCAAAAAGGAAAATGAAATACAGGTCCATCTGCCGGCCAATATACCGATGATCCATGGCGACCGGGCGCAATTGGCGCAGGTCGTCAACAATCTGCTGAGCAATGCATTCAAATATGGAAAAAAAGGGACGCCGGTGACGATTAATGTTGCGCCCAATAAAGCCGGAACGATGTTATATCTTGCAATTAGCGATCAGGGTGATGGCATCGCCCCCGAACATATTCCCAGGCTCTCGGAGCGTTTCTATCGCGTTGACAAGGGGCGCAGCAAATCGATCGGCGGGACCGGACTGGGCCTTGCCATCGTCAAGCATATTTCCGAACGGCACGGCGGACGGATGGAAATTACAAGCGAAGTAGGCCGCGGCACGACGGTCTCCGTGCTGCTGCCGATCGCGAGTAACAGTCCGGCCATAAATTCTGTTGAAAAGAGCGATGATTGACCAATGCTCCCCGGAATATTTTTTCCGGAAAAGCCCGTTCTTCCCCGCTGTCACATATCTGTAATATTTCTGTAATGATCAGGACATTGCGCCTCCCTAAAAGCCTCCCGAACAAGCCTGTTAATCCGGCCCATGGTGCTTATCGCCATGGATCGAGCGCAGATGAATTAGGAATTTTTGAATGTTAAGAACACTCGCGCTCGTGACGATCGCTTCTTTTGGGCTATCCGCCTGTCAGGATCAGGCTTCCGGCGGCCAAGGCGGCACCCGCAGTGAAATCCGGATCGTCGGATCATCAACTGTTTTCCCCTTTGCAAAAGCAGTGGCCGAACAATTCAGCATCAACGGAGCCAATCCATCCCCGATTCTCGAATCGACAGGCACCGGCGGTGGCATGAGCCTGTTCTGCGCTGGCGTCGGAGCAGATACTCCCGATATCGCCAATGCTTCCCGCCGGATCAAAGCGTCCGAATTTGAATTGTGCCAGAGCAATGGTGTCACCGGAATCGTAGAGGTACAGGTCGGTATCGACGGCATAGCCATTGCCCAGGCAAATAACGGCACTTCCTTTTCGCTGACCCCGGCACAGATTTACAGGGCCATTGCGGAACGCCCGTTCGGAAAAGAAAATACAGCAAAAAAATGGTCGGATATTGATCCGTCGCTGCCGGATTTTGCGATCAGCGTTTACGGGCCGCCTTCCACGTCGGGTACGCGCGATGCGCTCACCGAACTGATCATGGAAGTCGGATGTGTCACCGATTCGGCGACAAAAGCGCTCAAGGATAGCGACAAAGAGGCATTTAATGCCGTCTGTCATGAAGTGAGAGCCGATGGCGCCTATGTGGATGCCGGAGAAAATGACAATCTCATCGTCCAGAAGCTGAAAGCCAATCCGAATAGCGTGGGTATTTTCGGTTATAGTTTTCTGGAAGAGAATCTCGACAGCGTACGGGGGATTTCGGTGTCAGGCGTCAATCCGACTTATGAAGCCATTGCTTCGGGAGAATATCCCGGTGCCCGGCCGCTCTATGTTTATGTGAAGAACCAGCATGTCGGCGTCATCCCGGGGCTTCGCGAATATATGCTGGAGTTCATCAACGCGGGAACTCGCGACGGTTATCTGGTTAAAGCCGGATTGATTGCTTCGCCAGACAATGTACGAGAGAAAATGACCGATGTGGTCCGCAACATGACCCCGCTTGCCATTGGCGAACTTAAATAAGCACGCCTGAGCGGGCGTTACGTTTTAGATGATATTGATGCAGGGGCGGAACCAGATATTGTGACAAGTGCAACGCTTCTTTTTCTCGTAATCGGCCTGGGTCTGGTCGCGTGGTTTTTTGGTCGCCTGAAGGCTTCCGGAATGCAGGCGGGCGGCAAGACCTCCCGATCTGCGCTGCATTCGCTGCCGAGCTATCATGGCTGGTATGTCGCTTTGTGGGCGATCGTTCCCGCCGCAATTTTCATGATGGTCTGGAGCTTTGTCAGTCCGGCGTTGATAACCGATGCCGCGCTGACCAGCGCTGCAGCGGCCGGATTGCCGCAAGACGGTTTCTCCCGGGCGGCGATTCTGTCCGAGGCCCGCGCCATTGCCTATGGCAATCAGGTCAATGCCTTCAATCCACTGTCCCAATCGATGGTCGAGCCCTATCGCGACGCCATTTCCTATTACCAGATGATCGGGGCGGTTGCCGCGCTGCTCATGGTATTTGCCTGCGGCGTTTTCGCCTGGCTTCAGATCAAACCGGATCTGAGAGCGCGCACGAAAATCGAACGTGTGACGATGCTGGTGCTATTGCTCGCATCGCTGATCGCAATCGTTACCACCGTTGGTATTTTTCTGTCGCTGGTGTTTGAATCCGCCCGCTTCTTCTCCATGGTTTCACCGATAGACTTTCTGTTCGGCACCGAATGGAATCCGAAAGCGGTTGCGGGACCGAGAGGCGAAACCGGGTTTGGCGCCATTCCGCTTTTCTGGGGTACGGTCTTCATCGGCGCGATAATCGCGATGATCGTGGCGATCCCGCTAGGTCTGATGAGCGCCATCTATCTTACCCAATATGCGCCGGCAAAATTCCGTGCCTGGATGAAACCGATACTGGAGGTCCTCGCCGGAGTACCGACGGTGGTCTATGGCTATTTCGCAGCCTTGACCGTAGCGCCTGCGCTGCGCGATTTTGCAGTCTCAATCGGGATTACCAGTGCCTCTTCGGAATCTGCTCTGGCTGCCGGTGTGGTGATGGGCATCATGATCATTCCGTTCGTCTCTTCGATGGCCGATGACAGTATTGCCGCAGTGCCTAACGCGATGCGCGACGGTTCGCTGGCGATGGGCGCGACCCATAGCGAGACCATCAAGAAGGTCCTGATCCCCGCCGCTCTGCCGGGTGTCGTGGGCGGTGTCCTGCTCGCCGTAAGCCGCGCGATCGGCGAAACAATGATCGTTGTGATGGCAGCCGGTCTTGCTGCCAATATGACCGCCAATCCCTTTTCCAGTGTTACGACTGTTACGACACAAATTGTCCAACTGCTCACCGGTGATCAGGAGTTTGACAGTCCGAAGACACTGGCGGCTTTTGCCCTGGGACTGGTCCTGTTTATCGTAACCCTGCTGCTCAACCTCATCGCCTTGCGCGTGGTCAAAAAATATCGGGAAGCATATGAATAGTCTCACCGACATGAAGCGTAACCCGACCGACTGGCAGGGTGCGGCGATGCAGAAGCGCATCGCCCGGCGCTATGCCGCCGAACGGCGATTCAAGGCTTTGGGCATGGCTGCAGTCATGCTGTCTGCTGGTTTTCTGGCTTTTCTGCTGGTGGTCATGGTTGGCAATGGTTTCCGCGGCTTTACCCAGACCGAATTGCCGGTTGAGATCGACTTTCCTGCCGTGACCGGAGGCGCATCGCCCAGCCAGTTTGAAGGACCTAATGCAAATGCCAATTTGCAGTCCATGGGCCTGCGAGAAATTGTCGATAGCAACATCGAAATCCAATATGGACCCGAGGGCACCGATCTGTTCTCGCCGGGTGGCTGGACAGCAGTCAACGCAATGATCCTGAATAATCCTGATATTATCGGGGAGAAAACCACGATATATCTGCCGGTTATTTCGGATATCGATGTCGCCTACAAGGATGCGGGAAATCCCGAATCCGAACAGAAGGTCCGCGAACTGGGCGATCAGTTCTCGACCGGCTTCAACTGGAACTTCCTCAGTCATTCCGATGCCACGGACCCGATGCAAGTGGGCATCTGGGGGGCGTTCAAGGGCTCGCTCATCACCATGATCGTGACCTTGCTCTTGGCTTTCCCGGTCGGTGTGTTGGCGGCGCTCTATCTTGAGGAATATGCACCGAAAAACCGGCTAACCGACCTGATCGAGGTTTCGATCAACAATCTGGCAGCGGTGCCGTCGATCATCTTCGGTCTGCTGGGCCTGGCCGTGTTTCTGAACTTTTTCGGGATGCCGCGATCCGGCGCGCTGGTCGGCGGGCTGACTTTGGCACTGATGACTATGCCGGTGATTGTCATTTCCGGACGCAACGCGGTAAAAGCGGTGCCGCCTTCGATCCGTGAAGCGGCGCTGGGTATCGGTGCGAGCCCGCTGCAGGTAGTGTTTCATCACGTATTGCCGCTCGCGCTTCCCGGCATATTGACCGGCACCATAATCGGCATGGCCCGGGCGCTGGGCGAGACAGCGCCGCTGCTGATGATCGGCATGCGCGCCTTCATTGCCACACCGCCGAGCGGCATCACCGATCCGGCGACCGTATTGCCGGTCCAGATATTCCTGTGGTCGGATGAAGTCGATCGCGGCTTTGTCGAGAAAACATCCGCAGCGATTATCGTGCTATTGCTGTTCCTGCTGACGATGAACGCGCTGGCCATCTATCTGCGCAACCGTTTTGAAACCCGCTGGTAGGTGCAATGATGAATGATGACCAGACAATGCAAAAACCGAGTGAAAGCGTAAATATGACAGATTCGGCCACGACAGATATGACAAGCGAAGCCGGCACGCCGAAAATGACGGCTCGTCATGTCGACGTTTTCTACGGCGACAAGCAGGCGATCAACGACGTATCCATTGATGTGAACATGGACAGCGTTACCGCCTTTATCGGGCCGTCCGGCTGCGGCAAGTCGACTTTCTTGCGCTGCATGAACCGGATGAACGATACTATCCCGATCGCCCGGGTCACCGGCGATATCCAGCTGGAGGGCGAAGATATTTACGCACCGCAGATGGATGTTGTCCAGTTGCGGGCGCGGGTCGGCATGGTGTTCCAGAAACCGAACCCTTTCCCCAAGTCTATCTATGACAATATCGCTTATGGTCCGCGTATCCATGGCCTCGCCACCGGCAAGGACGAACTGGACAATATCGTCGAATCCTCGTTGCAGCGCGCCGGCCTCTGGGGCGAGGTCAAGGATCGGCTGCTGGATAGCGGCACCGCTTTGTCGGGAGGCCAGCAACAGCGCCTGTGTATCGCACGCGCAATCGCTGTCGATCCCGAGGTTATCCTGATGGACGAGCCCTGCTCGGCGCTCGATCCGATAGCGACCGCAAAAATCGAAGAACTGATCCATGAATTGCGCGGCAAATATGCGATCGTCATCGTAACGCATAATATGCAACAGGCCGCACGTGTATCTCAGAAAACGGCGTTTTTCCACCTTGGAACCTTGGTGGAATATGGCGAAACGACCGATATTTTCACCAATCCGCGGGAAGAAAAAACGCGGGATTATATCACCGGTCGGTACGGCTGATATCACGAAGTTTAGGAAGTAAAAATGGTCAACACTGGAACAGAGCACACGGTCAAAGCCTTCGATTCCGACATTAACGAATTGCGCGGAATGGTTGCGGAAATCGGCGGACGCAGCGAGCAGGCGATTGCCAAGGCGATGCGCGCGCTGGAAAACAGCGATCTCGAATTGGCAGAAGAAGTCGTCCGGGAAGACAAGCTGATCGACGAACTCGAAAAGCGTATCGACGAACTCACATTCCAGACGATCGCGCTGCGGGCGCCGATGGCCGATGACCTCAGGGAATTGATCGCGACGTTCAAGATCTCCGGAGTGGTCGAACGGATTGGTGATTATGCCAAAAATATCGCCAAACGGGTGCCGCTGGTGACCAAGACGCACCGCCTGACACCTATTTCGCTGCTACCATCCATGTCGAAAATCGCCAGCGAACTGGTCCGGGACTCGCTCGATGCCTTTGCCCGGCGCGATGCGGAACTAGCGATGGAAGTGAACCGGCGCGACCAGATTGTCGATGATTTCTACAATAGCATCTTCCGCGCTGTGATTACCCATATGATCGAAAATCCAAAAGATATTGGAGAAGCGGCGCATCTGTTGTTCATTGCCAAGAACCTGGAACGTATTGGCGACCATGCCACCAATGTCGCCGAGATGGTCTATTTCGCCGCGACCGGTGAGCCGATGCCGGAGCGGACCCGCGGCGAGAATCCGACGACGCCGCTCGAAGACTCGCTCAGCGACGAGGTAGACTGATGGTAAATGCCAAATTACTGCTGGTCGAAGATGATGCCGCGCTTGCGGAGTTGTTGACCTGGAACTTCAAAAAAGAAGAATATGACGTCATCCACACACCTGATGGCGAGGAAGCGTTGCTGCTGGTGCAGGAACATCGCCCGGACGTGATCTTGCTAGACTGGATGCTGGAGAGCCTGTCAGGAATAGAGGTTTGCCGGCGGCTGCGCCGTTCATCGGAGACCGCCAATATCCCGATCATCATGCTGACCGCACGCGGTGAGGAAGAAGACAAGATCCGCGGCCTCGAAACCGGGGCGGACGATTATATCACCAAGCCTTTCAGCCCACGCGAGCTGATCGCTCGGGTCAAAGCCGTGTTGCGCCGGGTGCGTCCCGCGCTGGCTGGTGAAAAGCTCAGCTTTGGCGACCTGGAAATGGACACCGTCGGCCACAAGGTCAAACGCGGCGGCGACACAATCCCGCTCGGCCCGACCGAATTTCGCCTGCTTCGCCATTTCCTGGAACATCCGAACTGGGTATTCTCCCGCGAGCGACTGCTCGACAGTGTCTGGGGTCAGGATAGCGATATCGAGTTGCGCACCGTCGATGTTCATATCCGGCGGCTCAGAAAAGCGCTGAACGCCAATGACCGTTCCGACATCATCCGTACCGTCCGTTCGGCGGGCTATGCGCTGGATACCGACGCTGTAGAAGGTTAATTTGTCGACTGTCCGGCACAGGCTCGGAATGGAGCTGCTAGTCGGCAACCAGTTTCATAAGCTTGCGCTCGACCGGAGCCAGCACGCCGGCAAGATCATGGCCGCGTTTCAATATCTGCCCCTGTTCACCATGCAGGGTCCACATACCTTGCCGGTTGCGCTCGGACGGGCGCTTCTCGATCCGGATCTGGGGACGTTCAGAAGCGCGGCGGAAGGCTGCGAATATTGCGACATCCCTGCGCATGTCCATAGCATAGTCTTTCCAGTGACCGGCAGCGACCATACGGCCGTAGAGGCTGAGGATGCGCTCCATTTCGCGACGCTCGAAACCCACCTGCGACGGGGTTCCCCGCTGTGGAAAAGGCGATATGTTGGAATCGCTGAAACGCATCAAGCGCTATCGCGTCCCTTTGTTTTGATTGCATCTCCGTCGCCGTTCCGCTCCTTTGCGAAGGCGGCGATCCGTTTCTGCAATTGTTCCATTTCGCACTGGAGAATTTCCAGCTTCTGCGTCGACGGGTCAAAAATTTCGCTGCAGGGCGTCCCGTAGGGAACAAATTCTTTCTGATATTCTTTTGCCTCAACCAAAGTCGGCCGGGCGCGAACACCAACCATCGTGGCGCCTTCCGGTACATCCTGGGTGACCACGGCATTAGCGCCAACTCGTGCCCTTTTGCCGACCGTGATCGGACCGAGGACCTGGGCGCCGGATCCCAGAATGACGTCATTTTCAATGGTCGGATGGCGTTTCCCGCCAACACCATTGGTCGGGTTGGTACCGCCCAGCGTAACGCATTGATAGATGGTCACATTATCGCCGATGAGCGCGGTCTCGCCAATCACGGTAAAGCCATGATCGATAAACAGATGCCTGCCGATTTTTGCACCCGGATGGATGTCGATTGCCGTCAAAAATCGCGAAATATGGTTTATCAGCCGCGCGAAGAAATAAAGCTCGCCCTTGAACAGCCAATACGCGAACCGGTGCAGGCCGACAGCCAGCACACCAGGATAGAGCAGCACTTCCCAGCGGGATCGCGGAGCCGGGTCGCGGGCCTTGATGGAATCCAGATAAGCGCCAAGTTCCCGAAACATATATTTCCTCCGGATGTTGCGAAGACCATAAACTAGGCACGACACGCTCGGATTTCCAGTTCTTTCTTGCAACGTAAATCGGATGATGCTTTTCAAAAGCCTCATAATCACTATATTAGATCAGTACTCTCCTACTGATCGAAAGCCTCGATAATGTCGACCTACCTGCCCACGCTCAAGCAATTGCAATATCTGGTGGCGCTGAAAGAACATGGCCATTTCGGCAAAGCGGCCGAATCCTGTTTCGTTACCCAGTCGACATTGTCAGCTGGAATCAAGGAACTGGAAGCCCTGCTCGATATCGTGCTGGTCGAGCGTACCCGCCGGGTTGTCCGTTTTACCGAACTCGGCAACCAGATGGTGGAGAAGGCCTATCGGATATTGCGCGAGACAGAAGAGCTCTCCGAAATGGCGCGATCTGCGGGCAAACCGCTGGCGGGCGATATACGGATGAGCGTGATTCCGACAATCGCACCCTTTCTTTTGCCGCGCCTGCTGCCGCAACTGCGCAAGGAACGACCGGAACTGAAACTCTATCTGAAAGAGGAAACCAGTCAGGCGGCTTGCGATTCGCTACATCATGGGCATGCGGATTGCGTCTTGTTGGCGCAGCCCTACCCTTGCGGCGATGTCGAGTCCGAAGTGCTGTTCAGCGATGAAATATTCGTAGCATTCCCGAAAGATGATCCGCGCGATCCTCCGGCCCAGGTCGATCCGGCGACAATCGACGAGACGCAATTGCTGCTCCTCGAAGACGGCCATTGCCTGAAAGATCATGCGCTCGCGGCCTGCAACCGCCCCGAATTGAGAGCCTCCGCCCGGATGATGGGAACGTCGCTGCACACATTGGTGCAAATGGTCGACAATGGCCTGGGCCTGACCCTGCTGCCGAAGATGGCGATCGACAGCGGCATATTGAACCACACGAATATTGTTGCGCGACCGCTCAAATCGGATCGGGCCACGCGTGACATCGCTCTGGTCTGGCGCAAGAACAGTCCGCGGCGCAGCGAGTTTCAGCTGCTGGCGGAGATCATGAAGGGTGCGCAGCACTGGGTTTCGAAAAACCAGGCCTGATATTTTCGGCTATTTCTGCCACTTTTCCGATGCATCGACGTCGGATGCGCGCTCTTCAACCCATTTCGCTGCGCCGTCGGTTCGAGTCTCTTTCTTCCAGAATGGCGCCACCGTCTTCAGCTTGTCCATGATGAAGGAGCAGGCTTCGATCGCCGCCCCGCGATGATCGGATCCGGTCACCACCAGCACGATATTCTCGCCGACCGACAATGTGCCCACACGGTGGATAATCGTGACGGCGTGGAGCGGCCAATCGGATAGCGCGGTTTCGGCAATCTTCCGGAGTGCCTTGTCGGTCATTGCCGGATAATGTTCCAGTTCGAGCGATTGCAGGTTCCCGTCGTCTCGAACCTGGCCGACAAAGCTGGCGATTGCGCCGCCGCCCTGCCCGGCGACTTTCGCCGTTTCGACGCCGATGTCAAAATCTGCCGAACCGACTTCAATCCTGATCATCCGCCCGTTACCGGCGGGAAAATAGCCAGCTCCCGAGCCGATCCGATCGGCGACGCCGGGACGCCATAATCCTGATCGAGTGCGAAACGCAGTTTTGCAATGTCGGCAAAGATATCAGCATAGACGTCGCCTCGGGCGACAAGCATGTCCAATACATCGCTGATGGTCTCGATCCTGTCGCCGAGCTTCACCTGTTCCTGGTCCGTGCCAAGCCGTTCCCGGACCCAAGCAAAATAGACTATGTCGAGCGAGCGATCCATCAGTCCATATGCTTCAGGCCGACGCGCAGATAATCCCATCCGGTGATCAGGGTCAGAATCGCTGCTGCCCAGAGCGTCCACAAGCCGACGGTCTGCACAATCGGGAAATGCGGCAAGCCGCCCGCGAGAATCAGGGCACCGAGCGAAATCATCTGAAATCCGGTTTTCCACTTGGCCAGCTGCGACACGGGAACGCTGACCTGCAATCCGGCAAGAAACTCGCGGAGACCCGAGACGGTGATTTCCCGCAACAATATGACAATCGCGGCTATGGTATGCCATCCATTGATATCCCGCGTAAATATCAACATCAGCACCACTGCGGCGACCATGATCTTGTCGGCAATCGGATCCAGAAATATCCCGAGCTTGGATACCGTTCCCTGCGACCGGGCGAGATAGCCATCGAAATAATCAGTAATCGCCATCAGGCAATACAGCCCGAAGGCGAGCAAATAGTCGATCGGCAAAGGCTGTGACCGAGCCGACTCGAAGTTCGGCCAGAGCAGAAAAACCAGAATCGGCACCGCAAATATCCGCGAGAGTGTCAATATGTTCGGCAAGTTCAGCATGGTGGCTCTCGCATAAACAGATTTCCCCTAAATGAAAATTGTTTCAATCAACTAGAGTGGAATTTCGTCGCGGGTGTTTCGGTCAATCGATTTGACGCCGGGGCTGAATGGGTTAAGGATAGGGCAACGCTCATTTTTCGCTCGAAAAGAGATTTTCACTTTATGCAAAATACTGCGCATTTGCTGCGAACTAGAAGGTTTTTGCCGCTGTTCCTCACCCAGCTGCTCGGGGCGTTTAACGACAATCTCTTCAAATTCTCGATGGTCATTCTGGTGACCTACAATATTTACGAAAGTGAATCCGAAGATTTCGCATTCAATGCGCTCGCTTCCGGCCTGTTCATTTTGCCTTTCTTCCTGTTTTCCTCGCTGGCGGGTCAGTTGGCGGACAATTACGACAAGGCCCGGATTACACGATTTGTAAAAACCCTGGAAATATTCATTGCCGTTGTCGGCGGCATTGGGCTCTGGCTACATTCGATTCCCATCATGCTGGCCGCCCTGTTCCTGCTGGGCCTGCAATCCACTTTTTTCGGTCCGATAAAATATGCCGTCCTACCGCAGCATCTTGAGAAAGACGAAGTGCTTGCCGGGACCGGCCTGGTCGAAGCAGGAACCTATATCGCGATTCTTGCGGGTACGATTCTCGGCGGCATCATCATCGACCGTAATGGAAACGGAGTCGAAATTGCGGTTGTCGCGGTCTTTGTCGTGGCGCTCATCGGGCGTGTCGCGGCCCAGTTCATGCCGCCGGCCCCAGCGCAAAAAGAAGTCGAGAAGATCGATTTCAATTTTGTCCGCTCTTCGATCGGACTGATATCCGCCACTTTGCACGTGCGCAGATTATATCTGGCGATCATCGCCATCAGCTTTTTCTGGACCATCGGATCGGTCATGATCATTCAATTTCCGCCGCTGGTGGAAAATGTTCTCACAGCGACTCCGCAAGTTGCCAGTCTTTTTCTGGGAGTATTCTCGATCGGCATTGCCATCGGGTCGATTCTGGTCAACCGGCTGTTGAAGAGCGAAGTCTCGGCCCGTTTCGCCCCGGCCAGCGTCATCATGATGGGTGTTTTCGTGCTTATTTTATTCTTCATAGCCCGCAGCTGGCAGGGCCTGCCTGATGGCCAGCTCTATACATTCGAAACCTTCATCGTCCATGAAGGGGCCTGGGCGCTGCTCGGTACGCTGGGCGGCGTGTCAATATTCGGCGGCATGTTTGTTGTCCCCCTATACGCTTTTCTGACCACGACGGTCGACATCAGCCAGACCGCGCGCACTATTGCCGCCAATAATGTCGTCAATTCTGGATGTATGGTTATGGGCGCGCTGGTCGCGCTGGGGCTGAGCATGTTGGGCGTTTCCACGACAGAACAGCTTTTGCTGGTTGCCGCCATGTGTCTGGTAGCAGCATGGCTGGGCCAGCAACTCCATCGCGCATGCGACTAATCGGACACCGAATCCGATTCAGACGATGAACATGTAAAAGGCAGTAAAGAAAGCAAGGAAGCTAAGCAGAAACAGGCTGACGTCTTCCCCGAATCCTTTTTGCTTTGCAGCGGATACTCTATCCAGATCATGCTCTTCTCTCGCAATGCCTATTATTTTTTCCGGCAAACTGCGGCGAAAGCTGTGTCTTGCGACTTCGCCAGTCTGAGCCAATGGCCTCAATCTATCTCTATCCATGCCGTTGGTTAACAACTTGTTAGCTATATATTCCAGAGCGAAATTCACGCCCGTGGTTAACGTCTTGAATTGGCACATGCTAGGGAAACCAAGGGGATCGGGAACGATAGTCCAGAAAAATTAACCCTGATCCATCTATTTACACCTAAGCTCTCGATTTATCCGGCAAAAGTTCAACCTGTGTGATCTTTGCAACTCAACGGCGATATTATGATTTTGAACAATAAGATGGTTGATTTCAGTAGCCTGTTATGCCAAAGATTGTTGCGTATTAAGTGAAATGCGAAACCCTGAAGGAGCAAATTATGCGTTTCGGTAAAATTGGAATGGCTGCAGCTGCAGCCGCATCGCTTGTAAGCGCACCCGTTTTGGCACAGGCTAGTCAGCCTGTTTCTTCCGTTGCACGTACCAGTGCAACTGTTGAAAGCGAAAATGATCTTGAAGGCGGTTCCGGTATCATTATTGCAATCCTCGCAGCAGCAGCTGTGATTGCTGGCATCGTCATCGCGGCCGACGGCAGCGATGATACGCCAACCTCCCCCTGAACTCGTTCAGATATAGATTTTGAAAATGGCGGCCAATTGGTCGCCATTTTTTTTGGCTAGAGAGCTGGCAGAAGCCCGGATTCTGCTGGTCTATTTCCTGCCCTGAAATAAAGCCGGGAAGCCTTTGGTTGCACATTCGGAACGGATTACCCATATCCGGTTTCATGACAGAAAATCAGCAACATGGCCTGCAACAATGGCACGGCACTACAATCCTATCGGTACGGAAAAATGGCAAGGTCGTCGTCGTCGGCGACGGTCAGGTATCCATGGGGAATACCGTAATGAAGCCGAATGCCCGTAAGGTACGGCAATTGCACGACGGATCGGTGATTGGCGGTTTTGCCGGTGCTACCGCAGATGCTTTCACCTTGTTCGAGCGGCTCGAGGCAAAACTCGAACGCCACAACGGACAGTTGATGCGCGCAGCGGTTGAACTGGCAAAAGATTGGCGGACCGACAAATATCTCCGCAATCTGGAAGCGTTGATGATCGTGGCCGACAAGGATGTAACGCTGATTCTTACCGGCAATGGCGACGTGCTCGAACCGGTAGAAGGGATTGCAGCGATCGGTTCCGGAGGAAATTTCGCTCTCTCCGCAGCGCGGGCCCTGAAAGACTATGAAAAGGACTCCGAGAAACTGGCCCGAAAATCGATGCAGATTGCGGCCGAACTTTGCGTGTTCACCAACGACCAGGTCACGATTGAAACGCTCGATAGCGACACCTGAATCTTGGCGGATCCGGTACAATCACTAACAAAGAGAAAATTAGCATGCAGGCGAACCTGACCCCCAAAGCCATCGTCAAAGCACTGGACGAACATATTATCGGCCAGCAAGACGCAAAACGTGCCGTTGCCGTTGCCTTGCGCAACCGCTGGCGCCGCCAGAGGCTTCCGGCCGAGTTGCGCGAGGAAGTAACGCCCAAGAATATCCTGATGATCGGGCCCACGGGTTGCGGCAAGACAGAGATTTCCCGGCGCTTGGCAAAACTGGCGGATGCACCCTTTATCAAGGTTGAAGCCACCAAGTTCACCGAGGTCGGTTATGTAGGTCGCGATGTCGAACAAATTGCCCGTGATCTCGCGGAAGAGGCTGTCCGGCTGGAACGCGAACGCCGGCGAATGGCAGTGCATGAAGCAGCGGCGGAAGCGGCGATGAACCGGCTGCTCGACGTTTTATGCGGCGAGAATGCCAGCGAAGCCACCCGCGAGAGCTTTCGCCAGCGGGTGGTCGACAATCATATGAACGACACCGAGATCGAGATCGAAGTGGAAGATGCGCCCAACATGCCGATGGATCTCCCTGGCATGGGTGGTCAGGTCGGCATGATCAACCTTTCCGACATGATGGGCAAAGCCTTTAACCAGACGCGCATGAAACGCCGTAAAATGCGTGTTGCGGACGCCTGGGACAAGCTGGTCGAGGAAGAATCCGACAAGCGTCTCGACGACGAAGATATATCGCGGGCAGCGATCACCGACGCCGAATCCAACGGTATCGTGTTTCTTGACGAAATCGACAAGATTGCAGTCAGCGACGTGCGCGGCGGATCGGTCAGTCGGGAGGGCGTCCAGCGCGACCTGCTTCCGCTAATCGAAGGAACAACAGTTGCGACCAAATATGGTCCGATGAAGACCGACCATATCCTGTTCATTGCATCGGGCGCTTTCTCCATATCCAAGCCGAGCGACATGCTCCCCGAATTGCAGGGGCGCTTACCGATCCGTGTGGAATTGCGGGCATTGACCGAAGCCGACTTCATCCGGATATTGACCGAAACCAGAGCCAATTTGCCGGAACAATATGTAGCGTTGCTCGGGACGGAAGATGTCACGATCAAAATTACCGACGATGCGATCGAAAAGCTCGCCGAAATTGCAGCGAATGTGAACGAAACGGTAGAGAATATCGGCGCGCGCCGGCTGCAGACGGTGATGGAAAAGCTGCTCGAGGAGATCAGCTTTACGGCAGAAGACCGGGCCGGTGAAGAAATTACCATCGACAAGAGCTATGTCGAGAAGCAGCTTTCGGACGTCGCCAAAGACACCGACCTGTCCAAATATGTATTGTGATGGTAAAAGCTGATTTTTGATAAGGCTCTGCAGGTTTTGGGCGTCGTATCTGACACCCGGCAAACGGGATGGCAAAGTTGTAACGACATGGCTTTGAACCACGAACCAGAGCAGAGATAGCTGAATGGATCACGCCATGACACGAACCGCTTTGACATTGTCTTCCGTTGCAGTGCTTGCGCTCAGCGCCTGCTCTGAACCTGCTCCCGATGCCAATGGCGAAGCCACTGGTCAGGCGGGAAAAGAGCGAGACACAGTGGTTGCTCCCGTTGCGAAAGCGGAAAGCATAGATGCCGGACTGGCGGTCGGGGAGCAGGTTCCCTTGACCACCGGCCTGCTGACCAACACTGGCGAGACCACTTTGGGCCAGATCCTGGAAAACGGCCCTGCCCTGCTTGTCTTTACGCGTTCGGTCGAATGGTGTCCTTATTGCCAGACACAATTGAAATCGATCAACACCATCGTCGGCGATCTGAAGGAACGTGGCTATAAACTCTATGGCCTTAGTTACGACAGTCCTGCCCAGCAGGACCGTTTTTCCAAGAACCAGATGCTGGAATATGAGATGCTGTCCGACCAGCCCTCCGCAGTGATCGACGGCTTCGGGCTGCGCGACCCGCAATATACCGAAGGGCGCGCCGCCGGTGTCCCTTATGCCTCGGTCTTCCTCATCGACAAGAGCGGCAGGATCATCGCCAGAACGGTATCCGGCGACTATAAGAAGCGTCCCAGCAACGAGCAGATATTGGCGCTCGTCGACTCTATCTAGTGACTGGCTAGCTGTCGGCTAGTTGCTGGCGGCGGTATCCGCAGGCTGGATGGCCGGTTCATTGTCATTGGCAGCCAGACGATTGGATTCGGGCAACACAGCCAGCTTCCATTTCGTTTCATCATTCAGATATTTTATCGCCAGCGCCTGCACTTCTTCGGGTGTAATGACCGTATAGTCAGGAAGCAGACTTTGCAGGGCGACAAATTTCTGCGGATTGTAGCTCGCTCCTTCAAGCTGGCCCATCCAGAAACTATTGCCGCTGCTGGCCCGGGCGATCAACTGGCGCAAGGGTTCTACCACGCGCTGCAATTCATCCGCGCTAACCGGCTTTTCCCGAAGATCCTTGGCAATCAATGCGACGACATTGTAAAAGCGGTCAATATTATCCGGTGTCAACTGGCTCTGCGCGCCAATATAACCTCCCGATTCAAATTCGACCGGCCAGCTGTTGATCACCTGCGGGCTATAGCTTGCGCCCTGTTGAGACCGGAGAATCTCGAATAGCCGGTCGTTGAAGATCGACGCCAATACTTCCAGCTTGCGGCTTTCCCGGACATTGTCCAGCCCGCCGCCTGTCGGCCACGCCACCATGGCAGCGGCCCGCTCATGATCGCCTTTGTGAACCAGAATTTCCGGACCAGCTTGCGGTGTCGGAAATTGCGGAGATTTTGCATCGGCCGGGACTGCCTGCGGCTCGCGTTTTGCCAATGCCCCGAATGTCTTGAGGATAGACTCGATCGCCTGATCCCGGTCAAAATCACCAAACAGCATCAGCTCGATCGGCCCACTTGCCAGTATCGGCTTCCAGAATTGCCGAAAATTTTCGGCGGTCAGTTGATCAAAATCTTCCTTGTCTGGAGTCTTCCAGCGAGGGTCCTTGCCGCGAACAAGCCATTCCAGATCGCGCCCCATGACCGCCTGCGGCGAGGCCGAGAAGCTGTCGTAACTGATCAGGGAAGCGGCCTTGCTTCGGATTACGGGGGCTGCATCCCAGCGCGGGAAAGCCAATTTGGCGGCAATCAGGTGCAACTGGTCTTCAAGATCGGTTGGTCGTGTGTCGGCGGAAATCTCGAACGCATCATTGTCTATGCCGAAACCCAGTCCAATCCGGCGTCCCGTGGTAATCTTGTCCAGCTCTTCCTGCCCGAGATCGCCGACACCACTGGCCATTAACGCCATGGCGCCGGACCATGCCAGCGTTTCCTGCCGGGACGAAAGGCCGCTATAGCCTTTGCCGAAACGGACATTGACCATGATCTTGTTGCGTTCGGCATTATTCGGGAACATCAACACTCTGACGCCATTGGCCAGCTCCAGCTGTTCGATATCGAAACGCTCATTTATTTTGGACGACAGGATCGATCCCTTTTCCCCGATTTTTTTCAGCGCTTCAAATCCGATATCGGATTGGGTGACGCGAACATCACTCGCCGCACTGACGGAGCTTCGCAACGCCTGGGCCAGCCTGACCTTGCCATTGTCAACGGCATCCGGCGATGTCAGCAAGGCGCGGGTAGAGACACCGGAGAATAATTTGCGAGTCGAATCGAGTAACCGCTCGGGGGTGTAAAGATCCCGCATCGCGCGGAATACATCGAGCGCCACTTGAGGCGTCGCGACGGTTTCGCGGATGTCGACGGCGTTGACGATATCATCGGCCTGTTTGCGGGCTGCTTCGGTCTGATAGCTTTCCACGCCAATGGCCAGGGCAGCGTCAAATTCCGCAATCTCCCGGACAATATCCGCTTCGGACGGCGCTATGGTGGTAGCATCGGCGATAACGCCCCGGACATCCTTGAGCGCGGCTTCCCAGTCGTTACCCAGAGGGATGATGCTGATGAAGGTGCCGTCGATCGAACGGCTGACATCATCCTGACCGACGCTGGCCTGCAAATAGCTGCCGCCCGCCCTCGCCCGGGCTTCCAGACGGCGATTGATCAGCTGCAAGGCCAGCAGGTCGATCAATATTTGCTGATTATATACTATCGTATCCTCGACCTGCTCCCAGGGCCGCGCAATCACCATAGAAATGAACCGGGGCAAAGTGGGTTCGATTACAATCCGGCTGATATCAGCGCTATCCTGAACTTCTCCGAAATCCGGAATGGTGCCCGCTTCACCCTTGCCCTGCCATTGCGCGAAATGTTTGTTCAGCAACTCCTCGAACAATGCCGGATCCCCGTCGCCAGCGATAACGATCACGGCTTGCTCCGGGCGATACCAGCGCTGATGGAATAGTTGCAGCATCTGCGGCGTTGCAGCACCCAATGTTTCCGGCGTGCCGATCGGCGCGCGGTTTGCCAGACGTTGTCCGGCAAAGAATAACTCCCGTGTCGCATTTTGTACTATGGTCTGTGGCCCTGCACGTTCGCGCAATTCCGCCAATACTACGGGACGCTCCGCATTGACCGCCGTGATGCTGAGCCCCGGCGAGCTTACCATGCCGGACAGGATTTTCAGGCTTTCATCGAGACTGGTCCGGTTGGCATTGGGCAGATCCAGCTTGTAGACCGTTTGCGTCGGCGTGGTTTCCGCATTGCTGTCGCTGCCAAAGGTCGCACCCAGCCTCTGCCATACACGCTTCGCTTCGCCATCGGGCACATGGGTCGAGCCGCGAAAGGTCAGATGCTCCATGAAATGGGCAAATCCCTGTTCCTGCTCGGTCTCCATCAGCGAGCCGACATCGAGCCGCAAGCGGATCGAGACTTGCCCTGGCGGGACACCGTTGCGTTTGACCGCATAGCGCATCCCGTTGTCCAGTTCGCCAAAGGTCCAGCTCTTGTCGACCGGAACATCGCTATTCTTATATAGCCACGGCAATTCATCATCGTCCTTGGCCTCTTCGGCATTGGCCATGCCGGGCATCGCCAGCAAGGCGAATAGCAGAAACAGTGTGGAGAGACAGGGAGACAGAAGCGGGGATGTTGTTTTCATGTGCTGGATATAAGCAGGCTCAATCTGACTGGCCAGTGAATATTCCCGACATTCCAGGCTGCTGGCTTCTACTAGATGTGTTTAGCCCTTGATCGCTCCGCATATAATCGCCAGATAACAGTCATGTTGATTGAAACCGAAAAAACACCGAACCCCTCAACCCTCAAATTCCTGTTGGGGCAGCCGGTCATGACCGACGGAACGCGCGACTTTGCCTCGCCGGAAGATGCCGAGACATCACCGCTGGCAGAAGCCCTGTTCACGCTTGGTGATGTCACCGGCGTTTTCTTCGGGTCGGACTTCATCTCGGTAACCTGTGGACCGGGCGCCGAGTGGAGCGACCAGAAACCACAGGTACTGAGCATCCTGCTGGATCATTTCTCGGCCGGACTGCCGTTGTTCAAACCGGGTAGTGCCGGCGACATCATCGTGCCACCCGAAGAGGAGGTACATGATGATCCGGAAGATGCGGATATTGTAGCGCAAATCAAGGAACTGATCGAAACCCGTGTCCGGCCTGCAGTTGCCAATGATGGCGGCGACATCATCTATCGCGGCTTCAACAAGGGCACAGTATTCCTGAAAATGCAGGGCGCCTGCGCCGGATGCCCGTCATCCACGGCCACGCTGAAACATGGTATCGAATCCTTGCTGAAACATTATGTACCGGAAGTCACCGAAGTCCGGGCCGCTTAAGCTTTATCAAAACAAAGGCAGTTCAATGAATTCTCCACTCGGTCAAGCGGCGCTGGATCAGCTGTTTCTCGAAGCCCGCACCTATAATGGCTATCACGACAAACCGGTGTCGGTGGAGCAGTTACACGCTATCTGGAACCTGATGAAAATGGGGCCGACGAGCGCCAATATGCTGCCTGCCCGTCTGATCTGGTGCCATAGCCAGCAATCACGCGACCGGCTGGCCAGCCTTTCCTCGGAAGGCAATCAGGACAAAATCCGCAAGGCACCGGTTGCGGTCATCATCGGTATGGATCAGGACTTTCACGAGCATCTTCCGGAACTCTTTCCGCACGCAGACGCTAAAAGCTGGTTCGAAGGCGATGCTGAGGCCCGCAAAGTGCACGCGATGCGCAACAGTTCGTTGCAGGGTGCCTATTTTATTCTGGCTGCCCGCGCCCTCGCACTCGATACCGGCCCGATGTCGGGCTTTGACAATGACGCCGTCGACAAGGAATTTTTCGGCGACCAGTCCAATGTCAAATCCAACTTCATTTCGACTTTGGGCTATGGCGATCCGGCGACCATTTTTGACCGCAGCCCGCGCCCTGAATTCGACAAATTCAACAGCCTGATCTGACCGGTTGATGGGCGAGCGCCTTCTCGCGATCGACACGGCCAGCATCGCATGTTCCGTTGCGCTGTTCGAGGATGGTGCCCTGATCGCCTCGGACTATGCCGAAATTGGTCGCGGCCATGCGGAAAAGCTGATCCCGGCAATCGCGCAGCTTCCGGAACGCGGCAGAGCGGACAAGATTCTGGTCAATTGTGGCCCCGGTAGTTTCACCGGTGTCCGTATCGGCATTTCCGCAGCACAGGCCCTTGCTTTGGCCTGGGGTGCAAAAATCGATGGATATAGCTGCCTCGCTCTGGTTGCGGCGCAAGCTCTGGAACAACTGAACGCACCTCAGCCGGTCTGCGTCGCGATGCTGGCTGGTCACGGCGAATATTTCGTGCAGAATTTTCACGCTAGCGGCGAACCGTCGGGCGAATTCGCCTCGCTCACGCCCGAACAGGCCGCAAGCCAGGTCGACGCTGATGTGATAGCCGGCTCCGCCGCGGCGGAACTGGCGGCACTGGTCGGAAGCAAAAAGCATTTTCCGATATTGCCAAATGCCGCTCATATCTCTTTAGTGGATGCCGCTATGAAAAATATGCCTGCCAAACCGAATTACGGACGCAAACCAGACGCCCAGCCAGCGAAAACGGCCTGAGCGATGGCCACTCGCCAAAGCTCGTGGGATGATCATGGCGTTGACCCAGTGGCTATCCGGCCCGGTGATCTGAGCGACTTGAACGACGTGATGCATGTCATGGAACATGCCTTTCCAATGACTTATGGCGAAGGATGGAATCACCATCAGTGCCGATCAATGCTTTCCATGCCTAATGCGAGACTATTGATTGCAGAACGCAAAGACATGGTCTGCGGTTTTCTCATCAGCCGACAGGCCGCGGATGAAGAAGAGCTTCTGATGATAGCGGTTTCTCCTGACTACCAAGGCCAGAGCGTAGGCTACCGTTTACTCGAACATATGCTGCAATCGGCGCTAAACCACGGCGTTGTAGCGGTTTTCCTGGAAATGAGAGCGGATAACCCGGCGGAAAAACTATATAGTAAATTCGGATTCCAGAGGATTGGATTACGCAAGGCCTATTATACGGGTCTCAATATGGAAAAATTCGATGCGGTTACTTACAAAGCGACATTAACCATCTAAACAAATGTATCATGAGTTTGACTGTTGCAGCGGTTGACCGTTCGTGTAAATACCAGTGCGCAAAATATGCAATATAATAATAATGGTCGCACAAAGGTAATAGAATATGACAGAGGAAGAAATTGCTCTGAATGAGACGTTGATTACGCTCACTTCAGACATCGTTGCTGCACATGTCAGCAATAACAGCGTTGCGGTATCCGATTTGCCGCTTATCATTAGCAGTGTTCATGGAGCACTCGCTTCCCTTTCGGGCAAAGCTGCAGAACAGGCCCGTCCTGAGCCTGCGGTTCCGATCAAAGCATCGATAAAGCCAGATTATGTCGTCTGTCTGGAAGATGGCAAGAAGCTGAAAATGCTGAAGCGCCACCTGATGACCCATTACGGCATGACGCCTGAGGATTATCGCGCAAAATGGGGCCTGCCCAACGATTATCCGATGGTGGCTCCCAATTATGCGGAAAAACGTCGGCAACTTGCAAAGGCAATCGGCCTCGGTAAGAAAAAGGGTAAAAAGAACTAGACTGATTTCTTATTGCTCTGAATTTGGAAAATTGCGGCGAGCATGCCGCAATTTTCCCTTTGCAATATCCCGCACCCCGCATAGAGTCTTCCCCAGCGTAACGGAAAGGGTCCATGCCGCAAAAAATTGATCTTGAAGCACTCTGTGCTGAGAAAGGGCTCCGCATCACCGACCAGCGTCGGGTGATTGCCCGCGTGATATCCGATGCCGAGGATCATCCCGACGTCGAGACACTGCACGAACGTGCCTCAGCAGTGGACTCCCGCATTTCGATAGCAACCGTCTACCGGACGGTTCGGCTGTTTGAAGAAGCCGGCATATTGGATCGTCACGACTTTGGCGACGGACGGGCGCGCTATGAAGCGGTGCCGGAAGCACATCACGATCATCTGATCGATGTCGAAACCGGAAAGGTCATCGAATTTGTCGATCCGGAACTCGAAGCGCTGCAAAAACAAATCGCAGAGAAACTGGGCTATCGGCTGGTTGACCATCGCATGGAGCTCTATGGCGTATCTCTCGCCAGAAAAACCTGAAGTGCCTGACCCCGACCCGGAGGCAAGGCCTTGTGACACCCAGCCCATGGCATATCGGTTGTGGGACGGAGCGTCACCAATGGGTTATTTGAGATTCGCACTCCGGATAGCGCTGCTGTTCACAGCATTGATTGTCTGCATTCCCTTTTATTACCTCTGGCGAATGCTGCGACTGTCCAATCCCTGGCCGCGGACCTTTCTCAAGATCGCCGCCTTCGCCTGCGGTGCGCGGGTCAATATCGTTGGCACCCCGATCAAGCGGGATGTCTTCTTCATATCCAATCATCTGTCTTGGGTGGATATTGCGATTCTCGGCGGCCACAGCGGCACCGCCTTTGTGTCAAAAGAAGAAATCAGCAACTGGCCGATTATCGGCTGGCTCTGCCGGCTCAATGATACGGTCTTTGTTTCGCGATCGGACCGGATGGGCATAGCCCAGCAGATCAACCAGTTGCGCGATGCACTGGAAGAAACCTGGGCAATCACGGTCTTTCCGGAGGGCACCACGACCGACGGCTCAACCCTGCTGCCATTCAAGGCACCGCTACTGAAAGTGCTGGAGCCCCCTCCCCCCGGCATATTGGTACAGCCGATATTTCTGAACTATGGGAACAATGCCCATGAAGTCAGCTGGACCGGCGAAGAAAGCGCTCAGGCAAATGCCTGGCGACTGCTCACCCGGCGCAGCAGTTTTCTGGTCGAAGTCCATTTTCTCGAGCCTTTTGATCCCGACCATTATTCTTGCCGGAAAGACATCGCAGCCGAGGCGAGACGACGGATTGTCGAACCGCTTTCAGCTTCCCTGGGGGGCAAACCCATTGTATAGGCGCGTTCTATGACCCAGGCTGATCCTAAAAAATTCCACATCAAATCCTTTGGCTGCCAGATGAATGTCTATGACGGCGAGCGCATGTCCGAATTGCTCGTCGATCAGGGCATGAGCGCCGCCGAAAATGGTGAGGACGCGGATCTGGTGGTGCTGAACACATGCCACATTCGGGAAAAGGCGGTCGACAAAGTCTATTCCGATATCGGACGGTTGCGCAGAAAAGACGGCACCAGCCCGATGATCGCTGTTGCCGGTTGCGTCGCCCAGGCCGAGGGAAAGGAAATCTCCCGCCGCGCGCCCAGCGTCGATATCGTTGTCGGGCCGCAGGCCTATCACCGGCTGCCGGAACTGATGGAAACAGCAAAATCGGGCAAGAAGGCGCTCGACACCGACATGCCCGCCATTTCAAAATTCGATGTCTTGCCATCGCGCGGCAAACAGGCACGGCCAACGGCCTTCCTTACAGTGCAGGAAGGCTGCGACAAATTCTGCACTTATTGCGTGGTTCCCTACACCCGCGGTGCTGAAATCTCGCGTCCGTGGACCGATCTGGTCAATGAAGCAAAAGCACTGGTCGATGGCGGCGCGTACGAAATCACGCTGCTCGGCCAGAATGTCAACGCCTGGACCGGCGAGGATGACAAGGGCCAGCATCAGGGTCTCGATGGCCTGGCTCGCGCGCTCGACAAGATTTCTGGACTGAAGCGCATCCGCTATATGACCAGTCACCCGAATGACATGACCGAAGGCCTGGTTGCTGCTCATGGCGAAGTCGCCAAGCTTATGCCATTCCTGCATCTGCCGGTACAATCCGGCAGTGACCGGATACTGAAGGCGATGAACCGCTCGCATAGCGCGCAAAGCTATCTCGATATTCTCGAGCAGATGCGCAAAGTGCGTCCCGATATTGCCTTGTCAGGCGATTTCATTGTCGGCTTCCCGGGTGAAACCGATCAGGATTTCGAAGAAACGCTGCAGATTGTCCGCGACGCCAATTATTCCCAGGCCTTCTCGTTCAAATATTCTCCGCGTCCGGGCACGCCCGCAGCAGGAATGGACGAACAGATCGCACCAGAAGTGATGGATGAACGGCTACAAAGATTGCAGGCCTTGCTGAACGAGCAGCAATATGCATTCAATCAGCAGACCGTGGGCCGGACGACCGATATCCTGCTCGAGCGGCAGGGCAAGCTGGAAGGCCAGTTGATTGGCAAGACGCCATGGCTGCAATCGGTACATATCATTTCGCCCGACCTGCAAATCGGCGATTTGGTCGACGTTGAAATCACCCAGGCCGGTCCCAATAGCCTGACCGGCCAGATCAAAGAAAGACTCGCTGCCTGATGGTCCAAAAAACGAAAGCCGGAGCGACCGGAAAGCTCACCACCGTGGATCTGGAATTTGACGATCCGCAGATACTGGGCGATCTGTTTGGCGAATATGACCGGAATATCGTGGCGATCGAAAACCGGCTTGGCGTCTATATCGCTGCCCGCGGGACGAAACTGAAGATAGAAGGCGAGGAAGAAGCCGTTTCTCAAGCGCGCGTTGTGCTGACCGGCATATATAATCGCCTCGAGCAAGGGCAGGATATCGATGCCGGCGCAGTCGAAGCGATTATCGCCATGGCAGCAGATCCGCGCGTGGCAAAAGCAGCTAAACAATCGACATCGGGCGTGAAGACCGAGAAAAATGATGTCGCCGATGCGCCCAAAGTGATGATCCGCACGCGCAAGAAAACGATTTTCCCGCGCTCCGTCCGGCAGGCCCATTATATGGAAGCCCTCGCTCGCGATGATATGATTTTTGCCCTTGGCCCTGCAGGGACTGGCAAAACCTATCTCGCAGTGGCGCAAGCGGTGTCCCAGTTGGTGAGCGGCTCTGTGGACAGGCTTATTCTGTCACGCCCTGCTGTCGAAGCGGGCGAGAAAATCGGTTTTCTTCCGGGCGATCTGAAAGAAAAAGTCGACCCGTTTCTACGCCCTCTTTACGATGCGCTATATGACACGCTTCCCGCCGAACAGGTGGAAAGACGCATAGAAAGCGGCGAAATCGAAATCGCTCCGATCGCATTCATGCGCGGGCGCACCCTGTCCGATGCCTTTGTCATTCTCGACGAGGCCCAGAACACAACCGCCGCGCAGATGAAAATGTTTCTGACCCGTTTCGGCATGAACAGCCGGATGGTGATTTGCGGAGATCCCAAGCAGGTCGATTTGCCGCGCGAAGCCACTTCCGGTCTGGCTGACGCCGTATCCAAATTGCAAGATATCGAGCGAGTCAGCGTAGTCGAATTTGGCGCGAGCGATGTTGTCCGCCATCCTTTGGTCGGCAAAATTGTCGAAGCCTATGAAGGCAAAGATGCTCCAGACTGAATTGACCGCATCGTCCCTATGGGACCAGAAACAGGATTGGACGGACTTGGCAGCGCGTGCGGCCAAGGCTGCCATAACGGCGTCATCCCATGCCGATCTACTGGCCCGGAATTTTGAAATGGAGCTCAGCGTCAAGCTCTCCGACAATGTAGAAGTCCGAACCCTGAATAATGCCTATCGCGGCAAGGACAAGCCAACCAACGTACTGTCTTTTCCCCAGATTCAGCCAGATCTTCTCGAAACCCTGGCCAATACCGACGATGGCGAGGCTCTGCTCGGAGATATAGTCCTGGCTTACGAGACCTGCCTTGACGAAGCGGCGGCGAAGAATATTTCATTGTCCACGCATGTTACACATTTGATTGTGCACGGGACGCTGCATTTGCTAGGTTATGATCACGAAAACGAGATAGATGCAGCTTTGATGGAAAATTGCGAAATCAATGCATTGGCAACGCTGGGAATTGCCAACCCTTACTCAGAACAAGCGTAAAGCAGGTAATCAAGAAATAGAATGACCGACGTTGATAACGATAGTGTGACGGGTACGGCTCGCAGCAGCAACCAGTCCAAGGAAGATGACGAGCCTGGACGAATATGGCAGAGCCTGAAGGCTCTGCTGTTCGGCAATAACGAAGACAATAGCCTGCGCGCGCAGATCGAAGAAGTCATAGACGATCATGAAAGCGACGCCGAGGCCGATCCCAATAATCAGCCGGACGTATCGTCGCTCGAACTGGAAATGCTGCGCAACATGTTGCATTTCAGCGAACATCGGGTCGATGACATAGCGGTACCGCGCGCCGACATGATCGCCATCGAGGAAAGCTCTCCGTTCAGCGATTTTGTCGACATTTTTTCCGAGCACGGCCACAGCCGCATCCCGGTCTACCGCGATAATCTCGACAATATTGTCGGCATGATCCACATCAAGGATATCTTCGCGATCGTCGCCAAGGGCGACAAGCATCCCGATGATATAACACCGTTTCTGCGGCAGCCTCGCTTCGTCCCTGAATCGATGGGTGTACTGGACTTGCTCGCCGAAATGCGCGCCACCCGCACCCATCTGGCGATTATTTTCGACGAATATAACGGCACTGAAGGTCTCGTCACGATTGAGGATATTGTCGAGGAAATCACCGGCGAGATTGAAGACGAACATGATGACGAACCGGTGCCGATGCTGGTCAAACTAAACGATGGTATCTGGGAAGCGGATGCCAGAGCCGAACTGGACGACGTCGGTGATGCAATTGATCCGGCGCTCGAAATTATCGACGAGGATGTCGATACAATCGGTGGCCTGTGCTTCGTGCTGGCAGGTCATATTCCCACAGTCGGCGAGAAGCTCGAACATCCCAGCGGCTGGATATTGGAAATTACCGAAGCCGATGATCGCCGCGTGACAAAACTGCGTTTGCACCCGCCGAAACAGGTCCACGGGTAAGCCAGTCAGGATTGGGCGAGTTGTTCTGCCCGCAGCCGCCAGTTTTCAGCGAGCAGCGGGTTTTCCGATAATGCTCTGAGTTCGGTGCCTCGCCCCTTGTGCTGGCCGCCGATAATCAACCCAAAAACCCGGTCCAGCGGCCATTCGGGAAGCGGGCGGTCCTGCTGGACGAACTCGTCCCCTGCCCGCACCCTACCGGTTTCCAATACGCGAAAATAGCTACCTGATTTTCCGGTCTTCATCACGGTTTTCAGAACATCGGGTTTGCCAAAGCGGTGATTGAGTTTCCAGCACGGCTGCCTGGCATGACTGCATTCGATCAGCGCCTCGCCCAAGCGGAAAATATCGCCGAGACAAAGCCGATCTTCGGTCAATCCGGTGCAGCTGAAATTTTCTCCAAATGCGCCGGGCTGGCTCAACAGATCCAGACCCGGATATTTTTCCTGCCAGAAGCCATAATGTTCAGCCGGGTAGAGATGCACAGCCTTGTCGCGGCCGCCATGACGCAGCGGATCGCCAACGCGATTTCCTTCGAGACCCTCGAATCTCAGCATCAGGGCATCATCCGTCGCATTTTTGGCAATCGCGCTCATTTCGCCATCATCGCGAAATATTTGCGGGGTGCCGATCAGCAACTGGTCTAGGCGAGTCTTGATCATTTCAAACTGGTAACCGATCAAGTTCATATTGGCAATTTACTGCTGACTATGCTTCAAGGCGCTGATGGAAATCAGTGACCTTCGCATTGCTCTTTATAGCGGCAATTACAATTTCGTGCGCGATGGCGCCAACCAGGCGCTAAACCGGCTGGTCGACTATTTGCTGCGTCAGGGAGCCGCGGTCCGGGTCTATTCTCCGACCACCGATACGCCGGCGTTTGAACCCACCGGTGATCTGATCAGCGTGCCATCCGTCGCTTTTCCCGGGCGCGGAGAATATCGCTTTCCGACCCGTATTTCCGGCGATGTTCGCAAGGATCTCGCGGCGTTCAATCCCAATATCATGCAGATTTCGAGCCCTGACCGTGTCGGCCACAAGATGGTGTCTTGGGCGCGCCGTCATAATATTCCCGTACTCGCATCCGTGCACACTCGGTTCGAAACCTATCCCCGCTATTATAATCTCGCTTTTCTGGAGCCGGTAATCGAGGCAATATTGCGGCGTCTATATCGTCGGTGCGATGCGCTGGTGGCGCCGTCGGAATCGATGGCCCAGGTTCTGCGCGACCAGCGGATGAACTATGACGTCGGGATCTGGTCGCGCGGCGTCGACCGTGAGATATTCAATTCCGAACGCCGTGATCTGGCGTGGCGGCAATCATTGGGCATCGCGGACGATATTCCCGTAATCGGTTTTCTAGGGCGGCTGGTGATGGAAAAAGGCCTCGATGTCTTTTCCGATACAATAGACGAGCTCAAGCGCCGCAAAGTGGCGCATAAAGTGATCGTTATTGGTGAAGGGCCAGCCAAACAGTGGTTCGAAGACAGAATTCCCGGCGCCATTTTCGTCGGGTTCCAGCAAGGCAGTGATCTCGGCCGAGCGGTTGCGAGCATGGATATGCTGTTCAACCCGTCGATTACCGAAACTTTCGGTAATGTAACGCTGGAGGCCATGGCCTGCGGATTACCGGTGGTAGCAGCCAAGGCGACGGGTAGCCAAAGTCTCGTCAAGAACAACGAATCCGGCAAGCTGATCACACCCGGCGCGGTCCGCGGATTTGCAGACGCACTGCAGCTCTATTGCGAGAATATCGATCTGCGCAACGCCCATGGCTCTGCCGGGGAACGGCGCGCAGAGGAATATAGCTGGGACCAGATCAACAATGCTGTTGCGCAGACTTATATGCGACTGGTCCGCCAGCGGCAGGCCGGCCACGGTCCGATCAAGCAAGTGGCTGTCCGCTAGACATGCAGGGCCTGTTTGACGACGAAAATGACCAGCAGCGCGAGACCGAAGGCACGCCGGAATCGCCTTTGGCAGACCGCTTGCGCCCTCGCCTGCTTAGCGACATCGTCGGGCAGGATCATCTTGTCGGCGCAGAAGGCACGATCGGAAGAATGATCGCCGCCGGCAGGCTGTCCTCGATCATATTGTGGGGGCCACCCGGTACAGGCAAGACCAGCCTTGCTCGTTTGCTCGCCGATCAGACGGAATTGCATTTCAAGGCAATATCGGCGGTCTTTTCCGGGGTTGCGGAACTGAAGAAAGTCTTCGCCGAAGCCGAAATGCGTTTCCAGTCGGGCAAGGCTACCCTGCTGTTCGTCGACGAAATCCACCGCTTCAATCGGTCGCAGCAGGACAGCTTCCTGCCATATGTGGAGCGCGGCACGGTGGTGCTGGTCGGTGCCACGACCGAGAACCCGTCCTTCGAACTCAACGCTGCGCTGCTCAGCCGTGCGCAGGTGCTGATCCTCAACCGCCTCGATACAGCAGCCCTAGGCCAGCTATTGGAAAAAGCGGAAACGATCGAAAACACGATCCTCCCGCTAACCGCGGATGCAACAGAAGCGTTGATCGCCAGCGCCGACGGCGACGGCCGGTTTCTGCTCAATCAGGCCGAAACGCTGTTTTCGCTCGATATCAAAGATGCGCTCGACCCGTCCCAACTGGCAAAAATCCTGCATCGCCGGATGGCGGTTTACGACAAGGATCGCGAGGGTCATTATAATCTGATCTCGGCGCTGCACAAAGCCTTGCGCGGGTCCGACCCGCAGGCATCGCTTTACTATCTGGCAAGGATGCTGGTGGCGGGTGAACAGCCATTATTCCTGCTGCGACGGATCGTGCGCTTTGCCAGCGAGGATATCGGCATGGCCGATCCGCAAGCGCTGGTGCAGGCTCTTGCTGCGAAACAGGCTTACGAGTTTCTCGGTAGTCCCGAAGGCGAACTGGCGATTGTCCAAGCCTGCCTCTATTGCGCGACGGCGCCAAAATCCAATGCTGCGTACAAGGCTCAGAAATCCGCATGGAAATCCGCACGCGATACCGGCTCGCTGATGCCACCGCAAAATATTCTCAATGCCCCGACCAAGCTGATGAAGGAAATTGGCTATGGCGCAGGCTATAGCTATGATCATGAAAGTGATGACGGATTTTCTGGCGATAATTACTGGCCAGAAGAAATGCAGCCGCAGCATTTTTACCAGCCTGTAGATCGTGGCTTTGAGCACAAAATTCGCGAGCGGCTGGATTATTGGGAGAAATTGCGTGCGGAAAAAACTGGCTAGTCTTTGTGTCGCCGGTGCGTTGTTTTCCACCAGCGCCTTGGCGCAGGAAGATGAAGCGATGCGCTATGACCGGGCTCTGGCAGCCGGCTATAAAGCGCAATTCATCTGCTCGGGCCTGTGGAATGGCGGAAAATCGCTAGCGGATATCAAGGCGGACGAACTCACCGGCATTTATGAGCGGGTCGCAGAGATCGTCCCTACGCTGGCTGAAGAAGTGGATGAAAAAGCGCGACGGGTTCGCGTCCGCTTTGCTGATGATGTTCCGCCGCGCGTGGCGATCTGGAACAGCCAGAGCGGGTGTACATCGATGCCGATCGGTTTCGACGGGCTCGAGAAAGTGATGCCGACAGGGGAACGGATGCTTGTTGATGACCAGCCCTGGCCAATCGGTGATCGAGATGCGGCGACAATCTCTGCTCACCAGTCCACCGCTATTGAAAACGCGGCCGAGCGCTCATTCCGGGCGGATCAATATGGCGGAAAAACCAGTGCTGTGCTGATCATCAAAAATGGTAAAATCCACGCGGAAGCCTATAAGCAAAGCCATGACCTGCACACGGCACAACGTACCTGGTCCGTCGCAAAATCTCTTGCCGGCACTTTGATTGGTCATTCTGTCCAGCAGAAGACGGTCGATATAAATGCTCCGGTGGGAATCGCGGAATGGCAAAGGCCTGGCGATCCCCGTGCATCACTCACCATCAACCAATTGATGCGAATGAGCAGCGGTCTGGTCAGCGACACCGCCGGCAATCGTACCGATGCGCTCTATATGGGCGGTGCAAGCGTAACGGAGCGGGCAACCATCTGGCCGTTGCTCTACAATCCGGGAACGCGTTTTCGCTACGCCAATAATGACACGTTGCTAGCCGTACACGCGACGCGCGCGCAACATCCTGATTTCGATCCCTTTGGCTTTTTCCAGAAGCTCGGCATGACCCGGACCTACGCCGAGACCGACTGGCAGGACCATTATATCCTCTCCAGTCAGGTGTGGACCACAGCGCGGGATCTCGGCCGGCTCGGAATGCTTTATCTGAACAACGGCATCTGGAACGGCGAGCGCCTGCTCCCCGAAAACTGGCGGGAATATGTCAGCACGCCATCTGGACCTCAACCAGAAGAGCGCAATTTCGGATATGGCGCGACATTCTGGCTGATGAACAATTCCGCGGGAATACCGAAAGACGCATTTGCAGGCTTTGGCAATCGCGGCCAATATCTGGTGATCATCCCCTCGCTAGATCTCGTGATTGTCCGGCGTGGCTATGATAGCGGCGACAATCGATTTGATATCGAAACCTTTACCAAAGACCTTGTGGAAGCGGCAAAACAATGAAAATCAAATATAATGCAGCGGTTTGCACAGAGCTGACCGGCCCCTCGTCCATCCGGATAATCGAACAGGAAGCGCTTCCTCTGCAAACGGGAGAAGTCCGGATCAAGGTCCACGCGGCGGGTTTGAACTTTCCCGATTTATTGATGACGCAGGGCAAATACCAGTTCCGCCCCGACCCACCATTCATCCCCGGACTGGAAGCGTCGGGAGAGGTGATCGAGGTTGCAGCAGATGTAGACAGCTTCAAACCCGGCGACCGAGTCATGGCCGGCGGCAAGGGCGGCGCGCTGGCGGAGCAATGGATTGTCAATGCGGCGGCAGTCTCTCCCCTGCCCCCGGCTCTTTCCTTCAGCGAAGGCGCCTGCTGGCAAACCGGCGCATCGACCGCCTGGCACGCACTGGTCGAGCGAGGGCATCTGCAGGCCGGAGAGTCCGTTCTCATTCTCGGCGCCAGTGGCGGCGTCGGCATGGCGGCAGTCAAGATGGCCAAGCATATCGGAGCGATGGTCATCGGCACCGGTTCAAGTGAGGCCAAGCGTGAGGCCATCAGGGAAGCAGGTGCTGATCATGTGCTTGATCCAGCGGACGAGAGCCTCGCGGCAAAGATTAAAGCGCTGACCGATGGCAAAGGCGTCGACGTTGTCTATGACCCGGTTGGCGGTGACCTGGCGCTGACGGCCACGCGCGCTATCGCCTGGAACGGGCGCTATCTCATCATCGGCTTTGCCAGCGGAAAAATCCCGTCCTTCCCCGCCAATCATGCCATGATCAAAACTTATAGCCTGATTGGCGTTCGTGCCGGTGAAGGTCCCCGCCGTGATCCCGATCTCGCGCTGCGACAGAGTGCCGCGCTGAAAGAACTGGCGTCTCAGGGAGCAATGCGCCCGCATATCTCCCACCGCTTTGCCCTGACCGATATAGTGCGGGCGCTGACCGTGCTTGAGAGGCGTGAAGCCATTGGCCGGGTTGTAGTAGAGATCATCCCAAGCGGTTGATCTTTACGAGTATTTACGCTTCTCCTCCGGAGTTTCGCGATTGATAACTGTCTATCTTCCCCGAAATATGGTAACACGGTTTCAGACGAGACGATTTTTCAACTAGGGGAAGCTATATGGACGGGATGCGAATAGGCAATTATGCTCTGGATACGGAGTTAGCGATAGAAATAGGACAGAAGATAGGTCTCGCGATCATCATTCTCTTCGTTACCTGGGCCTTGGCCAAGGCGGCAAAATGGGCGTTTGCAAAACTGGTTGATAATATCGGCTTCCTGCAACGGGACACCGGATCGGGCGTCTCCCTCGGCCAGTCCCTGGGCAAAATTGCCAGCCTGCTTATCTGGCTATTTGGTCTGATTGCTATTTTGACCGTGTTCGGTCTTGGCGGCGTGGTGCAGCCGATTGAAGGCTTGCTCAACACTGTGATGCAGGCATTGCCCGGCATCGTGATGGCTGTGGTCGTTTTCTTCGTTGGCCTCAAGATCGCAGATATTCTGCGCGATCTGGTGGTGACGGCACTGCAGACATTCGACTTCGACAAATGGGCCAACCGCGGCGGTATCGATACCGCCACCGGGAATAGCCAGATTTCGTCGACCATCGGTTCGATCGTTTATGCGCTGACCGTTATCTTCGTCGCGATTTTTGCGCTCGACATTCTCGACATCGAGTCCATTTCCGGACCGGCTAGCGAAATGCTGCGGACAATTTTCCAGGCCTTGCCCGCCATCTTCACCGCGGCAATAACCTTGGGTCTCGGCTATCTGATCAGCAAATTTGTCGTCCAGATCATCAAGGATATCCTGCCGGGTCTTGGTGTGGATCAATCTGTTGCTGCAATCGGCATATTGCCGGAAAGAACGTCACTGACGTCTATTCTGGCTCGTATCGCCCAGATTGGCATCATGCTGTTCTTTGCGATCGCTGCGACGCGCCTTCTCGGATTTCCGGAACTGACCCGTATACTCGATCAGATTCTTGAACTGGGTGGCCGTGTGTTGTTCGGTGGTGTTGTGATCATGGCTGGCTTCCTGATTGCCAACCTCCTCGCGCGCGTGATGAGCAGTGCGGATGAAGACAGCCTGGCTGCACCCATCATCCGCTATGCAACGATCATCCTTTTCACCTTCATGGGCCTACAATTCATGGGTGTCGGCGAAGAGATCGTGCAGACCGCGTTCACCGCACTGGTGATTGGTGGAGCCGCGGCCGCCGCTCTGGCTTTTGGTTGGGGTGGACGCAATGTTGCCGGCAAGGTTCTCGAAGACCTGCGCAACAATCCGCCGAAACCGAAAGCACCTGCAGCACGCAAGCCTGCAGCGCGGAAACCTGCGGCAACCAAACCGGTTGTCAAAAAATAGGCACTGACCGACAAAATGCACAACAAGGGCGGGTCCGCTGGACTCGCCCTTTTCTTTTGCCCGATTGATCCGCTAAGGCTCGAGGGTGCGTAAATTCTCCCATTTTGCCTGTGTCGACTGGTCCGGTGCCAAGACCGAGCGTCCGAACGGCATTGCGGTAGCGATCATCGGTCCGGACGGCCCTCCTGCCCTGTTATCTCCCCAACCGCGCTGGTCTCGGGCTGATGTTCTCGACTGGCTGCTCCGTCTTGCAGAACGCCGACGGGATATATTGATCGGCTTTGACCTGTCGATGGCGCTCCCCTTTCATGATCGCGGCGCCTATTTCCCCGAATGGAGCGAAAGCCCTGACCATGCGAAGGCCTTGTGGCGTGAAGTCGACGCGATGTGCAGTGATGACCCGCATTTAAACGTCACCAGCTTTCTGACCCATCACCAGGCGAGCCGCCATTTTCGTCATGGCGGAGGCCAAGTTGGCGATCTGTTCACGGGCGGCGTCGGACGCTTGCGCGAAGTTGAACGCTACCAGCGGGCGACGGGACAGGCCAACAGCGCCAGTTGCTTTAATCTGGTTGGCGCTGCACAGGTGGGGAAATCCAGCCTGACCGGGATGCGGATGCTGCATCAATTATATGGCGCGATACCGGTCTGGCCATTTGATCCCGTTCCCGATTCCGGTCCGGCCATCGTCGAAATCTACACGACCGTTGCCGCTCTGGCCGCCGGCCAGCCCAAAGGACGCAGCAAGGTCCGCGACCGCGCCGGTCTAAAGCAGGCCCTGACACGGCTGAACACGGCCACACCGGCAAGACTGGCCCGTTATGACGACCATAGTACCGATGCATTGATAACCGCAGCGTGGATGAAGCAGGTAGCGGCCAATCCCTCGCTCTGGAACCCTCGCGAGATGACCGACGAGATCGCGCAAAAAGAGGGCTGGACCTTTGGCGTAGTTTGACGCTAATAGCGCCCAGCAAATCCAGTGCATGCCGAATTAGCTCAGCTGGTAGAGCAACCGCCTTGTAAGCGGTAGGTCATCCGTTCGAGTCGGATATTCGGCACCATTTTTGCGGAGTAAAGTCGATCCGGGGGATCGACGACCGCAGAAATCCCGCAGCGCACGCAAGGTCTTGCCTTTAAGCCATGGCTGGTTCCCGATAGTATAATTTCTTTCAAGTCTGCGATGCTGTTATCGCCGCTGACGCAAATTTGTTTTCAATTCTTATATTATAACAATTTGACGATTTCGGCCTATGACGTGCGGATGTTTATTAGAACGTTCATGATCTTCGTACTGACTTTGTCCGCAATATATAGTCCCGAAGCGGCAGCCCACGGGGGCCGGACGGCTGCTGACGGCTGTCATAATGATCGCAAAAATGGTGGCAGACACTGTCATGGCGGCGGCACGACCCCGCCGCAACCGGCTCGTCCGACGGGTACGCGGGATTATTATGCGAACTGCACAGCAGCCAGAGCGGCTGGTCCTACGCCGATATATCGGGGGCAGCGCGGCTACGGTCGGCATCTCGACAGAGATGGTGACGGGATAGCTTGCGAATAGACAGTCGCAGCGCTTCCGCAGACCAAAAAAAGCCCCGCCGGTTTCCCGGCAGGGCTTTCTTTATATCATGGTCGCTTCAGATCAGAATTTGAAGCCTGCACCGATGCCATAGCGCCGTGGTTCCAGCGTGAAGACATTGGTGTAGAGACCCGAAGACTGATCGGTCACATAAAGACCGGTTTCCGAGTTGCTGTCGAAGAGGTTCTGGACAAAACCGCGAACATACCAGCGATCATCCGTACCGTTCAGCTGGATCTGGGCATTCGCCTGCGCGTAGCCATCGATCCGGTTGACATTGCCGTTGAAGATGCTGCCATAGCTCTCTCCCGTATAAGCAAGGTCAACACGCGGGACCAGGCTCATACCATTGTCAAAGTTCATGGTATACTGGACGCCGACCGAGAATTTCAGCCGAGGCGCTTGTGGCAGATCATTACCGCGTATGTTCTTGGGAACACCTGCAGCAAAATATTCTATCCCGCCAAATGCCGCCGGATCCAGGCCAGCAGCTGCAAACGCGCCTGCTGCTGCGGCTTCAAGCACACCGCAAACACCGAACGCGCCGGTAGAGGCGATACCGCCATCTGCTGGGAAAGCGACGGTTGGCTGCAGCCCGGCACCAGCAGCGAGACCAGGAACCAGACCGGCATTAATGACACCGTTCACCGAGTTGACGAACTGGTTCACCCCGGCGATATTTCCGGACGTAGAAGTCACCGCACAATTGGAGGCGTTTGTGATGTCCTTGATAATCACGGCATCGGAACGGGCACCGCCGAAGTCGCGCGGATCGCTATTGAAGGTGTCACCCGTGACCTCGGTGTGCAGATAGCTGAATCCGAGATTGATCATCCAGTCCGGATCAGGGCGAATGATTGCCTCGACTTCCGCACCGTAGATATCGGCATCAATATTCTCGTTTACGGCTGTCCTTGCGACAATCTTGCTGAGCTGCAAATCCTTATATTTATAGTAGAATGCAGTCACGTTGAGTTGCAGGGCACCATCGGCAAAGGTGTTTTTCGATCCGATTTCAAACGCGTCAACCTGTTCTGGCTGGAACGATTCCGGAACTTCGAAAATTGGCTGCAGTGGTGGATTCAGCCCGCCTGACTTATAGCCGCGAGAATAAGAAAAATAGACCAGATTGTCGTCGGATATCTTATAGTCAAGAACCGCACGACCGGTAATCTCATCGTTTTTAACCTGACGATTCTGTAGAATCTGATTTCCTAACGTGCCAGGGTCCGCATCGAACGATCCGACATATGGCGATTCAAACGCGTTGGTTGTTTGACTGTAAGGAACAAGGAAACTTGCCAGCGTCGAACGCGCCTCGACGTCTTTCTTGTCATTGTTATAACGCAAACCACCGGTAAATTTCAGCGTGTCACTGATGTCAAAATAGACCTCACCAAACAGACCATAAGATTTGACCTTCAAATCACTCGTATTGTTGCGGAAATATGGTGTGCCGAGATATGAAGGCGGCAAGCCAGCGCCGAGTGAAGTAAAGCTACCAAGCAAACCTGCGACATAATCAATCGCGAAGGCATTCACATAATAGCTGTTCTCCGTAAGATGATAGTCTGCGTAGATACCGCCGAGCAAGAAGTTGAACGGACCATCAAGATCGCTTGAGATGATAGCCTCCGCCGACCAACTGCTATTATACTGGTTGGAACGGTCATATTGTAGCGGTGTGGTCGCACAATTGCTGTTTCCGCCGAACGATCCAAGTCCGATTGTGTCGGTGTCCGACGTACATAAAACGCCATCTGGCCCGTTAGGAATGATCGCCGCGGCAAGTGGCGCAAAATAGGATGCCGGAAGACCTGGAATAAGCCCGGCTGCAGCTGCAGCGAGCGAGTTCAGCCCAGGCGCATAACCATCCCGACGACCGATATTGTTGTTATAATCCTGCCGTGAATCCAGTTTTACCTTTTGATAGGTACCGGAAAGCTGCGCGCTGATTGGTCCAAAGTCATGTTCGATCTTGCCTTGGAACGTCAGCTCGCTGGTAAAATATTCGGGCGTGAAAGCTGTGTTGACCGTCCGCGGATCGGACGGAATATCAATGCCTTCATATTGATCCGGACCATAAAGGCTGCCCAGCGCGAAAATGGTCGGAATGCCTTGAGTCGCGAGGAATTCCTCCGAAGACAGCGCCGCCGTGAAGGTCGCGTTGCCATTGAACGATTGGGCATCGCGGCGGTTGTTCAGACAACCCAGAATGCCTGTCTCGTCGCGTTGACAATATTGCTTCTGGATCCGCATACGATTGTCGTCTTCGCGGAAATAGGAAGCGAACAGGTCAATTGTCGTGTCCGGGGTTGGTTCGAAACGCAGCGAACCACGCACCGAATAGAGTTCCCGATCATCGAGATCCGGTCCGCCATTGAGATTGGTGGTATAACCATCCCGTTTTACATAAATGCCCGCGCCACGAAAAGCCAGGGTGTCGCCCAGCGGGATGTTGACCATGCCCTTGACTTTGATGGCGTTATAATTTCCATATTCGGCATCACCGGACGCCTGGAACTCGCCCATTCTTGGCTTGGCCGTTACGACATTGACCACGCCAGCGGTTGCGTTGCGTCCGAACAATGTTCCTTGTGGACCGCGCAAGACTTCTACACGCTCAAGGTCGAAAAATTCTGTTTCAAACAGTCGCGTTGAAAATAACGGTTGATCGTTCAAGTGAATGGCAGTTGCCTGATCGCAAGACACGCCGACACAAAGATCGCCGATTCCACGGATCGTAAAGCTTGAACTGGTAAAATTGGTCTTGGTAAACGTGATATTCGGAAGCGTTAGCTGGAGATCGGAGCTATTCTCGATCTGCTGCGCTTCGAGCGCCGCCTGTGAGAATGCCGAAACGGCGATTGGCACGTCCTGGGCACTTTGCGCCTGACGTTGCGCGGTAACAATAATGACGTTGTCATCAATAACATCATTGTCCTGACCCTGTGCCATAACAGGTACGGACATTGCAGATATAGCTGTAGCAGCCAACAGTAGCGATTTACGCATTTCTCTCTCCCAAATCCCAACGATCTCACCGGAGAGTGAAGCTTATGCTCATCCCCCCGATTAGCTAACATTCAACTAATCGCGTGATTAAGTCCAGACTGAAATATAAAAAATGCACCAGCTCATTACATTTTTGCACCAGATCGGGGCAATTTGATGCAATTTGGATACAAAAAAGCCCTGCCAGTTTCCTGACAGGGCCTGTTTTTGTAATTTTAGTTCAAGCTTAGAATTTGAACCGGACGACACCACCATATGTACGGGGCGCACTTGGATAACCCAAAACCGTTCCCGATTGCGCGACGCCATCGAATACAGTCGTGAGGAACTGGTCGTTGAGCAGGTTACGAACATAGGCACCGACTTCAAGGCCATTTTCAAGCTTGAGCGTCATCGAGCCATTGACCAGATTGACCTCGCGATCAAAAATCTGGGTGTTGCCCAATTCAGCGTTGAATGTCGGCAATCCGTTGTTGATCGGCGTGTTGCTTTCATGGCTGTAATCAATACGTGTAATCAACATATTCCCGCTGGCACCGAATTCGTGCGAATAGGTCGCAGAAGTCGAAATGGCGAACTCGGGGATACCGCCCGGGGTTGCGCCGCTCAGATCGCCCAAGACACTGCCCGGGAAATCGTCATACAACGGATCCAGATAGGTCATTGCAAAGGTGAACACCAAACCTTCGGCCGGGTTGATATTACTATCAAACTCGAAGCCTTTGACCGATTGCTGACCCGCATTTTGCAATGCAAAGCCGGTACCGGTGAAAGCAAGGCTCTGGAAGCCTTTAATGGTCTGGTCGAACAATGCGAGGTTGAAGCCGAAGCCTTCCCACTGACCCTTGACACCAACTTCATAGACGGTGGCATTCTCCGGACCTGCAAAGCGAGAGCCGCTTCTCAGATTTGGCACAGCCAGACCGGCGTCCAGGATCGGTGACGAAGGCGCAGCGAAAGTCGATCCACCCGGGCCCGCGATATAGTCGGTGCTCGAAGGCCGACTGTCACGCGACAGGTTAACCGAACTCGCCTTGAAGCCTGTTGCATAGCTACCGTAGATATTCACCTGGTCCGAGATCGCATAGGATGCGCGCAGCAGATAGGTGAACTTGTCATCGCGGGTCTTGCCGTCTTCGACAGCGTTCGGGATGGTCACGAAAGGAGGCTGGAACTGGAAAGCATCCAGGCCGAACAGCGGGTTCGCAGCCGACTGTGCTGCAGCGAGCAGAGCCGCCTGGTTAGCCGCCGGCAGTGCCTGGAACTGTTCACGGGTGGTAACCGTTCCGCCGGTTGCACCTACGATAAACGCATCGACCAGATTGATCTGACCCAATGGATCGAAGCTTTGCTGCGCGAGTGCGAAGTCCTTCTTGTCATCGGTGTAGTTGAAGCCACCGGTGAAGACGAGACCGTCAACCGGTTCAAAATCAACGGTACCGAAGATCGAATAGGACGTATTATCCATCGAGAACTGCTCGGATGTGAGCAGCGGTGTGAGGAAGATCGATTCCTGCGGCAGGCCAAGACCGGCTTCAACCGCATTGAACACGCTCGGGTTGCCCGCAAGAACATCGGCGGGGTTTCCACCTGCCAGTAGCTCAAAGAAGTCACGGATTTGGCTACCGTTCTCGATCTGGCTTTTCTGCGAGATGCTTTCGTCGAAATAATAGCCGCCGAGCAAGAAGTTGACCGGACCGTCGAAGTCCGATGCAACGCGGAATTCCTGGGTGAACGTCTTTACCTTCTGGTTGCGGGTTTCGTTCGCAACATCCAGGCTGCTGTAATCGATGTCCGAAACGAACAGGTTCTTCAGCTCCCGGTAGGAAGAGATCGAGGTGAAAGACAGCGGGCCAGCGTCATAATCGACCTGGATCGAGCCACCGTAATTGTCGACCTTGTTGACCGGAACCTGATTGAGATACGCATCATAGCTGTAACGATCTGTCGAGAATTCGCCACCAAGCAACTGGATCGCTCCTGCGGTTGGCCCGGCGAGAACCGTCGTAACCTGACAGCAAATCTCGTCAATCCGCGAATAATCACCAATCGCACGAATCGTCAAATCCGATGTTGGTTCGATCAAAAGCTGAGCACGGGCAGCCCAGCGATTCCGGTCATTCTGCTCTTCGTCGAGATTGACAATCTTGGCGTAACCGTCGCGGCGATTATAGCTACCATCGACCGAGAAGGCGATATTGTCGGTTATCGGGCCGGTAATATCGGCCTTGAGAACAACATTATTATAATTGCCGTAAACAGCTTCAACCGCTCCGCCAAACTGGAATTGCGGTTCGCGTGTAACCACCGAAATCACGCCGGCAGAAGCATTCTTGCCGAACAGGGTCGATTGCGGGCCGTTCAGCACTTCGATGCGCTGCACGTTGGGAAGATCTGACAGAGCCGCAGCCGAGCGCGAACGGAACACGCCGTCAATGAACACGCCAACGGAGGGCTCGATGCCGAAATTGTTATCGCCGTTACCAAAGCCGCGAATGATGAAAGTCGATGCCGAAGAGGTCTGGAGCTGGCTGACACGCAACGAAGGAGCGACCGACTGCAGGTCGAGCACGTCACGAATCTGCGCATTTTCGAGCGTTTCACCGGTTGTAACCGAAACCGAAATTGGCGTTTCCTGCAATGTGGTTTCGCGCTTGGACGCGGTGACGATGATTACATTATCGTCAAAGGTTTCTTCTTCCTGAACATCCTGTGCATAGGCAGGCGATGCTGCCATAACGCCGCCAAGTGCAGTAGCGGCTAAAAATTTAGCGATTTTCATGTGTTTCTCCTGCGCTCCGGCCTTTTGCCGTGAGCATGAAATGAAATGGAGCGGACCGTCCATTTATGCCTCGGTCCCCTCGTTCAAACAGCAGGATTAGTCCAGCATATTTAGGCCGGGAAAGACTGCATTACTGCCGATTATCGCAGAAATTCAAATATCGTTGCAACTAAGTCACAAATATTCGAATTTCCGGGAATGATGCCCCGTAGGCTTTGGAGATGGGCACTCGAATCATTGGGGAATTTTTGTCGACCTACCCTAGAGCGAGCACATCGGTCAGAGGTGCCGTTATTCCAAAGACGTTGCTTCGTATTTTAACGCGGCCGTTCACCGCAGATAATTTGCTCGCGCCCGAATGGCACCAAGCGGGAGACCTGCCTCGAGGATGTGAAAGAGCGATAACGCGCATAGGCGCGATTATTGTTTATCGAAAACTATGCGGCCAATGCCGGTCATTAGAAACCCGCTTGGAGAATTCGAAAAACGGTCAATCAATACCCGTCCAATGTCACTTTTGGGCGGGGCTCGGGCTTTCAAACAATCAAGTAGCGAAGATCAAATGCAAGACGTATCCAGCGATATAGGCCAGAATTGCGGCTACTCCGCCCATTACCAAAGTCTGTAGTCCAGACCTGACAGGGGATATACCGACCACTCTGCCTTTTCCCATTCCCAAGGCGAAAAACGTCGCGGCACCGAGGCTGGCACTGGCAAAGAACATTGCGTTGAAATCGCCGGCCCCGATCAGGAATGGGAGTAGCGGGATGGCTCCGCAAATCGAGAAGGCGACGAACGTCGTAACTCCTGCCCTCAACGGGCGCGTCGAGACATCGCTCAACCGGAGTTCTTCGGCCATCATTGTGTCGACCCACACACCTCTATCGGCGGTAATAACCTCGACGATCTCGTCCAAGCCAGTGCCTTCGAACCCCTTTCGCGCGAATATCTCGCGAATTTCCTCGCGCTCGCCTTCGGGGAAGACATCGATCTGCCATTGTTCATCGGCGCGGCTTTGTCGGACCTCCTCTTGACGCGTGCGGGTTCCGAGATAATTGCTCACGGCCATGCTAAAGCCGTCAGCGATGAGGTTTGCTATACCGAGGATAATGACGATTGTAGAAGCTAGCTGGCCGCCCGCACTACCAGCCACGACAGCAAATGTTGTGACGACACCGTCAACACCGCCAAGCATGAAATCCCCCAAGGGGCTTTCACCCCGGGGATGATCCAAGCGGTTGCGGATTCGATGAGGAGCGTGTTCGCCGTGCAGATCTCGGGATGGGCGTGCCATTCTACTTAGTTGCGCACGACCAGAACTGAGTGGTTTGCAAACATAGTTGGCCTCCTTCTCCGCCTATCTGGCACAAAGCTAGCATTTTTTGAAGCCGATAGGCCGTAAGTGAGTGTTTTTGCGGGCCGACCGGGTTCCGGCGATTACCGGCAATAGTGGAACTTGGTCCTATGCAGGATATTGCAAAGAATCACCAGCTAAGGCGGATCAGCGGAAATTTTGGCAATTGGAACCGTCGAAACAAAATAGTCTGGGAGCTGTACGTAATTTGGCGACCGCATTCGCAAAATGTGGCGTAGTTGGGTACATATATACTAAGGCCTCGATGCAGGCTTTCCGAGACGAGGGAATATTGGGTGACACAGGCAAGCCAGGGGATCGCTGGACCACCAAGAGGCAAACGCCCTACCCTTCGCCGCGCGCTGACGCTGCCCCTGCTCACACTATACGGTCTCGGCGTGACTATCGGCGCGGGGATCTATGTACTCGTTGGCGCTACAGCGGCAGAGGCCGGAACCTATGCTCCGATATCGTTCCTGGTAGCTGCAATGGTAGCAGCATTCACAGCCTTCTCATATGCGGAACTGGCAACTCGATTCCCGGTCAGCGCGGGTGAAGCAGCCTATGTTGAGGCCGGGTTTGGCGCAGGTTGGCTGACGGTTGCGGTTGGTCTTCTCGTCGCACTATCAGGGATCGTTTCTGCCTCGGCTATTGCGATTGGCGCAGCCTCTTACCTCACCGCTATTATCGGCTTGCCAGCACCCGCTTTGATGATTGGTTTGGTTCTTGCCATGGGCCTCGTGGCCGCGTGGGGCATTGCGCAGTCCGTTATAGTCGCCGCGGTCGTCACCATAATCGAGATTGGCGGATTGTTAATGGTAATTGCCTGGGGCTTTGGCAGCGCCTCCGAAACAGCTGTGGTGCTGCGAGACCTAATCCCCCCGTTTGGAGGCGGGCATTGGTTCGGCATCGGCGCGGCATCGCTTCTTGCTTTCTTTGCCTTTGTCGGTTTCGAGGACATGGCCAATGTTGCTGAAGAAGTGAAAGATCCGACGCGCACGTTTCCCAAGGCCATTATCCTGACAGTGATCATTGCGGCGCTACTTTACATGGCCACCACCACCGCAGTCATTCTCGTCGTTCCAATGGCGGACTTGACAGGAAGTGCAGCGCCTCTCGCACTGGTCTTTGCAAATGCGCCACAAGTTGTGCGCGATGCCTTCGCTGCTATCGCGGTTGTTGCAACGATCAATGGCATCCTGATTCAGATCATCATGGCTTCGCGGGTTTTCTTTGGGCTTGCAAACAAAGGGTACCTGCCGCGCTGGCTTGCCCAGGTTTCCGAGCGCACGCAAACGCCGATAGCTGCAACGGCGCTTGTCGTTCTTATCATCGTGATTCTAACTCAAGCCTTTCCGATCAAGGCACTGGCTGAAAAGACATCTCAAATCGTGCTCATTGTATTTGTGCTGGTGAACCTTGCTTTGCTGCGGGTGAAGCGTCAGGTCTCTGTCCAGTTGCAGCCCCATATCACAGTACCATGGTTAGTCCCCGTCTTCGGCGCAATGACAAGTTTGGCGCTTCTGACGACGGCGCTCCTGTAAAATGTACCGTGAGATATCGGATCACAAGAAATAGCTTCAACTGCAGGATATTGGGAGTGGTGCTGCAATGGCTGACATTAAGTCACTACCTGTCCATCGGCATTTCCCGGTTGTTCCGTCCAGGAAAAGGCGTTCTGCTACCGGCCCGGTACGAGCCTCTAAGTTCTGTCCGACTGAATGGCAGGCTTGAGGCAGCAGGAGTGTCGCACCGAACAACCGCCATTGGGGCGGAAGCTGCCGTCTCGATCGCGTCGGGGGAACGGTCTGCTTTCACGGCGTTGCCAGCAAAAAGCCTTTAGCCCGCAATTGATCCAGCTGCGCCTGTTGCGCTCTAGGGCGCGCTTATCCAGAATTAATGCCCATCTTTGACCGCTCTGACCTCGCAAGAATAGCGGTTTTGCAGCAGATCTCTGTAATGGTGCCCCTGGCCCGACTCGAACGGGCACTCCTTGCGGAACTGCATTTTGAGTGGGACGAGACAACCGTAAGCTTCTGATAACGAGTTATAATTTTTTCGTCAAGCCAAATTTGTGTAAGGTTTTGTGTAAGTGTGTAAGACATGTGTAAGCGAATCCCACAAAAAGTGGAGCGCGGCTAATGCTATTCCCCCATCTCTCACTGGTCCCCATCCTGCTGTTCTGAAGCTTCCGTTGAATTGTCTAAACTGAATGGCGTTTGGCTGTATGTTGATCCAATCAGATCAAATCGATGCAGCATTGAATTCGATTCGCCCTGACCAACGAGAATTCACCTGTCAGACAAAGGCATCACCGCCCTACCCAATCAATGCGCGTGATCTGACTGCGATGGCTTAGAGTGCTCGTCACTTCGCCGATGCGACAGATAGTATTTCTCGAACGCAAAAAATCCGGCAATCCCGGCAAAAGAGATTGCTATGATCATTGGATCGCTTGCTGCCTTCATGGTCAGGAATGCTCCAAGAACAATCAAATCCAGAATGATCGCGCTTAGCAAAATCCAGCCTTTTGCTCCGACACCGTCTTTCAAATGATGATAAACGCCCCAATGGATGATCATGTCCATCACCAGATAAAATATCGCCCCCAATGAGGCTATCCGGCTCAAATCAAAGAACGCAGCCAACAGGCCTGCGGCAATTACGGTGAAAACCAGCGTATGCTTTTGAATGCCCCCAGGCATTCCAAAATGACGGTGCGGAATGAGGTTCATGTCCGTAAGCATCGCCAGCATGCGCGATACCGCAAAAACACTGGCAAGAAGCCCCGACGCGGTTGCGATGACGGCGACAGCAACAGTGAACCATACGCCATATTCACCAAAGGCAGGTCGCGCCGCCTCTGCCAGCGCATAATCCTTCGCAGCAGCGATTTCGCTTATCCATTGGTCGTCAGCGAAACTTGCAGACGATTAGGAGTAAGTGGTTCCTGCAGACCCATTGACGAATGCGCTGATCTCTCAGCGTATTTGAAGCTGCGTGATCCATTGGATCTGAATTTGCGTCGGAAATCACTATAATTTAGGTAAGCGTTTCAAGACCGTCGAAGATTGGATAATTGCCGTATCGGTCGATGAGAACGGCAGAAATCGATCAATGACGGTTTCGAGCTCCTGCAGATCGCCAACTACGACTTTTGCTAGAAAGCAGTCCTCGCCGGTGACGTGATCCGCTTCGACAATCTCAGGAGTGTCGATGAGCATCTGTGCCACTCTCTTTGCTTCACCCGGCATGGCGCGCACACGAACATGCGCAAAAATGCCCAAGCCAAAAACAGTTGGGTCAACGATAATAGTGTAACCCTGTATTGCGCCTGTATCTTCCAGCTTGTGAATACGCTCTGTTACGCTTGGACTGGACATTCCAATTTGTTCCGCAAGTTCCCGAACGGTCATTCGACCATTGTCGTTCAATGCGGCGATAATCGCTCGATCAGTAGCGTCGAGCGGCCGTGTTACATATCGGCTTCGATTCATAATATACCTCTAGCTGGATGACTCCGGCGAGGCCTTGAGATTGCGAAGGCAAATGTTCGATTTTGCCTTATTTATCCGCACTCGGACTTGAAATCGGGCTGACAGCGAACCCGCCCAACGACGAACACACAGTCCGCAGGATCAAGATTGAAGGTCAAAAGCCGTTACGGGTTTCAATATACAAGTCAAAACGTCCGTAACGCCTTCCTGAATCTATAGCTGAATTGAGTTCCTGACTCCTATGATTAGTTCGAAAATCAAAAGGATAGTCGTATCTAGGTAAATAGTTCGGAGCAAAGCTAATGGAATATAGCGCGTATCTTAGACCAATTGTCACTTCATGTGGGGCTAACCTTACATGAGCTATTCTTCAGCAGCCCTATTTGCACTCGCCTCACAATGCGCACCAACAGTGGCTCCCGAAACGGTGCTGGCAATCATAAATACCGAAAGCAGAGGGTATCCCTTTGCCTTAAATGTGAATGGCGGGCGGCAACCAGCGCGCCAAACCACCGCCGTCAACGCTGCTGCGACCGCGCGGCGTTTCGTGGCGGCAGGGTACTCAGTCGATTTAGGTCTTGGCCAAATCAACTCGCGCAACATGCGCTGGCTTGGCCTAACCTGGGAAACAGTTTTCGACCCATGCACCAATGTCGCAGCGTTGGGCAAAGTCATGACCAGCAATTACAATGCCGCGAAGGTCGGGCGCGATCCGCAAACCGCGCTTCGCGTCGCCCTCTCGATGTATAACACCGGAAGCCAGTCTCGCGGGTTTCGCAACGGTTACGTTGCCAAGGTCGTCGGCAATGCCGGAATCGCGGATAGATACGCACCCAATACAGCCAAGCCATCGCAATCAATCACGGAAACAAGCGGCGATCTACGGACAATCATAGTCGCAGAAAATGCGGCGCAGCAGGCGCCACCTCGCCCTGCACCGCCCCCGAGGTGGAACCTCTTTGAGCGTGCGGCTTACGAACGCGAAACCAAAGCTCTCGCAGAAAATGAAAGGGGCAGCATATGAGCACCATCCTAAATTTGGTACGCCGCGCTAATGTGCGACGCACATCTCGTGCGGTAAAATCTAGCCAGCTTCAAAACATGTGCCAAGGCGCGGTGTTCTGGAGCATAGCCCTCTTGTCTGCGATGTTCGTTTCGCTCGCGCTCCCCGAGCCAGCCTACGCACAAAACCTAGAGAGTTTTGCTAGCAACGTGCGCGGGCTTTTATCATCGACGCTTCTCCGCACACTGGCGGTCATCGCCGTAATTGTAACCGGCCTACTCTGGTTTACAGGCCGCGCCTCGACCGCTGTTCTGGTGACGGTCATCATTGGCATCGCCATAGTCTTCTCGGCGGATTCCATCGTCGGTCTCATTGCAGGCTGATGGCGATGAACGAGCAAACCGAAAGTCTGACAAAAAACACGCTGTTCCTCGCGGTGACGCGCCCGGCGCTCTGGGCGGGGATTCCGATTGAAGCGGCGGTGTTACTGTTAATCGCCAGCGCATCGGTACTGATTCAAAGCAACAGCCCACTCTATGCCGCATTGATCGCCGCTTTCGGATATTCAATTTCGCGGCTGATCGTGCGGCATGATGTTAATGCGTTTCGCCTTCTGTTCCTTTGGGGCCGGACGAAAGCGGGCAACCGAAACCGAGCATTTTGGGGTGGCAGCAGCTACTCACCGCTGCCGCTTACTGGCCTGCGCCGCAAAGGCTTTGGTCGTCATGCGTAGATTGCTCGCCACCAACAATGCTGTGCCGCTCAAAATAGCGCAGCGCGAAGCAACGCCTGAAAAATTCTTACCCTATGCGCGCCATATTAACGAAGAAATGGTGGCGCTCGATTCCGGCGATATCATGCTAACTTTCGAACTCACGGGCCGCGCCTTCGAGACATCGGATGTGCGTGATCTCAACGACTGGCATACTAAGATAAATGGATTGCTGCGTAACCTGCATGACGAACGACTGTCGATCTGGACGCATTTGATCAGGATGCGCGTGGATCAATATCCCGGCGGGGCATTCAAATCTGGTTTCGCTGCCGATCTGGACCTTGCCTATTTTGGCCGCATCAACCGGGAACGGATGTTCATCAACCGCTTCTTCGTCAGCCTTGTCATTCGCCCTTCTGCGACGGGAAGCGACAAGATCATTCAGCTCTTCAAACGCAAGGTGTCGAAGCAGGCCAATAAAGGTCCGCTGATCGACGAGGCGCTGGTCGAATTGCTCGATGATAAAGCGCGCGACTTTGAAAAGCTCATGGCGCGCTGTCAGCCGCGCCGCTGCGGGATATATGAACATCGCGGATTGATGTTTTCCGAAACGATGGAAGTCGCAGACATGGTAATGACCGGACGCCATGTCAGGGTTCCCGTCGTGCGCGGGCATCTGGGCGGCGCGCTTTACCGCGCGCGCACAATCTTCGGCGCGGAAACTATCGAGGTTCGCGGTGCCGACACATCAGCCTTTGGCGGCATTTTCGGAATCCGCGAATACCCCGCGCAAACTACCCCGCGCCAGTTTGAAGCGTTGCTCTCGGTCGATTTCGGGTTCGTGCTGACACAATCTTTCACATTTCTTGGACGAGCGGCAGCAACCGAGAAATTCCGTCTGCGCATGACGCAAATGGAAAATTCAGGCGACCGTGCGGTCAGCCAGGCCGATGCGCTGATTGATGCGAGCGATGATCTTATGTCGAACCGCTTCGTTCTGGGCGATCATCATTTCACGCTCGCCGTTTACGGGACAAGTATGCGCGCCTTGCGCGAGCATATGTCCGTGGCTCGCGCCGCCCTTGCCGATACCGGCATGGTGGCGGCGCGCGAGGGCGCTGCACTTGAAGCTGCCTATTGGTCGCAGCTCGTCGGCAATTTCGCTTGGCGCGCCCGGCCTGCGCCTATCACATCACTCAATTTCGCAGCCTTCTCTCCCTTTCATACATACCCTGCCGGACAAGCGAGCGGAAATCATTGGGGTGACGCGATAGCGCTTCTCAAAACCAGCGCGCGCAGCCCCTATTTCTTCAACTTCCATAAAGGTGATCTGGGTCACACGCTGATCATTGGTCCCTCTGGCGGCGGCAAGACTGTGCTGCTTAACTTTCTGATGGCACAGGCGGAAAAGACCGGCGCGCGGCAGATATTCATCGACAAGGATCGCGGCGCACAAATCTTCGTGCAGGCAAGTGGCGGCACTTATCTCGCATTGCACAATGGCATCGCCACCGGCTTCTCTCCGCTCAAAGCACTGACCGACTGCGCCCCGGACAAGAGCTTCTTATCGATATTCATCCGCCAATTGGTCCGCGCCGATGGCAAGCCCATCTCGGTCCAGGAAGAACGAAGGATCGAAGACGGCATACATGCGGTCATGAAACTCCCCGTAGCAGACCGTTCGCTAAGCGCGCTCCGCTCAATGCTGGGCATGAAGGATGCAAGCGGCGTTGGCGCGAGGCTAGAAAAATGGACGTCGGAAGGCTCTCTAGGCTGGGTGTTCGACAACCCGCATGACAGCATGACGCTTGATGCGCGGTTTATCGGCTTCGACATGACCGACTTTCTCGACAATGCCGATATCCGCACGCCCGTCATGCTGTATCTCTTCCACCGGATCGATCAGCTTTTAACCGGCGAGCGGATGATTATCTGCATTGACGAATTTTGGAAGGCATTGGGCGATGAAGCCTTCCGGCGCTTCGCTCAGGACGGTCTAAAAACCTACCGCAAACGCAATGCTCTGCTGGTGTTTGCCACGCAGTCACCAGCAGACGCGCTCAAAAGCGACATAAGCCATTCGATCCTCGAACAGGTCGCAACCAAAATCATGCTGCCAAATCCGTTTGGTGCGCGGAGCGATTATGTGGGCGGGTTTGCGCTGTCCGAAGCCGAGTTCAAATTGGTGCGCGAAGATCTCTCACCTGAAAGCCATAAGTTTTTGGTCAAGCAAGGCCATGACAGCGTGGTGGTCGAACTTGACCTGAGCGGGCTCGATGACGCGCTGGCCGTCCTTTCTGGCCGCGCAGAAACCACAGCCCAAGTCGATGAAATTATTGCCGAGACAGGAAGCGATCCTGCGATCTGGCTTCCCCTCTTCCATAGCCGGAGGCGTCCCAGCTGAATCCAACCAAGACGCTGAACAAGCAAGAAAGGTACGACGATGAAGAAATTGACACAGCTGATGGGTGCAACACTGCTTATCGCAGCGCCTCTACCCGCATTTGCCCAAGGTATGCCTGTCCATGACAGCGCCAGCCTCATTCAGCAGATCAACACAGTTCGGCAAGCCTTGCAAATGGTCGAGCAAGGCAAAGAGCAAATTGCCGAAGCGCAAAAGCTCTATCAGGATTTAAACAAGCTCACCGATATTCCTGCATTGGCCCAGCAGCTCAAAACCGATGCGCTGCGCGAGCTTGATACATCAAACGGTTCGCTCGAAGGGTTCGGTAATGGCGATCTCAATGTTGTTGGCGCGGGCCGCGCAAAGGCCGATGAAGTTTATCGCGGACTTCTAGACCGGCTTGGTCTGGTAGGCTCGGAGCAGTCGCGCGCTGTCTTTGATCTGAATGCTCGCAACATCGGTATTAATGCTGGCCTCGCAGAAAATATCGGCTCCGCCGTTACTTCGCGGACGCAAGGGCTCGACCAATTGCGCAGCAGATTGGCGACCGTATCCACGGCTAAGGAAGTCGCTGATCTGACCGCAAGGTTGCAGTTAGAATCTGCTGCTATGCAAAATGACCAGCTTCGTTTGCAGGCGATTGCTTTGCAGCAAAAAGCACAGGAACGCGCACGGGCCGCTGAAGGTCAAGCGGCCTTGGCACAAAAGCTTGATGAAGCGAGCCGCTACTACCGGGGGCAATGAGCATGCGAGCCGCACCCCTGACGATCATGTTATTGCTCGCGGGGTGCGGCGCGTCTGAATTTTCGGACGTAGCGGAGACCGATATGCCCGCCAGAACTTGGCGATATTACACCGCGCATCCTGCCGAGATTGAGCCAGTGCAGAAAATTTGCCGACGGTGGGCGGGCTCAAATACCCCTGCGAGCGCGCAGCCTGCCGTGGTCACGACCAACTGCCGCGCAGCAGCATTCGCCAAATCGCAGCTCCAGCTGACCAGGTAGCAACAAACCGAAAGGACCAAGTGCCAAAATGGATTTCAGCGATCATGTTTTTACCACGATGTTCGAGGCGCTTAACTCTGCCTTGGGCGCGATCGTTGGTAAATATGCCGCTATCATCGGTATTGTGTCACCCGCGCTGCGGATCGGCATAGTGATCTATATTTCGCTGCTTGGTTACGCGATTATGCGCGGGGCTGTGCAATATCCTTTCCGGGAATATGCCTATCGCGGCTGCCAACTCGCGTTTCTCTATTTTGCCGTCACATCGCTTTACGGAACACAAATAGGCATGTTTGCGCTTGGCGGCCTGCCAAGCCAGTTCGCCGCCGCGCTCGGCGGCGCAGATGTGGGAGGTCTTGGCGGCTTTTATGACAAGCTGGCAGGCACCGGCTTTGAAACCGCCAACACTATGCGCAAGATCGCGGCCAATTATCAGGAAACTCAAGGCACTCTTCCTGATATTGGCTATGCTGTCTTTTCAGGCTTTTTGGTGGTGATGGTCCTCATAGCCACCTTGCTATGCTCAGCTATCGGTTTTGTTATCAGCGCATTCGGCCTGTTTGCCTTGGCCCTGCTGTCGGTGGTCGGCCCGCTATTTGTCGCGGCACTCCTCTTCGAGTCCACGCGCGGATATTTCTTTGCCTGGCTGGGTGCGTGCATCAATTATCTGATGCTGATCGTCTTCGCGCTGGTGCTGACGCTGTTTCTTACCCAGACCGGCGAAGCGATTATCGCCACTATTTCTGAAAATGACGAGATCGGGAAGGCCGCAATCAAGGCTCTGGCCTTCTACGCGCTTGGCTTTTTCTTTTTCCTGCAAATTCCCATGCTCGCCGCATCTTTAGGTGGCGGTGGCCCTGCCCTCGCCAACCAGTTTGCCTCGGCAATCGCAGCGGCAGGCGGGTTCGTTGTCGGACGCGGAGCGACCGGTGCGCAGGCAACAAGCCGCGCCATTGAACGCGGTTTCACGCGCGGCATCGCAAGAATGCGGACATCAGGTTCGGTCAGTCGCGGAACAAATTGAGGAGAAAATTATGCGTAAACAAATCATAGCTTTGATTGCCGCCTTGGCGATTTCTATACCTGCCAGCCCTATTGTAGCTGCACCAAAGTCGCCCAAGCTCTCCAAGTGCGACGGTAAGAAGCGCAGGCCAGCCAACCCTTACGGCTCTATATTGCCGACAGTCGATCCCGAGACTGGTACGTCAACGCCTGCAGGGCAACCGTCTGGTAATGAACCGGGCGAAGAACTGAAACGTGAAGGTGTTGAAGTATTCCCGAGCAAATCATCCGCGCTCCCAAAACCAGCAACAAGGCCCAGCACCAAGACCCAAACCATAGTCCCACCTATCAGCAGCGCGCAGCAAAAGCGCGTTTATCAGAGTTGCTGAGCGATGGCTGGCGGCGTCACCGACAGAGATGATCTCAAAGCCTATTTTGCGGAAAGCGCAAGCTGGGACCGCGACCGCTTTGTTGCAGCGCGGCGTTCGAAAAGGCTCGCGTGGATAGTTGCTGCGATTGCCAGCGGTCTTGCGATTACCGGCGTTGCCGCTGTTGCAATGCTGACGCCGCTTAAAACCGTCGCTCCTTACGTAATCACTGTCGATAAGGCGACCGGCGCGAGTGAGATTACCGCGCAGATGTCAGGCGATAACCAGATCACTTACAATGAAGCTGTCGCCAAATATTTTCTCGCCGATTATGTCCGCAACCGCGAGGGCTGGATACCGCAAGCACGCAAAGAGTTTTTTGAGGGCGTGCTGGCAATGTCGTCACGCGAGGAACAGGCACGCTGGACCGCCTTCTATAGCAAAGACAATGCAAGCTCACCGCAGAACGTCTTTTCCGATCTTGATACGGTATTCATAGCGGTCAAATCGGTCACATTCGTTTCCGAAAATGTCGCGCAAATACGCTTCACCAAATCGCTCCAGCAAGGTTCGCGCGTCACTGACACGCAGGCCATAGCAACCGTGACCTACGATACCACGGACACACCAACTACCGAACAGCAACGGTTCAAAAATCCGTTGGGGCTGGAAGTGCAAACCTACCGCGCTGATCTGGAGATCACACCATGAAAAATCTGAGAAACTATGCGCTATTGGCGATCCTGCTTAGCGGATCACCAATAATGGCTGGCGAAACCCCTCAGCCGACGGCGCAAGATAGCCGTATCCGAGAAGTCATCTATGACGAAAATCAGGTCTTCCGTATTGTGGGCGTTTTTCGGTCGGCAACGCAGATCGTATTTTCTCCGGGAGAACGTGTCGAGCATGTCGCGCTCGGCGACACGATATCCTGGGAAGTTGCCCCGGCTGAAAATTCACTGTTCATCAAACCTCGCGAGCGCGCAGGGCCAACTAACCTTATCGTCATAACCCGCTCAAATGCAGGCAGCCGCACCTATACTTTCGAGCTGAGCGCACGCAGGGGAGCCATTCGAGAAAGAACTCCGGATACCTTCTTTAAGGTAGCCTTCCGCTATCCGCGCGAAGAGGCAGCAGCGGCGCAAGCTGCTGCAACGCAGGCAGCATATACTCAGGCAGTCGCGCTGCAATCCGGAGCAATCCGTTCGGCGCTTGATCTTGGTGTTCTCGAAGGCAGTCGCAATCTAAAATACAGTGTTCAGGGATCATCGGAAATCCAACCTTCCGAAATTACTGACAACGGGCAATTTACCGCCCTGCGTTTTCCAAACCAACGCGAACTTCCAGCTATATTCGCAATCAATCCCGACGGTAGCGAAAGCATCGTTCCGTTTGATGTTCGCGATGAATTTGTGGTGGTGCACGGCGTGTTTGCGCAGCTTCGTTTGAGGCGCGGCAAGAAGGTGCTGTGCATTTTCAATGACGCACCCGATTTTTATGGACGCGATCCCAAGACCGGCACGGCCTCAAGCATTGTCGAGCGAACAGATGATGGGGAGTCAAATTGATGACGGATACCACCCAGCCAGAACAAACCTCAAACCGTCCCACGGTTGATCAGACTCCCAGTCCCGACGAAATTGATCGTAGCCCGGCGGGCGAACGCGGCAGTAAAATGCCGTCGATCCCCGGTACAACTATGGACCCGAAAAAAATGATCGGGTTTGCCGCCGCCGCTGGCGCTTTGATGTTCACCGTGCTGGCACTTGGAACCGGGCTAACTGGCAATTCAGAATTGCCGCCCGTAAAACCCAAACCGGCGCTCGAAGCTGCAGATTATGATCCGGCAACGGTTATTGCCCCGACGCTTGCAGAAGCTGGAACAGATCCCAACGCGCCCATTCCACTCGGAGAGCCGGTTGTTCCAGCGATTGGCGAGCAGTCCTTACCCCAGCAAGGCCAAGCTCCGGCCCCGGTGCAACAGCGGCAGCAATCGCCAGCTGAGGCGCTGCGCGAAGCTGCACGCCGGTCAACACTTATTGCCTATGGCGGTGAACGCGCCGGTGGAGCCAGTGCAGCGAACTATAGCGCGGTTGGTAGCGGAACAAGCACCGGAGAGGCTTCGCCCCGGCAATCCACCAATCTTGATACGCTCCGGCGCGCCTCGGTCATCGGGCAGGCGCAAGCACGTCCGCTTCCCGACCGAAATTTCCTGATTACGGCGGGAAGCTTCATCCCTTGTGTATTGCAAACTGCAATGGATTCAAGTCAGCCGGGATATGTGAGCTGCATTGTCCCGCGCAATGTCTATTCCGACAATGGCCGGGTCGTGCTTCTGGAAAAAGGCACGAAAATCTTTGGTGAATATCAAGGCGGCCTCAATCGGGGACAATACCGGTTGTTTGTTCTTTGGACCCGCGCAGTTACACCGCGCGGCATCGCGATTGATGTGGGCTCGCCGGCAACCGACGCGCTTGGTCGCGGCGGCGTAGATGGTAAAGTCGAGAATTTTTTCTGGAAACGATTTGGCACCGCTTTGCTTTTCAGTCTCGTTGAAGATGCGGCTACCGTTGGAGCAGAAGCGGTCGGCAACAATGGCTCGAACACAACCCGTGTTCCATCTGACGCAGCCTCCACCATTTTGCAGCAAAATGGCGACATCAAGCCGGTCCTGCGCAAAAATCAGGGGGAGGACGTTGGAATAACCGTCGCACAGGACTTCGATTTCTCGACCGTTTACGGCCTCGCGCTTAAATAATGGCCGCGCCGGGCAAAAACACCGCTGTTTTGGACAGCGTGACCCAGCCTCTAGCTAAATATCTGGCTGATGAAAGCGTTACCGAACTGGTGATCAATCTTCCTGGTGAAGTCGGCGTTGAGCGGGGTGGACGCTGGACATGGGAAAACGAGCCTTCGCTCGATTTCAAAACGCTTATGGCGCTGGCAACTGCCGCAGCCGCCTATACCGCGCAGGATATTACTCGCGAAAATCCGATAGTTTCAACCATCTTTCCAAGCGGCGAGCGAGTGCAAATCATTGTCCCGCCAGTTGTCCCTGATGAAACGGTCTCAATCACCATTCGCAAACCATCAAGCGTGTCTATGACATTGGATGATTTCGAGGCAGCGGGATTGTTCAAAAACACTCGGATTGCTGAAAAGAAGGTCAGCCAGCATGAGTTAGACCTACTCACATTGCTTCGCGCAGGTCATCATGTCGAGTTCTTCGATGCTGCAGTCAAAGCAAAGCTGAACATTCTCATCTCGGGTGCAACCGGCTCTGGCAAAACCACATTTTCCAAGGGATTGATTCAACTAATCCCTACCGAAGAACGGCTGCTAACCATCGAAGACACGCGCGAATTGATCGTTCCCCAGAAGAATGTGGTGCACATGCTATATGCAAAAGACGGACAAGGCACCGCCAATGTTACCGCTAAGCATTTGCTGGAAAGCGCGCTCAGGATGCGCCCTGACCGCATTTTGCTTCAGGAATTACGCGATGGAACAGCCTTCTTTTACCTGCGCAACGTAAATTCAGGTCATCCAGGATCAATCACCACCATTCATGCCGATTCCGCCGAACTGGCATTCGAGCAGCTTACTTTGCTGGTCAAGGAAAGCGAAGGCGGCTCCGATCTGGCACGCGATGATATTCGGGCGTTGCTAAAAATGCTCGTGGATTGCGTTGTCCAGATCAAAAAAACCGACGGCAAATTTCGGGTGACGGAGATCTATTATGACCCAGAAGGCAGGCACGCCGCCTGACGGCGGGGCATTAAGATTACTCATCGGAATTCCGTTCGGGCTGCTCATTGCACTCGCCATTGCCAGTATGATTGGGTGGCTTATTCTGGGTCTACCCGTCACCGCCTATGATCCGCTCAAAATTCCCCAGTTCGTCTGGTATTATCGCGGCGATCCGCAAGTTGTCCGGGCGATGGCGGGCGGCTTGATTGGCGGGGGCCTACTTCTGATTGGTCTGATTTATGCGCTTTGGGCGCGCGGTGCGCCGCTGCATGGAGCTGCGCGCTTTGCGCGCGAAAGCGAGATTAAGAGCCAAGGCTTTCGTAGCAGCGTGGGAATCGTTCTTGGCCGCAAGGGCGGCCGCTTCCTGACTTTTGGTGGCAGCGAGCATGTCATCGTCGAAGCTCCAACCCGCTCAGGTAAAGGCACGGGCATTGTCATTCCTAACCTGCTGACATGGCAAGGCTCTGTTGTCGTCCTTGATGTAAAACGCGAAAATTACGATGCGAGCGCTGGGTTCCGCGCCCGTTATGGCCAGGACGTGTATCTGTTCAACCCGACCGACCGTCAGGGCCGCACTGCCCGCTACAACCCGCTGGCCTATATCGACCGAAACGACGCAGATGATGTCATCATCGAATTGCAAAAGATCGCAACGATGCTGTTTGTAGCGCCCGAACACGGCGAAGCCTTTTGGTCCAACGGCGCGCGCACCGGATTTGCAGGCGTCGGCGCGTGGCTTGCCGATACAAGCGACGAGCCGCTGACAATGGGCGCAATCTATCGCCACCTCACCGAAGGCGATGCACGAAGTTTTTTCAGAAAAGAATTGGCCGATCCCAAACTAAATCTGTCGGTCGGATGCCGAACGGCGCTGGCCGATTTTGCTGGTGGTTCCGACAACAGCTTTGCCGACGTCAAGAAAACGATCACCAACGTCCTCGGTTTGTGGCTCAACCCCTTGGTTGATTCCGCAACCGCGACAAGTGACTTTGATCTTCGCCAGCTCCGCAAACGCCCTATCTCTATCTATCTTGGAGTATCGCCCGATGAACTGGGCCGCATAGCTCCGCTTTACAATCTCCTGTTCCAGCAGCTTATCGACCTCAACGTGCGGGAACTGCCCAATGAGACCACGCCGATACCAGTGCTGGTCATCCTAGATGAATTCGCCCGGCTTGGCCGCGCTTCTGTAATTGCCAGCGCTTTTTCCTATGTTGCGGGTTACGGGATCAGGCTCCTTCCCGTCATCCAGTCGCGCTCCCAATTACGTGGTGTTTACGGCGAGCATGTTGCCGACGAGATCGTCGCCAACTGCGGTGTCGAAGTGGCATTTACTCCCAAGGAACTGCGCGTCGCCAACGACCTATCGGATCGCTTAGGGTATGTGGGACAGGAGAGCGTTACCAAGTCTCTCACCATCAATGGCCTACTCGCCAACCGCTCAAAATCCATATCAGAACAACGCCGCGCGCTGATGCTACCACAGGAGCTGATGCAGTTCTCAGCAGATAAGCTGATATTGCTGCGCGGCGGCATTCCGCCGATTATCGGCACAAAAATTACCTATTTCAGCAGCCGCTTCTTCAAGCGCCGCGCCTTCCCGCCTCCTGAAGTGCCGCTCGCAGCCAAACGGAAGCAAATCAGCGATCCTCAAGCGCCGTTCCGGGACATGACCGACGATGAATTGGCCGGACACGATACACGGCTAATGCGACAGGAAGATATCATGACACACGATTGCCCAAGCCAGGTGGCCGATCTTGTGACCATAAACCGCAACGGCAAGGTAACCGGAACACTGTCTGAAGGAGACGAAAATGGCCGATAAACTCGAAGGTGACTCTTCGTCCGAACGAGGCAGTGCTGCGAAATCAAAAGCAGGGCAATCGAAATTAACGCCTGACCAAACCACGCCGAAAAAGCCAAAGCGTAAAGCCGAAAAACCAACGATTACCGATGATCTGACTGGCAGATTCCTGCGTGTCGGCAACAAGATATACAGAACTTCGGATGATAAGACACCTATTGTCCGCTTGGAACCAGACCGCCTCAAGACCAGCAACATCGATGCTCTGCCGGACATATTGCGGATTGCGAAAGCGAATGGGTGGACAGCAGTAAGGGTCAATGGCGGTGATAAATTCAAGAAAGCCGCATTTCTTGCCGCTGCCGCGCAAGGGCTAACGGTCGAAAATTACAAACCGTCCAAAATTGTCCGTGCAGAAGCTGAGCGTCTGCAGGCAAGAATTGCGGAACGCGAGAAGCGGCGTGAAGGCAAAAAGCCGGTCAGCAAATCATCGGGTGCGGCGGAAGAGACAATAACATTCAAAACCCTTTCTGATCGCTTCTTAAAACAGTCTCATGAGGAAAACGCGCGTGACCCCGAACTGCGACGCGCCCAGAGTCTTGTCGCCCAAACCATTTCGATTACGCGTGCGAAATATCCTGATGATCCGGTAAAAGCATCGAAAGAAGTTGAAGCGAAACGTCATGATGTTGCCCGGCGCATTGCCAGCGGAGATAGCATCGCAGCCATTCAGATACGAAATCAGCAGGCTCAAAGAGTGCGGGAACTAACACAAGATCAGGGATTGAGCCGCGATGGTCGATCGCGATGAGACAAAGCAGTGTTAGGGATTCCAAGAAATATCTTACGCCACTCAAGCAGTGCAAAAATATTCCGCCACAGGTGTATGCAATCGGAAGTAAAAATGACCGCTACGACCCAAAATTTACGTTCGCGTGAGACTAATCGTATGTCTCCTTCGCGCCCAGTTCGCGACATTCGCGCGGCAATGGGCATGTTCCGAAAGCCGCCGTTCGCTTACACCATCTTCAGCCGTTTCGACTGGTAATGTGGACGCCAGATCATTTCATGACAGTTGTAGGTAAAGGCCAAGGGTTTTTGCCGTTTTGAACACTAAGGCCGCGTCTCTGAGATACCGACTGTTTTTCCGAATAGGGACGCTGGTGGCAACCACCAAAGTGGGCAAAGCATTGCCCAATGGGCGTGGTCATGGCCGAGACGCTGGCCGCTGGCAGCGATCTGATTGAAACTCTCGGTGTTCATCTCGATGTGGAAATGGCGTATTATTGGACGGCGGATGCAGCGTTCTTTGATCTGGTCCGCGACCGTGAGGTGCTGACCGCGCTTTTGGCCGATGTTGGCGGAGCCGGCATTGCTGCTGCCAATGCCAGCGAAAAGATCAAGACGGTTAAGGCCATTATCAGTGACCACCTGACCGGAGAGAATGGCCGCGAAAAACATGAGGCTTGGCTACCGCGCTGGATGGCGTTCCCGCCATCCGCCTACCCTGCTCTCGATCTTGGCAAAGCCGCTCAGGCTATGCAGCCCGGTCATCAACGGAAACGCCAGTAGCGCGGCAATGGCCGGATAAACCGGAACATCGCTAAGCAGCGAGACGATCAACAATACGGCGGCAAGTGCAAACTGGATGAGAATCCCGGACATTTAGAGCTTAACTGGAGAACTGGGGTTGCGAAATGCCCCGTAAGTCTCGGATAATTGCTGCTCGCGCCCGCTGCGCAAAAACCAGTTATACCAGAGCCCCAGAACAATCGAAATCGCGATCAAATTAACCGGCCAGCATCGGGAGCAATAGTGCATTG